>Ga0209780_1004396_pt1 | contig 10837 bp, 6 predicted proteins | sample WorMetexBAHAMAS2_FD_187384 | JGI IMG/M metagenome (GOLD analysis project Ga0209780, IMG submission 187384) | Marine gutless worms symbiont microbial communities from Max Planck institute for Marine Microbiology, Germany - Inanidrilus exumae... | ecosystem: Host-associated > Annelida > Digestive...
TTTTTGCGGTTTTCGATCCGTCGCCGTTAACAGTGTGTATAAACTGCAGTTTCTTACATTTATCAACTATAATTTCTAAAATGAAATCTTATGCAAATTATGCTTTTTTAATTACATATTCAAATTTTACTAAATCTAAATCTACTGTTATTGTTATATTTTTTAGTTATATTGCCCCAAGAATTAATACTTATTAAATTTTTTAATATTTATAATATAGTTCTACCTTAAAGGCATGATATGACCTAAATGGTGTTGAAAGGTTGAAAGTGCCATTAAACTCTAACCAACCAACCTTTTGGTGTGAGAGTTACTATAGAGGACAGTTACTTTGCATTAGGTGGGGTCTAGGTCCGCCCATGGAAAAGGAGACGTCCCCAGAAGTTGGGTGTGGCAGAACACCTACATCCATACACTTGCTGTGCAATTCCAGTACTAAACACATGGAATGTCATAGGTATGATTATTGTTTTACTTTACAACGTGGTCGGTAGCTATGCTGAGCTCTTCTTATGCACCCAGGATTCATTTGTTGATTCTGGTGCTATATAAATTTGTTGTTTGCTTACTTAACTTCCTTAATTACTTTTTGCTTACTTATTTGCTTCCTTAATTATCTACTTCTTTAAGAATACGCCTGTTTCCTTTCCAGGTTGGAGGTTGTAAGAGGCAACCAAACCTCACTCTAGTTTGTGTGTTTATTTTATGTTGTATATTTTGTTATGGATGCGTGTTTGCTTTTGTTGTGTTAGATTTATTTTTTTGGTACTTAGCCAGTGGATTGGCTGGCAAGAACATCTCCAAAAGGACTGATACTCAATCAGTCAGTCTTGTTATAAACCTGTACCTTACAGACAAAACTATTCGGTGATCAGTGAATAGTCATGGTAATGGCATGAGTGGTCATCACGATGCATTCACTGACAACATGTATGTCTCTAAGCTACAGACTTATTCAGTCGTATGTGATGTGCAGAATGCGTGCTGCTCTTTTTTCATTATTGTCCTAGTCATGTGTATGCCTGTACTCTGTGGACATGTTATACCGCAACTTGTTTGTTTATTGTAAAGGTAGTTGTTCTTGGCCGCATCACATGTATGGCATTAAATGTGGACTCTTGCTACAGATGGAGTAGCATGGTCAGTCACTGTGTGTCCAGTGGTCACATTAGTGAGAATTGCACAAATGGCTGAACCATTTAAGATGCTGTTTGGGGGCTGACTTGAGTGGGTCCATGGAACCATGTATTAGATGAGGGTCCCGTTCCCCAAGGGGAAAGGCAAATTTGGGGGTTTGAAAAGCATTGGGAGTCTGCTGCAATGTACACAAAAATGGATGAACCGATCAAGATGCCATTTGGGGAGCAGACTCGCATGGGCCAAACGAACCATGTATTAGATGACGGTTAAAATCCGTGAAGGGGAAGGGGCAATTTTGGGTTATCCATCCATCCATTAAAAAGCATTATGAGTCTGCTGCAGTTTATGCAAAAAACAGCTGAACAGATCGGGAGGACGTTTGGGGGAAGCCACATGTGGGCCCAAGGAACAATTTATTAGATGGGGCTCATGGTTGGACGAATCTATTCGCTGCTGCAAGGGGTTACAAGACAGCGTTGCTTTCTGTCAAAATTGAGCACTTGTTATTAATATATATTATTAAAAATGTACTGATTACAGTGACACTATCATGAATACGCTCTTGGGCACCTTACGTTGTGGTCTCAAGTATTGCAAGAGATGGTACAGTCAGCTTAGTTGGCTCAATGGTCGACAAGGAATGATGTGGTATTGCCTTCAGTTGTCGTCGGAAGGTGAAAAGTGACGATAGCGTCAGCATTCATAAAAAACTGAGCCAGTTTGTCATAGTGGCATCATAGCTGTTGTTACGGTTATTGGTACTGTTGTTATCATTGTTGTTGTTGTGAGTAGCCATTGCCAGGCTTTCAGATCACTGTACACAGTAATGATTGCCTGATGATGATAGCAAACCATTGTCATTGGTAGATAATATCAACCCACACCTTATTATTTGTTTATCTGTTTTCGAACTCTGAAATTAAGAACATAATTATACACAGTGTGTACCAACTTAAAACGTAGTACAGTATTAATATCATTGTGTTTTCGGGTCTGGCAATCAGGTTTAGACAACATGGGATTAAATTTGAGCACTTTGTCAGACGCTTTTCATAAGGTACAGATGCCACGTTTTTGTACTTCGGTTTGGAAATTAGAAAAATCATCTAAAATGCATAATGACTTGGATGTGCATCTCAACTGAATGCATACTTTTTACTTGGATTTTTTCGTTGCTTTGTTATACTGTATACTGTAATCGTTTTACCTATGTGGCTGTATTCAATTATCATAGTGTATTATTGATAGACATTTTTACACATCAAAGTTTGATATTATTGTGTTAGTGATACATTATACATTTTATAGTCAGACCTTTAATTTACACTTCTGATGGTCAACCATGACAGCAAGAGTGTCTGTATGATAAGATTACCGCCAAAATAGGTGACGTTAGGCATGTTTTTCTCTTTTTTTGATAATTGTCAACTCATTCTGTGAACATTCATCGTAATATGGTTTCAGCTCCAGTAGACACTGGTGTGTTGATTTCCTTAAAGTGTCATATCCCGGAAATAAATGAGGAACAAAAACCACAAATTTTACTGTTATTGTAGTGAGCCACAGTACTGAATGTGCCATCATTCTTCCATGGTAAGGGATAGCAACTGTAGTCTAAAAGATTGATATTAATCAGCAACGATTGCTGCAAATTGCTATCAAATTTGGGGAGCATCAGATCAAATAATGATGGAGATTTAGATTCATGTTAGTTTTGGCAAGTTGATGGAGTTTTGAGTGACTGCTTCTTGGGCAGTCAGTGCTTACAGTTAGTGACAGTGTTGTTTTCATTCTTCTGGTTCTATAGGGATATGATTGGAAGGCCGTCCTGCTTATGTAAGAAGATGTTCAACCAACCAACCGTAAGAAGATGTTGAAGTTTTATCGGGAGATATTGTTCATTTACCAGCAAATGGTGGTCACATTGAAGAAAAATTAATGACATTTGCAGCTGAGGTTGTAAATGTTCACTTTTGTTATATGTAAGTGGAGTTACCATGGTTGAAACTGTGTAAGGTGAGACAACCATCGGATTGGTAATTGACAAATTAATTGTCACTCAAGGTCATCGGAATTGCAGCTATTCGATAGGCCATACGTCACGTCTTTTTGGTGGTCTATAGTAACACTGACTCTGTCTTGGACCGTTTCTGAGATATTACCACATTTACAGTGTATGTGACTGTCTGTGACCTTGAGACGTCCTTACGTTTTGAAAAGACAGTTGAAATTACAAGCCACCAGCGCTTTCCGATTCATGTGTAAACATATCGTAGTTAATACGTGTTATATTTCCCGAGGTACGGGAGTTAGAAAGGTTACAAACAGCACGAGGTCATTGTTATTAGTACCATTTGACATCACACATTAGTCATCCATTGCGACTATGTCGTGTAAACCGTCCAACACCAGTAGGTACCGTTTCCGAGATATTATTAGATACGTCAAAAAATTAGTAGTCATGTGCCCCTCAACACCTGCACGTCCCCTTTAGGGGTAATCTGTCATGCTTGCACTATTACTACTTAGTATCAATCAGAACACCAACTTTGAAGTGCCTAGCTTCACCCCTTCCGAAGATGATTGGGACCTGAAATTTAAAAGTGGTTTGCGTAACCCAACCACGCCACTTTCGGGTGATTTGTCATCTGGGGGCTAGGAAGTCTGACAGTTTATCTACTGTTTTATAAGTCAAAGCTCTACAACGGAAAAAATTAAAACAGTTGCTAAATTATAATAATGAAACACATGCGTTATCACATTTATATTTGTCAGTCATTATGGCTAAATGTGTAACTTCATATAATGTGTAATTTATCGCGCGCTTGTGTTTTAAAACTGGAAAGTGTAAATTTCACATAAAAGATCCAGTCATGTCGCATAAACCGTACAACAGCCACCAGCACAGCACAAATAGGACCTCAAATCCGTCCTCTTTCATTAGTACCATTTCCTTTCAATAACCTTACGTGACCCATAGCCCAGTTTACTAATTTTTGACACGGTCCTATGTATATCTTCGTAATCTGTGTAGTTAATTTGTGGCCGGGAAGTGTGTGCTGTTATATGCCGCTATGTCACGTGGACGAGATGACGTTTTCATATAACTGGTCGTTGTTCACGCACGGTGCGTGTCTTAACGACGTATTATATCTGCACCTGCTCAACAATCCACACAGTAGGCCTATCATTGTCACACCGAGACGTCGCTTTGTTCTGCCCACGCGCCATGCACGCTCTATCACGTTCACGCAATCGTGTGCACTACACTGACATTCATATTCTTTCAGCTATCGTTAGGACTGCAGATTGCACGCAAATCGTCGCTTCCTGGGCTTTTTGTACGTACACACGCCCTCAGAAGCTCCGAAACGCGGTATCGGGACATCCCCCGAAGGGGAAAATGCAATGGAATGACTCCCAGTATTTTGTCGCGTACCTGATTTCGTCATTTCGTGAACCCAGAATTACGCATATACCCGAAAATGCGTTGTGGCACACGTGCACTTTCCAATAAGAGGCACAGCTATTGCAGAGAGACCGCGCGGCGAACTGTCAGTTGAAATTTTATCAACTGCTGCACACGTGTGCGAAAAATGACATTTCAAAAGGATTGCAATATTTGCATGACGTTGAAGGTCACTAAAGGTCATCGTAAAGGCGCGATTCAATGGGTCATACATCACTTCCTATAAGTGGTCTGTAATACCGTTTCCGACATTACTACATATACAGTGTACGTGACTGCCTGTGACCTTGATTATGTCCTTCAGTTATGATACGTCAGTTAAAATTGCATGTCACGTATATGCTGCTTTCCGATTCGCATGTAAACAAGTCTTAGATAATACGTACTGTATTTTCCGATGTATAAGGTTCAAAAAGATTTCAAACAGCAGAAATGTCCCCCGTGGTCACTCAAGCTTATTGGTCAGGTCACATATGATTTCCTGTTACTCTTCCATTGTAACTAGGCCTATATCTCCATCTTGTACCGTTTGGGAGATATAGTCACTTATTTGCCCAAATTAAAGAGGCAGGTTACCCTGATTTCACCTGTTTTAGCTATAATCTTCGGTAATCGTATCATACATACTCTAGTACTCGCGACAGTCAATGTGAATACCAAATTTGAAATGCCTAGCTTCATGCACCCGTTCAGAGATGTACATGTAAGTATAATGAAAACGAAATTTTTTTAAGAATAATAAATTGCTAGAAACTGGGGTCCAGGGGCAAAGCCCCGTAAGGGGGTCTGGGGATTTCGTCCCCAGAAGCGGAAGCATTTTAACATGTGCGCAGTGCTATTTTGTCCATAATTGGCAGTTATATTGCTGAAATGAATGCTACATATTTTTTTAAAAATATGATGTCTGAGATGCACAGGCTGCAAAGACATAGGCCTACGATACGATATATTTACATGCGCTCAAAAGCTGACGATGTGGCCATCATATATCTAGCGCATGGCACAGAAACGACAAAATAAGGAAAAACTAAAATCAAAAACCGAATATATAGCTCAGAAGAAACGGTCCGGGCGATAGTTAAATTAACGTACCGGTACATAACAGTCTAATTCAATCATTGTAAAAAATACTAGTCTTATGCTTCTTTCCTGGTACTAAATCGAGCTTTTTTGGATTTGAACGAAAAGATTTCGGTTAACTGTAAGTATACTGAAAACGACAATTATTTCAAGAATGATAAATTAATAGAAACTGTGGGCCTTTTTCCCGGTACGGGGCCTGGGGACGAAGTTCCCCAGAAGCTAAAGTATTTCAACATGTGCACAGCACTATTTCGTCCATAACTGGCAGTTATCAAAGCTATTAAATAAAAGGAATAATATTTAATAGCTTTGATTATATTGCTGAAATGAATGCTACATATGCGAGTAGCAAACGTACACAGGTACACGTACGTAGTACCAAAACCTATAACTGGAGTCCGTGGGGATTCACAAGCGACCCCTAACTGTTTTTCTCAGTCTTCAGTGGAGGAGGTCGAGCCCCCTTTTCTCCCGACAAACACAGCATTGTTTGTCATCCCTAGGCCAACATTCAATATGTAGACAAAATTTGAAGACTCTGGTTTCAGCCATTCCTGATAAATGAAGGAAGAGCCAGAACGCAAAAGTGAGGATGGGGCCACTCAAGCTCATCGGCAATATCGTCATTCGGTATATATAGCACATGTGACTTCCTATTGACCTTTCTCTTACTTAGAAACTATGTGTTTGTCTTGCATCGTTTTCGAGTTAATAAAGTCGCAATTTTACCTATCCACTTGTATTTGGCACCACCATTCGGGGTGACACCGTTGAATATCATCAACACGTTTGGCCTTCCCTAGACTACTATGCGACATGGTCTGCGTGACGACAGGTTTAGCTGTTTAGATAGAACTCCGACCTGTGACAGACACACCGACGCATAGACACCTAAAAATATTTGAAAACCTTAGGCCTATTTATTGCCATTTTGCCGTTAATGCACGCTCCTTCATTTGCTTTGATACGACTATTATTAAAACGAGTGTATAAAACTTGAAGCAAAGTAAAAGTGTAGGCCTGCGTTGTCAAAAATAGGTTAATGTCAGTAGCAAACTAGCAACGTTTATAATGTACGGTTGCCATTGGCATTGACAACGTCACTTTTGCGCGCGCCCACGTAGCATACACGACCGCTGCCAAATTCACACCTCGAGATCATTAATGTTTCACGTGATATATTAGGTTGTCTTTTCCTTTATTTGTAATTTTTATACAGGCGAATTATTGGAAAACCTGCTGTGGGTATGCAGGCAGCGTTCACAAGATTAATGTTGTCCAGTCCCTAACTTCTTTAGGAAGTAAGGTCTGTATTTTTTGCAAAACCTGGTCAAAAAACTCAAAATGTGTATGGACATGACATTAGTTCTCGCAATAATACGGATTGAAATGGAACTACGGCGTTAGCTTCTAGGCCACTTTCAGCATAATTAACAATGTTAGTTGAAAATAAAATATACCATAAATAGCCTAGTTGATATCACGTAGCATAGTCTGCATAGAGTCAGCCAAGTCATGATAAGCCTAGATCAAAAAAGTTCACACAAGCCATGGGGTCAATGTTCTTCGAAGCAGTCAATATGCAACAGTCTTCTGGAAGTTACAGAGTTGCCAGTTGCTATAATTAGTGCTTCCTATCTGTTTGACTCTGACGGCTGTGATGCCACAAAACTGCACTAATAATCTGCTGTTTACTGCCAATTAGTAAATTCACAGCATTGTTTTAATTAACGAAAACGAATGTGAAGGAAAAAAGACGACAAAACTGAAACGAAAATGGCAAAACGAGTACGTTTTCGTTTTGAGTGCCTGACGACTGATCGTTCACTGCTTAGCCAGTCATGTGTTCAGCTGTTTTTAATCTGCATGACGGGCTAAAGGTGCGTTCACACCGTTTGCGTTGCGTTGCAGTGCCGCAAGGCGCCGCAGGGCACCGCAGCTCAACGCATCCGATGTGAACAAACCTCAACTCTTCAATGCGTTGTCGAGCGAAGCCTATAGTTGCATTGCCTGAGGCCCTAATTGCATGCCGTTCTTGCTAATTGCTGTCCCCATAATCCACACTATCCCGCGGTTTAGGTTAGAAAGAGAGGAACCGTTGCGTCCTCGCCGTGGGGCTGGGCAACAGCATTTCATAAGGCAGAGGTGTAGACGAAGGGTATACCAGCGGCCAAAGGAAAGGAAGCGACTGTGTTACATTTAAATCACGAACCTACCAAGGTGCCTTCACTGAGTACGAATAACCCGGGTAGCGCTATGCAAGCCGGGCACGCGGAGTCTACACCTAAAACCTTTGCTGGGAAAGACAGTGTCGTCAGAGATGCAGTGGCAGTACACCTCTGCAGACACGGCAAGGAGCCCCATGAAGAAGGCAACAGAAATCACCTCGTTTTATTCCTTAGATATGACTTGTTTAGTCAGCAACCTGCTGGCAACAGCAGAAGAACAAGGAAAATGAGTTCTCGCTATTGCCTCGTCGCTAAGTACTATCGACATTCGACAACATTGATGAGGGCGCATGCAGAACTGTCGCGGTACTTGGCGGCGCTCCAAAACAGAGCGCTGCTTCATGCAGACAACGCTTGGAAAATGTAGTTCCGCGCACAGTCGTCATATGCTTACCGTCGACTGTCTGAGTTGGCAGCGAATCTTGTGTTGGCTCCTGCCTCATTGGCTTACGCGGAGAGACTGATTAGGCTGCGGAAAGCTGACAGCTGGGAAACGGAACAAGTTCCTAAAACTGATCAGCGATGTACTCTGTTAACTGACTTTCAGTTAGGGGACTTTAGTAAAGTCTGCTATTTATGCCAAATAATTAACAAAGCATTTGATTTTGAATAACAGCGTAATGCGTAACTGTCAACTTGATAACTTCTGTCACAACGATGGCGGAAACGAAAAACTAGAATGCTATCAGAACTAAAACTAAAACGAAACTAAAAACCCTCACTCGAAGTCGCACTGACTAGTTACTCTTGACTGCCACGTCGTCACCGCCGAATTTTTACTGACGACACCGCCGCCGACAAAAATCGATCGCCATGCCGCCGTTGCCGCCGATCAAAATCAACCGGATCGCCGCCAGCCGAAAGAATAGCGTCGGCGCAGGGCTATACCTGTGACCTTTGTCCTTTTGACTTCAGTGTTATCAGCAAGTTAACAGTGGTATCGCAGGATAATCTATGTGTCAATTTCGGGTTTTCTGAATTATTTTGTATAGAGTCAAAATAATCAAGAAAGCCCAAAATTGACACAAAATTATATCCTGCACATGCCACTACAGTATTAACTTGTTGACAGCACTGAAGTCAAAAGGACAAATGTGAAGGTCAGAAGCATGTGACGGTCGTACAGACAGGGTGCAATCCCGTAATATGGCCACGTAAGAATAGACTTAAACGTAATGCTCCTGTTGCTCGTGTCTGTCAGTTACTGCAGCTGCAGCTCATTATTAGCTTATTTTTATTATTAGTCATTCAGACGAACGGCCGACACTTCATCATATGGCGTGCGTGTAGCGTGTAGACATCGACTTATACCGCTGATGAATAATTAATTCATCAGGTCTGACCACATATCAACTTAGCGTTGGCCCGCCCGCTGGCTGTCAGGTACCGGCTGCTACCATATCAACAAAAAACAAAACAATAAACGCCGAAAATGTGCCTTATATGGCTTCAGTCATGGTCACAAGTAAATTCGTTAATTTTTACTGTGCAACGCATATAATGCAACGCTATAACTCGGCAATGAATGGTCGCATCAATTTCAAACTTGGTGGAAATTATTATCTGTGGCGAAACAGGTGACATAGGCCTACTTCCTACGTCAATGGGTCATATCGACCGGGAGTTGAATTATGACGGACGTTAAACTTATCCAATAAAAATATGAACTGAAAACTTCCTGGAATCACCGAAATATCGCTCCCTTTAGGGAAATCGAGTTCATAGAATCAAAAGCCGGTGTCAGTATTTTCACTAGAAGCTCACAAATGACCGTTTTCTGCTCATGTGAGGTGAAAATATGGCTCTTTAAATGCTGCCAAATCCCCCAAAATTTCGAATATGTGAAAATCGACGTCGCTGAGAACTGTGGTTGTAGCAGCTAGATTTACGATTCCATTCAAGGTGTGATCTTGCGCATGTGGAGACGCTGAATGGCCTTTAACACAGGGATGTAGACTATTTTGGCGGACAGCTCGATTTATCTTGGTTATAAGTTGTGGTGAATATACAGATCGGGGTCTAGGATTTCAAATATGTCAAAAATATTAACCACATTAACGTAGGTCTCGTGCTACGGTGAAAGTTACGTGTAACGACGATTGATCAAAATCGCAAGCAATAACTCCACAAGTTATAGAAACTCGTTCTAGCCTGATCGAATGGCTGTCTCTCAATTTCGACCGATAGTTAGTAAGTGAAGTCATTTCTGCACAAGTGCTGCGAAAATAAGGCAAAACAGCATCCTGAAATATTACATTGCCACTGCTTCAATGTTTGCATGGGAAATATACTTCGTACAGAATGACGTTATCAGCAGAGATAAGTTAACTTAACGAACAAGATGCAATCGGAGACGGCAGACTACAATCCCGTTACCGCCACCTGGCTACCTCGATGAAACAGCCTTGTCTGACGTCCTACTGATGCCGCCACCTGGCGAACTGGACGAAACATACGCGTCGTCTTTGATTCTAGCCTATCCTTGCATTACATGAAAACATCACGTCATCCACAAAACCGGAAGTACATAAAATGTCGCATTGCCGTCAGAGGAGGACCAAGCCACGGCCACAGGTGACATGTACAGAAAATGTTTGATGAAATTTAATCTGTGGTTTTTGAGGCATGCGAATGGACATACAGACAAACAAACAGACATACAGACATAATACTGATACACTGACATACTTCACACCCCAGCCGAGCGCGAAGTAAAAAGCAGATATTCACCGATAACCGAAAGATACTATAAGACAAAGTAAACATAAAAACAAAAGGCATGCTTGGTCGCCTAATTCTCTCACCAATATTGCGCTATACGGCCCGATCGACTGTGGAGCTATACGACCCGATTCAAACAATAAATGAATTTTATGACGTCTGGCTTGGAAAACGGATCGGGCATATTCTTACAACC
>Ga0209780_1004397_pt1 | contig 10836 bp, 14 predicted proteins | sample WorMetexBAHAMAS2_FD_187384 | JGI IMG/M metagenome (GOLD analysis project Ga0209780, IMG submission 187384) | Marine gutless worms symbiont microbial communities from Max Planck institute for Marine Microbiology, Germany - Inanidrilus exumae... | ecosystem: Host-associated > Annelida > Digestive...
AAAGTCATGTGACACAAAAACCAGGACAAATATAAAAAATCCGGCCTGATCAAATTTAGATATTGTGCCCTAGTTTAAGAATCAGTAGTCAGTTACCAGCTCCCATTGTAAATGGTGGAGGAGATAGCTTTTGAAAACGGAAGGATTTCCAACTTTCAAGGGCTCGTGACCTTAACCTTGACCTTGGATTGGGTCATACTGCATACCTTCGTGCATCACTCATCAACCTCTACCTACATGCCAAATTTCTTCAAAGGTCCTAATGGTATTGCTTTTTGTCGAAAACGGAATTTTTAAATGTGTTACTTTCCAAAAAAAGTATTGTATGTAGTTTGGGGAAACTCAACTATGACATCACACTAGGCAATTGATAAGCACCTGGTGTTGTGAAGAAAACCAAAGGCTGGAATTGCAATAGAATAAACTGTGTAATTCTATGATGCTCGTTTATGCTGTTTTCCACAGATGACATTATTTCATGTCCAGTGCCTTGGCAGTTGTAACAAGTAAATTTACATTCATCATAGCGATTTGACACTTTTTGCTAATATCCTGCTCAAATATATGCAGATGTTACTTGAGCTATAATGCATCAACATTTATTTTTTGTGGAGTTCACTTATTGTTCTGTTAATATTTGTTTCATATTGTTTTGTTGTCTTCTGTAACCCCTCCTTTTTATTGTGGCAGTAGCTAGATGTGACCTGTTGCTACAGGTACCTAATAATTGCGAGTTATTCATTCAGTCTAAATCTACTATTATTATATATTTTAAATTAAAAAATTATGTTACTTTAAAGAATTAATCCCTATAGTTCTGCCTTAAAGGTGCAATATGACCTGAATTGTGTTGAAAGTGCCGTAAAACCACAACCAACCAACCAGCCTGTGATCTGGCTGTGTGTCTGTTTGTCTGTCTGTTGATCACGTGAGTCTGAACTGATCAAAATGCCAGTTGGAGAGTAGATTTTAGTATTTTGAGGACCAGCACATTAAAAAGCATTGTGAGTTACTGCAGTTGTGTAAGCTGCAAAAAATCAATAACGTCATCAGCGTGATTGCTGCAGCCGACTACATGGCTCCCCACTGGCTGGTGTCACATTAACTTTTCCCTGTGAAAATCTTCCTCGTGCGATGCAGCCTCAAAATTCTTTGACCTGTTGTTTAATTAAATGTGTTTGCTGTGCTTGACAAGTGTGCAGTGCATTGTCTAATGTCAGAGGGTCAGGTGATGTTGAATGTGCTGCCTACAGCACTGTCTCACAGAAATCACATCATGCTGTTTTGACTGGTCTCTGTTAGGTTCCTGAAGTGATCCCAGTTGTTGTGAATAAAACTCAGACACTACGTGTCACCAGTGATGTCTACACCGTTTCTTGTGTCTCACATTTCGCTTTTCCGCCTGTTGACCTAGTGTGGGTCAAAGGTCAGAACTCATCAATTCGTTGTTTTGTTTAACTGAAGAGTTAGCCGTATCATTTTGAATAATCACATGTTTTCATTTCGCAACTCACAATTTTATGTAGTTAAGCAACATGTACATGCCTATTTGTATGTCATGGTGGTGACATTAAATGCTGATAGATTTCCTATTGTGTTTACTGTGAAGCTCAGCAATCTGCTTACTGTATATTATGCAGTATGCAGATTATTAAAACAGTTTCTACCTGAGCTATGGCCATGGCATGGAAGAGGTAGTATTGATTTGTGTTTGTTGTCTGTTTGTTAGCAGTATAACTCAAAAACGTTATGGATGTATTGTATGTTCATGAAATATGGGGAACAGGTGAACTATGGACAAGAGGAGCTGAATGAATTTTTGAAGGTTCGGGTTATGCTTAGTGCACTTGCTGTTTGTAGGTGATCTAATAGTCGACTAATGTGATTCCTGCAAATGAAGATGGGAAAACCAGTTACAATGCAGTTAGACCTATGTACTGCTGTTGTTGGACCTGCCCTTGTGGCCGAGTGATTAACGCACTAGGCCGCCATGTGCAGTACAGCGTGACGTGCTCAGTGGACGTGCTCAGTGGCCGGGGATTGGCTTGGCCCGGGCGCATACACCTACCAAAGAATTATTTCTAATAATTCCCACGCACATGATGAACAGGGAGATAATCCCGGGCAGGAAAAAGAGGGTTTGATGGTGTCCTTTATAAACTGTGACCGTTGCAAGCACTTTGATCTAGCAGTGTCAAGTCTGCCTGCCACGCTTGCGTGAGGCAAAGCAAATAGACTTGGCTGGCCGCTGGCTGGCGTAATATACAGCGCCAGTCTGGGCTAAGCCAGACAGTAGGCCACGTCTAGAAGGGCGCGCTATAGAAAAGTTGCTCTCTCCTACTTAACCCGCGTCCCCCGCACGTCTCTGACACATACCGCACACACCAACCAATTCCCTTTCTCTTCCCGGGCAAGCGCACTGGTTTCAGCGGTGGGGTTCAGAGTAGGCTGGACCCCTGCCTGCAAAGAACGAACAAACGAATAAACTGCTAGTATTGACACTGCGCTGAATGAGATGTGCTTTACCAAGTGTTGCCTAGTAACCCACGCTGGCATAGCTGTCGGCATGGGTAGTGTTCAGTCGCATCTGTCTGTTTGTCTGTGTGTCTGTTTGTCTTTACTCTAAAAGGAAAATGGCTTGAGCTATCAACACCAAACTTGGTACATATATACTCTATAGCAGTCGCTCGGCATGCATTCACCCAGAGGTCAAATTACAAGGTCAAGGGCACATGGTTACGAAAACCGTCACAGTCGCACGGTTGCTAGAAACTCGCTATCAACACCAAACTTTGTACACATATATGCTATAGTAGTCGCTCGGCATGCATTGATCTCGAAGTCAAAAGGTAAAAGGTCAAGGTCACATGGTTACGAAAACCATTACGGTTGCACGGTTGCTAGTGACACGTGCTGGTACGGCCATTGCCGGCATGGGTCTACATGTCGATATGACTGCCTGTGTTTTCTAGTTGCTACTGAAACAGGTAAAAACACTTTTGGCTGAGAACGTGAAGTTGTTGTCATGTTGGCATTGTTGATGTGTGCGTGTTCAGAGTATGGGCCTAACGTGAAGTACAGCGTGTCTCCAGTACGTATGTTAGTGTCGCGTGCTGGCACCATGTCGTCTCGTCTCACGCTGCTACTGACTTCCGCAAACGCCGCCAGTCTGTTTGCTTGTACTGCGTCTCATCCGACACTTGTTGGCCGTGTTGGTCGTCAGACCGTGCAGTTCATGCTGCCCAGCGGTGCCGTCGACTTCACACGGGCACAAGGTCTGTCAGTGCTTCATTGCTAATGTTGACGTATTTAGGTTCTATATGTATGTATGTACTTTTTGTGACTAATCTAGCTGTTGCTGCCAAATCAAATAAACCATTATTAAGTTCTAATTTAGTGTGTTAATGGAGGATCAGGAAGCTGTATGGGTAACAGAATTGAGCAAAACAATACTGGCCCATTAGGCGGGCCAGTAATAAGCCAAACCACTTATTGGCAGTATAACTGACGTAATTTTAAGCCATTTTTCTTGCCGTATATACTGTACTGAGTAAGTAGGTAAACATCTTTTAATGTCCCACTTGATACAATGTTGACAGTCATTTTGAAGACGAGTAGTGCAGCTGTACTGTATACCTGACCAACCAGTTGGCATGTTATCGGCTGGTATCTCTATCACATGGTTATCATATGAAGAAGTGATTAATGACTGAAGCTGGTATTACTGCAAACGTGAGTATCATATGTTGTCTGTGTGTGTGTGTGCAGCCCAGCAGCAGCAGTTGGTTGCTGATGTGACTGAAGCCAAGTCTAGTGATAGTGTTGCGGCAGCAGACAGTCGACTGGATGCGATTGATCGTGCGTGTCTGCTCACTGCGGTCGTCCTAGTCGCAAGCTGTTTCACCGTCGCCATCATTCTCAGCAAGTGCACGTCACAGTGGCACTTCAGTGCAGGTAGAACCACATCGACCTGTTAACAACACACTTGCAACCTTCTTATCTCATGTTATGTTTATCTCTCTGTCAGAAAGAATGCTAGTAGTAGCTGCAAAATTGTTGCATAGTTCTACATAATCTAGACTTAGGTATGTTAGGCAGTAGGTATAGGAGTTGAACATATTGCAGATAACGTTTTTAATGCAACATTTACAAAAGTTTATTATTTTTTTGTCACGTTTTTACATTTGGAATGTTTAAAAATTTGTATTTGAACATTTTCCCTCTCTGATTTGCAGTGGCTTGTTTTACATGACGTCGCTGCCCAGTGATGACGTCACATGATATTAGGGATTGAGGGTGGGCGTTGAGACTTCTCTGTCATACTAGACATAGACACTTCTTGTAAACACAGTGCTGTGTTAATTAATGGCAGATATGTTCTTTCTCTTTTTTTCGTTTTTACCAGGTAATGTAATAGGCTGAAATCTTGCTACAAGCATGTTAGAAATTCTGTCCTGTTAAAACAAGTGTGTAATTACTCAAACCGGTTAAGATTTGGTGGCGGAGTTGTCGTGGAAAGTAATTTTCGAAATAATTGTTAAAAAGTAGTCAAAAAATTTTGACAAAAGGCTGCAATGTATGTCGTGCCGTTATTGAGGATTCAGTGATCTTTTTTGCTGTGTACACTGCAGCAGAGACTCCCTCCCATTGCTTTTTAATGGGCCAGACAACCCTGAAAAATTGCCCCTTTCCGTGGGAGTACCTTGGGCCACGCGAGTCAGCCCCCCAAACTGTATCTGGATCGGTTCTGCCTTTTTGCAGGGCTCATGAAGGTGACCAACAAACAGACAGACATGGAGACAGACCACGCTACTCCATCTATAGCAATGGGCCACATCTAGCTATTTGCTTGATTGGCCTAAAATTCAAGCACGTGCAGCTGACAGTGTGAACCAGTAATGACGTGCTATTTTGTGAAGAACGGCTTAGTGATTGGCAGTGACTGATTGACATTGCAGTGAATGTACAGACGCCTAAGTCTGATAACTGCCATGAAACTGTCGACAATGAAACCACGTCCATGATGCACAACCACATTGCTGCTGATGCTACTGATGCTGCTGCTTGTGATCGTGATGCAGGTATGTTCACTAGCCAACCGTGTGTCTGTTGTCAGCTTATTTTGCAGCATTGCATATTTCTAACAGTCTAACAGTGTGTGTAAAATCCACACGAGTTTTGCCATAGATAACAGATTCTGACATGGGCTTAGGTGTTGTGTACAAGAGCAGTGCAGTTAAAAGGGTTACGTGGATGACGCATTCATTAGTGTTAAAAGTCATAGCATCTAACCTGTATTCTTAGGGTTTTATTGAACTGTGTGTCTTTGTTTGTCTTTGTGTACTGTTGTTTTACCCTTGTGTTTTTATTAGTCTATGGTTTATAGTAATTACTTTATTGTTGTGCTGCACTGGATGCGAAATAAAGTACATATTAGCACTGGAGTGCTAATGAATGCGTCATCCACATAACCCTTCTAACAGCCATTTTCCCAGTTTGCAGTTGTCCAGTTGTCTCCAATGAAAAATTTTGACTTTCTGGAGCAGGATTTTTACAGACATGATGCCAAACACACATAGTAGGCGGCAATGAATACCGGGGTACACTTAACACATTTACAGTACTGAGCCAGATGAGTTAGCATCTTCTGCATAGTCTGAATGCGTTAGTTGCTATTAGCCAGGATACAAAGGCAGTAAAACTGTGCTGCAACAAAATCGTCTAGTTCTTAACTGGGGCATCAACTAAATACAGCTGTGTTACCCATATTGTTTGTATTCATTGGTTGCACACTGTGAGGATTATTAAGTTGTCGTCTTGTGTGTATCTTTGTTGACAGTTGACTGCCTATGTCGCAGTGTGTTTGTCAGTGTCTGGGTGTATTGTTGTAGGCTGCGTGAGACAGCGGCCATTCATTTCACAGGGTGAAAAATGTCCGTTATTAATGTTTGCGACGACGGCGTTGCTGCTGATGTCATCGCTCGTGTTTTGCTTTCCGCTGTATTTTAAAGGAGTCACTGCTCCAGTCACACGTGCGTTGCTGGTTGTAATGACTCGCTGCATACAAGCACCATCTACATGTCTCACATGCACCATTTACTTGCCATTTTCCAAGTTATTCAGCTGGTCCTTGTGATGATTTTGCTTAGCAATGACAGCATTTGGCATGACAATGAAGTTACTTTACGTTGAGCCCGGTTAGTACTGGGACGGGTGACCGTCTTCGGGAGGGCATACCACCTCGGTATGTAACTAGGCCAACAGACTGGCCATCCCTCCGTGGGTTGACTGGGTATGTACAATGAGTGCTGGCGATGGTTTTGACCACCGCTAGGGAAGAAACAGCGAGTTCTGCATAACAGTAGGCCCTGTTACCAGGACTGCTGGCATACTCATCTAGTTGGTTATAAGCGCTGGCTGTTGGCGGAGCTGGCCATCCAGCTGACATCAGTCATGTGCTGGCTTAAGTGGGTCAACAACACTCGCTGACTCAAAGCACTGCAATGGGGATGACCTCCCATATGAATACGATGGACCTCACTGTCTATGCGAATCTTCTTCTTCTCTTTGATTTCCCTTCTCTGGACGTACCAAAACATTCCTGTTATGACTAGTTCTTCTGCCTTAATCATTGTACAACGTCTGATCCAGTCGATATTGTCTTCATGTTTCGTATATCCAGAGTCCAGACCATCTCAGTCTACCTTTCCTAATCACCAAACTCACCGTTTCCGATTCCAACGGTTCTCTGAGCTCCACTCTCTTCTTGTTTTCAGTCACCTTCACATTTCTTATGGCACCTCTGTCATATCTCCTGAATAATAGGCAACCAGTCACACTTGTTACTCCACCTGATAAATATGTTGCCGGCCAAATTATTGCCTTCCTTTTGGTGTCTTCACCCCCGCCAGTGTCAATGAAGGCCTTGTTTTCGTACTGTCCATCTGCTGCGTTTGTCCGGACAGATTCGTTACCACGATATCTCGTGAACGGCTTGAGCATTCTCGATGTAACTTACAGGGAAAATTCACTATTCACTAGCCCCCACTGATGACCTGATTAGACTCTGGAGGTAAGGTCAAGGTCACAGCAAGCCATGTGGCGAAGGCATCCACGTAGACGGTGGGTCGTCAAAGTACATCTTCTAGTTTGGTGGCTGGGCTCCCCTGGACCACTTGGGAAAGTTTACAGGATATATTTCCCCGGTGTCATTGACATGTTGACGCCTCTGGGCATTACTAGCCTATATGTCTACTGTAATAGTTTCCTGTTGCCTTGTGTGGATGTGGCAGATACAGACGAGATGCAGGCAGTGTTTGCTGGCTCCGCTCTATGGCTTGACTGTACGTCACTAGTTCAGCCGGTTGACAGTCTGCTTGAGGTGTCCTGGTACCGGGACGACGAGTTGCTTTATTACCAGTACTCCATCAACGCGCGTGTCGTCAGCTACCCGCCCAACACCACGGCCGGTGTCCTGTTCCACGCCAGAGCCAGCTCGCAGTCTGTTGGTCACGTGACCTTGTGGCCGGTGATGCCACGAGACGCCGGCGTCTACAGCTGCCACGTGGTCATGAGCAGCGGTGATGACGTGACAGACGCCGAGCGCCACAAGACCACTACCGTCTTTGTCTGTGAGTCACTCGTTATGTGTTATGTTCTCCCGCTCTGTAGCTCCGTAGCATGTGGCCACGGACCGTGATGAAAATGCAGTCTCTGACTGACAAAATACGTATTTTTTTGTTTTTGCAAATTTTTCTACAGTTACTCAGTAGGATTGTCTGTATATTAACCTTACAGATTTTACGAAATTCCAGTACTCCACACATGAATGGCATGACTAAATCAGATTTTTTTCAAATCAAACTGTCCCATGTTTCTGAGGTGTTATTATTGTGTAGAAGAAATAATTACGTGTGTAAAATGGGTAGATGGGTACTGGCGTCTTAGATTCAGCAAACATTCATTTGATGGATCAAAAAAGGATGTTATGCAGATGCAGTAGTATTGTGTCACACGAGAGTCCACACATTTTGTACTTGGCCTGAATTTTGACTGCATCACTGGCTATGATAACCGAGTAGTTTTTGAATGTCATGGCGTGGATTTAGACTAAAAAGTGAAACTGTTTTGATTACTGTTGACACTGTGATCTGCAAACATAACTGTTACTTTAATGTTGTCTTTAATAAACAGAATGCGCAAAGGTTTGTGAACTGATTATATCTATGTGTGAATGCGTGCTTATTTCAGCGATGTTTGTGTTATACACATTGAATTTGAGCTTGAAGTCTGTGACTAGATGGACTCAACAACATAGTAAATCAATGGGAGGAGACAGTTCACTGATAATAGTTAATAAGCACCTCACAACAACTTGAAGACTCTGATCATACTGCACTTGTTACTGTGGCTTCACGACTAGTGTCAGAAAATGCATTTTAGATTGATGGCAGTACATTGCCGGTTGATGGCTGTGTGTGTAGTTACTGGAGCAGTGGTGAACTATGCATTGTTGGTCTGTCTGTCACTGGCTGTCATCTCTGCTTTGTTGCTCGTAGCCATCGTCCTACGTTACGCCGTCACATGCCGATGTACCAGCATCACAAGTCAGTGAGCTGTGCACTGTTTACTGCTCCAGTGTCATTTTTAGGTCGACTCTTCTGAGTCGACCCAATAAAGTGGGTGTCAAATGTCTGTCCATCCGTCCGTCCACAAAAAGTTTCTTCAATTTCAATGAAATTTGGCGTGTAGGTAGAGGTCGATGAGTGATGCAAGATGGTATACAGTATGACCTGATCGAAGGTCAAGCTCACGAGCCCTTGAAAGATGGAAATCCGTCCATTTTCAAAAGCTATCTCCTCCTCGATTTACAGTGGGAGCTGGCAACTGACCACGGATTCTTAAACTAGGGCACAGGCCGGATTTTTGATAATTTGTCCTAGTTTTTGTGTCGCCTGACTTTGAACTTGGCAGAAACGTCACTTGCGAAAAGCCGACCTTCAGTCCCGTACGGGGCTAATTTATTTTTACATGTTAGTGCCATGTTTAAGGAGAACTGGTATTGGCTTCAGAGAGCCGACATAAATGCAGCAACACCTTTCCATTAAGAGTCTGGTGGTGGATGGAGAAAGGAGAGGCCAGGACATTGTTTAGCATTAGTGCATTTTGTTCGTTTCATTGATTTGACACTGATGGTTTAGTGGCAGGAAGGACATCCAGACTTGGGTACAGCTGGAAAAACGGACATTACGTGAATTTGTGGTATTGTGTTCAAGGACAGTGATGGAATTTGTATCTCACGGACAGGGTGGAGGTTTTTGGTCACTTGCGTTTGGTTCGTATTACTTACCGCAGCCATTTCCTGTGGGGGTACTGTTTCAAACTGTTTTTGTCATCAGGATAATTGTAGTTACAGATGGCATAAAATGTGGAGAACAGGTAGACTGTGGACCAGACGATTGGATTAAATTTCGGAAGTGATCCGGAACATATTGTGGCTATTATTTTTTATCATATTTGTAGTCAGTTAATCAAAAATGAAGTTGGGAAAATGAGTTACAATACACTGCAGGAAAATTGAGGGCAATCTACCTGCTGCTTAGTGGGAATGGCAGTGCCGATTTCATTGTGGCACAGGTATGCACTTTTGGAGTGTCATATAGTTACAATTATGACATTAGCAAATTTTGCATTGATATATCAGTTTTATGGTCATTGTACTAATCCTTTATTTGCTGTTTGGTTTATACTTAAGAAGTCAAGACTGTTGTTCTGCTGAACAGTTTACGTCTGAGCTAAACCTACATGCTGAACACGCATGGGTTATTTGCAGGTAAACACAAAGAAACTCAAGACAGGACTCGAGAACAAGCCTCATACACGTGACTCACATTCATGCATATTGCAGTTCTGTCATTCCAATCATGTGCAATAATTTCCAGTGTGGATGGATGGATCTCTTATCATTCATGTGATGTCCTCTTTACTAGTCAGTTATTCAACGTCACAGTGCCAATGGCGGCGTTGCTGGTACTGCTGTTCAGTGACTTCTGATCCGTTGGTGATGATGAACTAATTACTCGAGAAACAGCACTACTGTGACACCAATGCGACTTACTATCACAAAGACAGTGGCCAAGCTGCTGCACTGTCACATGTGCAGTGTTTACTGCACCTTGCTGAAGGCAATTCCGATGAACAAAGGCTGCATCTACTGATATCAAAAAAAAACGTTTTCATTATATCAAGAATCGAAGATTATAGTCCTTATCTAATCTAAAACCGATTTATAGTGGTACTTTCGTACAGGCTTGAGTGCCATAAGTTTGATGAAACGGAATCGGCTTTAACGTACAGGAGTTGGCTGTAAGCAGAGAATCAACATTATATGAAAATGCTAGCAGGTGAGCAAAAGTCTGCGTGTGCATCTTAGTTGTCTGTCCTAAAGTGGCAGTGACAAAAACTGATCACGACTTTGGAAGATTTTAGACAACCAGTGTTTATTCATTTCAGGCAGGAAAACAATATAAGCACATCATCATGCAACAAAAATATCAAACTCTGCATTTTGTTCGCCAAATGTGAAATCAGGCAGCTGCAAAACGACTTTTCTTCAAGCCACCGTCTTGTTTGAAAGCCATTACCGTGTTCAAATGGTTAATCTTGTACCTCATCAACCATGGATTTATATGGCTAGTAGTTTCAGTGGCATAGCAATGAAAAGACTGTGGTCTGCCCAGGTGGCACTTTGGGGGTGACACTCGGACCCTAGGTAAAAAAAGCATCTAGTTGTTGATTTGTGCTGAGGACTTTACATATTTTTTCTCGGCCAGCATT
>Ga0209780_1004398_pt1 | contig 10836 bp, 4 predicted proteins | sample WorMetexBAHAMAS2_FD_187384 | JGI IMG/M metagenome (GOLD analysis project Ga0209780, IMG submission 187384) | Marine gutless worms symbiont microbial communities from Max Planck institute for Marine Microbiology, Germany - Inanidrilus exumae... | ecosystem: Host-associated > Annelida > Digestive...
ACGGCCGTCCGCCATCTTGGAAAAATCGAAAAATAGCCATATCTCGACCGCAATTCGAGCGATTTTGACGAAATTTGGCATGGTGACACAATTCGACACTTATGATGCGTCCCACAGTTAGAAATTTGTAATTTCAAAAATCCAACATGGCGGCGGCCGCCATTTTGAAAAATCGAAAAATTGCCATAACTCGGCCGCTGTTTCAGCGATTTCAACGAAATTTGGCAGGGTGGCGCAGTTCGGCCTTGAAATTTAAAGAAATCCAAGACGGAGGCGGCCGACATCCTAAAAAAAATTAAAAATTACGATACCTCGGCAACGGTTTGACCGATCGGCACAGCATTTGGCATGATGACGCATATATTGGCCCTCCGAAGTCCGAACCAGACCAGCAGTTGAAATTTCGAACTATTAAAAATCAAAGATGGCGGACGAAAATGTAGTACACTAGTATTAATGGACATTACTAATAGCCTACTCAAAACTGGTAATAAAACAGCAAACATAAATGTAAATACTGCAGTTTATACACACTGTTAACGGCGACGGATCGAAAACCGCAAAAATTGGCAATGTTAACCACACTAACATTGACATTCAGGCTATGTTAGTGTGGTTAACATTACCTTTTGTATATAGTGACTCAATTCGGCGACTTGCACAGTGACTATCATAGTATAGGCCTATTACGATTGCTTTTCAGCCTAACGTATTTTGATAACCGCTGGCCCTGGCAAAGGACAGTGACACATTGCCGTCAGTCACCTGTCGAATTACATTTCACCATCCGTCTACGGCGGCGATGCGCCTTACATCAAATTACTTTCACCGCTTGTTATCTTTGGACGCCCACATAGACAATCGCACAGATAGCCAAGCGCTTCGAGCCGAGTACTGTATTGTGGGCATTCCACACAATACAGCCATCTAGTTATATGCTGTGTAGTGTGTATTTCGTTGCGTAATTCCTTGTGATGCGTACGTTCCTTGCTTGCGCTGTGTGCACAGTGTGCGTAATGGAAGCCGGGCGTAATACTCTGCAACGGCCACTGTTACATCTATACCACCACACAGATGTCGTGGACTGAAGATTGGGCCCCCACAGATGTCCCCAGCGAGTTTTAATGGCATGCATTTTCTATCACATATCCACTGGTCTGACCACTTTAATGTGTTGTCAGCAGCATTCATGCACCAACTGTTCTTCACAAAAAGTGGGGGTCCACATCTATATGTGGACCCTGCACCTGAAAAAGTGGGGGTCAACTGACCCCCTGGACCCCGTGGCTTCGCGGCCCCTGAGAAGGGGCATTAAGAATACTTAGACAATTGGTGAGAAAGGACTGCTTGTGAAGTTTGTATTTATAGCTGGGTAGTTCAAAGCCATGGCCTATTTCCCGGTTAGTTTGGTGGAGTGGTCTTCGAGGTGGGAGGAGGTGAAAAGACAGTGATTAGGGACCTTGATTTTCTTGAAAAGATCGTGCATGGTTGAGTCTATGAAGGTCTGTATCTCTTAAGTTTGTTTAGTGAAACCATAGCGGAAAGATCTTTTCAAAAATGCATCAATCCTCTGTTTTAGCTCCACGTTAGGATATGGGTCCCACACTGGGATGGTATATTAGACGGCTGAGTATAATTGCCTGAAATACTGTGTGCAGTTGATCAAGCGCGGCATACCCTGTTCGCGCAGTTGTTTAAGGACGAAAATACGCTGACTGCAAACTTGTAAAATAGCATCGACATGATTTACGGTCGGCTCTAGCTGCCAGTCAAGTCACCTGCAGAGCGAAAAGCCGTTAAAACCAGATACTTACATACAGAGTAATGGCGACGACGTCGACAGTAGGCCTAATATTTGGCTGCCAATGCTAGCCTGCTGCTAGCCAAGTCTTGATTCTGATACTAGCTGCACAAAATAGTGAGCAGTTCTACAACAGTACTGCAGTTACGTTACCGAGATAAGAATTACACGACCAGTCGACATAATAATTCAGCACTAGCGCAACATTTATCCGACCTGTTCCACAAAAGAAGCCAGCAGCACACGCCTACATGAAGACCGACTCAGCGTAGGCCAAAGCCCACGGCCATGGGTCTATACGCGCCCCGCCCTTCGCGTCGAACGTGGCAGGGAAATTTTGTGGTTTCGATCGCTGTTGCTAATTTTAGCAAAGAATAGATATTCTTTCTTTTACTTTCGGTTTCGTATAGTAATTTCCGCGCTAACGTGTACTATGCTGTGGCCGGGTGGCATGGTGTCCGCTCTTCAGTCACTCAGTTGTCTCTGTCCGTCTGCCACAACTCGTAGCTCTATCAGAACGATTAAACGTAGAATCACGCGAACAACTCCGCACAATTGGCTGGTACTGTAGTTTTCTGCTGCTAAAGATCTTCACCAAATTTCGACGGTGACGCCAAATGAAGGTGGGTTAGGTTCACGCTGTGTGTCAGAAATAGTGTAACTTGCAATAATGCCAACGGAAGGCTAATATAGGAACTTCTAGGACTATCGATAGGTTAACACTGACGTAATTTCGACATTCTTATCTGGCCGCCATGTTGTAGGGCAAGCAAATGTAAACATTTTGCAGCGCTTATACATGGGGGTGGGTTATTCGCCCCATTCAAAAGCATGGGGACTCGCTGATTATTGCGGCCAGCCCGCATCCATGGACGGATTTTAACGATCTATACGTTATGACCTGTTTCCGAGCAAGGCGGTGCCTTTTTGGCGTCGCGTTGACACTGCTGCCCATACTGGGGTTGAAATCCCCCCCCCCCAAATAACCCGTAAGTAGACACTTTCAAGCCTAACGCGCATAATATTACAACTTGCACATTGTCGAAATTACTGCACCGAGTCCAACCAAATTTTGACAAAGACCAGCAAATACGCTTAGTAGGTGGTCCAAACACGCGTATAACAAATCCGCGATGGCGGATGGCCGCTATTTGTAAAAATTGAAAAGTGGCCATATCTCGGCAATGGTTGACCGATCGGCACGAAATGTGGCGTGGTGACTTACATTGAGTCTTCGAGCCGTATCGGCATTTAAAATTTCGAATTTTAAGAAATTCCAGGTGGCGATCGACGGCCGCTGTCTTAAAAATGGCCATATCTCATTCTCAGCAACGGTTTGACCGAAGTGAATGAAATTTGGCACGATAACGCATGTTGACCCTCCGAATCGTATCAGCAGTTAATATTTCGAGTTTTTGAAAATCCAAGATAGCGGACGGCCGCCACCTTCAACGCCGAAAAATTGCCATCTCAACAACTGTTCAACCGATCAACATGAATTTTGGCAAAGTTACGTAGACTGACTCTCAGAAGTGTATCAGCAGTTAAACGTCACATTGTCCCCCGGCAAAAATCCTCGTCTTCGATGCGGCCTTTTGTCAAAATTCTTTGACCGCTTGTTATATTTTGGGTTCCATCATGTCTTTGGAACGGTGGAAAATAGACATTTCAAATTTCGTACGCAAATTGGTCGTGGTGAGTATTGGCGTATGCATTACAGGTTATCCGAAATGGATGTGTTCAAAGTGACGCGACCTAAAGAGTAATTAGAGCGTGTTAAAGATATGAGTAGTCGAACCAATTGGCCGAATTTTTTTTGCCACCCTGAATTTTATGAAGATTAGGCCTATACATAGAATGACAATGACGTTGTTACTGTCGAACACCGGTCATTTACTTTGCAAGCCTTTTTCCAGTGCGACGTTTCGAACATTATTATGCAGCAATTGACAAGATATCAACTGACCACCCTATTTTCCACATTTTGTATCGCCTTTCATATCCTTGTAGTCGGTGGAGATAGGGACTTCAAATGCGGTCGGTAGGTTGATCGTAGCAAATCCTAGCCTTCGGATGACAAACTGTGCCTGAAAGGGGCGTGGTTAGGTGACGTGAGTCGTTGTAATGTTTTGGGTATCTCTATCACATCTCTGTAACGGCAGAAGCTTGAGTCGTTAAATTTTGCACTTAGGTACCTCATGGATGACAAATTGCTCCTAAAAGGGGCGTGGTTAGTCATATTACCTATTTGATATTTTTGGGGCCCAATGACATGTCTGGAACGGGGGAAACTAGAGTTGTCAAATTTTGTGCACAGGTAGGCAATATTAAGTGCTAGCCTGCAGATGATAAACCATCCCTAAAAGGCGCCATCTGGCAAATGATTAAACAAAACACGGTAACAGAATGCGCTTTTCTGCCTCTCATTTATTGTAGGGGCTATTTTCAGGGAATCGGTATAGCAGATTTTCTACTGTGGCTAAACGAACACCATGTGGGAAGTTTGGTGAAGATCGATCCAGTACATTCTGAGATAATTCGTTTCCAAGGGGACCGATAGACCGATAACATCGGCAAAACATGAGCCCTGCAGCATGCGATACCGGCCGGGCTGATAAGTAAAGGAAGAAAGTCGGGGGCGACCAACCAACTCAGGTTTAGCCGGAAAATTAACCGTAAAAACGGCTTGTGTGAAATGGTTGTTGCTGTGATGCAGCATCTGTTTCCTGGGCGACCGTCTGCTGACGCAGTCGAGCATCTGGAACGAGACGACGGAAAAGGTGGAGTGCCACACGCGGCCTGAAGGTCCCATCTACCGCATGTACTGCGGCAACGTGACGGAAGAAGATCAGAAGAAGGGCTCTGACCCTGACTGTCAGTACATGATGACTCACGACGCCGTTCTTATCCCGGGAATTCCCGGAATAAACTTCCAGCTCTTCAAAGGTCAGCTGTTCAGAGTGTGCCAGAGGTTTAAAAATGTCAGATTCTCTATCAGTACGACTCTACGAGTACGGTGGTGATAAATTATCAACGATAGTTGTTAAAGTTAAAATATATTAGTAATCTATTTTTCGTTGCAGTTGCATTTGACGTTTGAACCCTGAACGACGATAACGTATGTCGTATTCTATTCACCGCATCTGAATTTTTTGGCCTTCTCTTAACGACATTTCATACACGTCTGTAGAGTGCGTACGTCATGCAAGTTCACGAGTGCAGCATTGTGACTTCTTTATTTGTTATAACTATGCAATATAAATATCGGCTTGGCGTTTTGTGTGAGCAATGAGCAAATATTTCAAACTGCAGGTTTGAGTATCGTCTGGCTATACGTTAACTTGTTGAACACATTGTGTCTGATCTTTGGGAAGCCTTATGTCTTTGACCTTTGACCTTTGACTTTGACCTTGAAATAACGTCACGAATTTGATCCATGTATATTCTTCCGTTCTTGAGCTACAGTTTCACTGTTTATCGGTGAGTTGTCGTTATATTCGTGCAGAAAACTTCGGGTCTCGCTACACGGAGATCGGCAACAGAATTGGAAGCGACGAGCGTGGAGATCGCAGCAAAGGCGACATTATTTCGGACATCACCGGGTCCTTTGTCGTCCTCCTTGGCATCTTCTTTCCGTCCGTCACAGGTAGCTACAGCGGACGTCCATCGCTGCATGGACGGACGACAATCGACAGGAAAATATCGACATATTATAGCGGCATGTCTTTTCAGTCAGCAGCGTGCGCAGGGCGCCTGAGTGCCACAAATTTGCCGAACTAGAAAGCCCTCAATCGAGCTCACATCGACCAATTTGTCGATGGCATTACTTATTTACAGTTTTCAATTTAGTTATGCTTTTCCTCCACATAGCGGGAACTAGTTTTCCCAGTTTTAGTTTGTCACTTTTGGCAGAAAAGGGAACATTTTCCTCCTGTGACCTAGAACTTTGACCTATGACCTTGTTTACGAACTTGACCTACATAGCGTCAAGGTGAACCACCGTATCTAGGTCAACGATCATTTCGTTTGACGGTTATCATGCGAGCACAAACAGACACACACACACATCAGACCGACTGCAGCACTTGAACCACAGACTGGTTGATAATTATGACAAAATACATAATGACACGTACACCTATTAGTACAGAGCACTTCAGCATCGTATAAGTCTGATAGTACTGAACTGTTTATGCAGGGATCATGGCTGGTTCAAATCGTTCCGGTGATTTGGCGGACCCGCAGAAGTCGATCCCGACTGGAACGATTTGTGCAATTGCTACGACGTCATTCGTCTGTATCCTTGACTGTTCGTGCTTGTTCGAAAAGAACTGAAACCGCGTTACACACCGCGCTGTTTTGACCGTCGCTGATATTCTGTTCAAAATGCATATGGATTATGGATATTGCAAGAGCAATCTCGCAGCAAGGCCTAATCTGTAGTAACTTTACAAAGGATGGGGGCTTAATAGGCACACTAGTCAATGTATACGCTGTCACCATCTTGCGATGATTAATGGTGTTTGACGCCATATTGTGACCACATCAGTTGAAATTATCTTATCATGTATCATTCAACATAAAGTGGCGCCATCTGGAGAACGAGAAGCACTCCTCCACTTCAGTAACAAGTATGTCCGTCCTCGTAATACTCGGTACGGAAATGTACACTGGCCGCGTCGCGTGCTGCCCCTGGTGAGTCACGTTGATTATCGCCGCGCGCTCTATTGAGGTTAGAAAAAGACGGACGGAACAGACAGACGGACGGACGGACGCCGTACCGTTACGTTACGCTTACCGCTTGATGCGGCCAGCGTAATAACCTGATGTCTATCTCAGAGACGGATCTGTGGTTTTCGGTGCCCTTGGCAAGATTTCCAGACTGTGCCCCCTTATTATTTAAAACCAATCACATGTTTTCGTTGTGCAGATTCGCGTTATTTTTGCTCTCCCCTCCCCTCTCTGGTGCCCCTCCCTTGGTGCCCTGGGCAGCTGCCCCTATTGCCTACCCCTCGATCCACCACTGGTCTGATTGAAAGCTGAGAAATCGGAGATCAGTGCCTCCTGTTAGGTCATACACGCTTGGGCTGATCCTTTACCCTTTATGCTGTAGATAGGATAAAGTGACGGCACAGTTGTCTACGATGTCTGTGTCGTAGGGCAAGTTGTCGTACCTTGAGAAGATAACTGGTGAAGACTTGTCACGTTATTTAAATAAAAAACGATACTTTTAAGAAAAGCTAGTGTTAGCGCCATGTCGTCGATCTTATTGTAAGTGCTGCCAAATATTTACATTTTCTTGCCCTACATTATGGCGTCCAGAACAGCCTGCTGGCATAGATAAAATGAAGAAATTACGTCACTGCCAATCTATCTATAATCTTATAAAATTCAGGGTGGCCCAAAAATTCGGCCAATGGGTTCGACTGCTCATATCTTCAACACGCCCTAATTAATCTTTAGACGATTTCAGCATACGTTGACGTCATTTTATCCTGAACACAGCTGGTAGCATTATATTCACAAGTAGGCCTATACAACACAAAATGACGCCATCTGGCGAACAAGATTAGGTAGCACTTCTTTAAAATCCACGCGAAATGAAAGCCTGTAATGTGTTGTCCGACGTATGAAGTAGCATTCTCACTTAGGCCGTCGACGTCACGTTATGGCCGTCGGCGGCCGTAACGTGTCGTCGACGGCGGTCGACCGCGATCGAACGTGTGCGAACATGGGGTACGGTCTCAAAAATCTAGCATTGAAGGCGTGCTACGGCCGTCGACAGCGTATGCAATGCTATATTTTTAAGATCGTCCCCCCGTTTGCAGACGTTCGATCGCGGTCGACCGCTGTCGACGGCACGTATACGTGCCGTCGACGGTCGCAGTGAGAACGCTACTTAAATCATTGGCGTACTTCCTTAACCGGCTGTTGATAGATTTGTCAACTCTTCTGTTCTTTGGAGCCTCGGTTGAAGGAGAGTTTATGCGGGACAAGTAATTTTTACTGCTTTTTTGTCAAATAATGTTAAACTTATTTTGTTACTCGTAAAGCTACTGATTTTTTTGCATTTCTGCATTGTAGAAACAATGACGTGTTTGTTAATTTACCGGGTGACGCATAAAAACGTCCCCGACTTTTCTTGCCAAAAAATAATAAAAGTCAATAGGAAATTTGTGTGGAACTATAAATTCCATAACTACGGATACTAATATTATTCTTATAAATAGACAAATCTGAATACCATAATTTAGTTCTTGAGCTATGATCATTTGAACTGGGTACGTTTTTATGCGCAGCCCTCTACAATAGTACCATCTATAACTTTCATAATGTGCTTGTAGAGTACAATAAGCAACACTTTTGTTTAACTGTTGTCGACTTACAGCTTCAGCTAGGCCTACTGAATCCAAAACAATGAGAATCTTGTGCAGACGTTTGCTGAATCGAGCCAGTGAAAGCAAGAACCTCAGCTATCGCAGAGAAGCCATGTTGCTGTGTATAATACTGGAAAAAATTCATCTCAATAGTTGCTTAACAGCTATTAAAGACTGCATCGCAAGCATAGACCCTATAAAACGTACACGCACGACTTTATATTGAATTTCTTTTTTTTGGCATTCTTCCTGACTTTGAACGATCTTAAGCGGACATTCGATGTCACTCGGTCATTCAAACAACAGAAAATACCTGCGCTGCTACGTGCATTAATTTTCTTCTGACGTTAATGTAGTAGAACTATATAAGCAAGTCAACTTGCGTCGTTTTCCAGCTATAGTTTGCAGAGCAACAGCGTCAGCTGGTGCGGATGAAAATTAATCCAGAGAAGAACTAGATGGTTGTATTGTGTGGAATGACCACAATACAGCATTCGGCTCGAAGCGCTCGGCTATCTGTGCACAAGCTGTTGAATTCCTGCATTTGATGAGGCCTAGTGTCACGAGAATTAATAGTCGATGGCGAGTGGCTGCCTGCGACTGAGTGATGTCAGCGTTAACTGCCGTGTTGTCAGCCCGCGTCGGACGTCGCAGAAAATTTGGGAAGGTTTCTTGTACGGAGTGTACAGGACAGGGGAATGACTTTGAATTGATTCAACGGTAGAAATGGAAACTAGGAATCCCGTATAGGGTTATTTTGGTAGTGAATTCTCTGCGATCTGTAACTGTGGCGGAGTTATGGCGGCCTGAAATCGCAAGAGGTTAAAAAAATTTTGGAGAAATTTTTGCGTTGTTTTTAGTAAAACGACCACTTATGGTAAAATTTTCACAATTCCGTTCCGAAAGTTTTAATCGTGACATCGATCGTGTTGTGTTCAAATTTCGTGAAATTTGGCCAACGGGAATTCGGTGAAATCGTGCGTTTCTTACCTGATAAAAAAATTTCGCCTGGCCCTCCAGCTGTCGCTACTGCGCGAATCGCGCCCAAAATCTGCCAGGGCCATCCCCCGACAATGTACTCAGAGTGCTGCATATTTCACCCAAATCGGTTCACTTTCGGTGGAGTTATAACCGAACGTGTGAACGCCGCCAAAACGGGCCGTAAAGTGAATCCAGTATTCGGCTGAAGCCTAGCTTCGAGCCGAATAATTGTCGTCTGGTGACAATGAAATCAGCGCTATTGACGTGTGCGACGTTAGACTAGAAACGTGAGTTATAGCTACAACTGCCAGTGAAGAATGCGACAAAATCACCTGTCCGCCTCTTGTCACGTGCGTTGTTGTAGATTTGGCCGCAGTATCGGCGGAGGTCTGCTCGTCTCACACATGGCTTGGCCACACCCATGGGTCATCCTTCTGGGATCATTCCTTTCCACATGTGGCGCCGGATTACAGTCACTTACTGGTAAACTCCATCGTTATGTCTCCATATATACCGACTACAGTATGTCTGTCGCTTGGCCGTCTCCGTACATCCTTATAGCCATCACAGCATATTTATGCGACAGAAATGCCATAACAAACGACATTTCTTATTTGCAAGTGTATTAATAGCGACCTTAAAATGTGTCAGTGTTTCGTCGTTTACAGATAGCAAGCCCGTTTGTTCCAGCACTAAAAGTGCTGATGAGAGCTGTGTCGCGTGCAATCATCCGGCGCCGTTGTGTAGTGGTTAGCCAGAAATTCTCAATGGAGGGGGTTTAGAATCAGTGGCGGATGCATGAGTTGCTGCTTGGGGGCGAGTAGGAGTCTCGGGGCTGGGCCCCCAGCGGGTGTGCAAGGAACAGAGCCACCGCTGGGGGTCTGGGTGCGAAGCCCCCCTGAAGCTGAAGACTTGATGCATTCAGAATGTTGGTAAAAGCGTTTTCATGAATACTAATTGTACAACATGTTACTTAGAACAATCCTCTAATAGAAGACAATTGTACCAGAAAAAATACTTCAAAATAAACTTGACACAGAAATGTTTCACGATGAGTCCTGGAAAGCTGTTTAGTTTGGGATCAAAAGGTCAGGGGTTTCTAGTCACAAAAACGTTGCCAGCATGGGTCTTTGTGAGTGCTGACTGCTTCTAATTCATCTGGTGCCCGTGCGTTTCTGCGATTGCGGCATCGTCCTTTACTTACTTTGTTACTTACTTAACATAGTGAAGACATTGTCAGTTACTCCATGCAATATAACGGGAGGATGCAACATAACTGGAGGACACAGTTCGACAACGATGAAAAATTACCACTATTACATGTAATTATAGTTATTATACTTGTTTTCTCGACGGGCCATAACCGATAGAACAGTCTAACAATTGAGGATGAATGGATGATCCATAATCGTTTCCCAGAATCGCCTTGAGAAAGAACGCCATCGGCATATGAACTTATACAAAGAGAAAATAGTCTACGAGTCCTATCCGCTGCATGAGACTATGCGGAACTGGGAGTTTTGCGAGGGACACGGAATAAATTTGGCGGCTGCGGCCACAGCGGTAGTAAGTAACCCGCTAATTGATGTAGTTGTCGGACTAGTAATGAGCGTATTACTTAAACACGTGCAGGAGCGCCACGGTTGCTGCAGGCAATTGCTGCCGACGGCGTGATCC
>Ga0209780_1004399_pt1 | contig 10834 bp, 4 predicted proteins | sample WorMetexBAHAMAS2_FD_187384 | JGI IMG/M metagenome (GOLD analysis project Ga0209780, IMG submission 187384) | Marine gutless worms symbiont microbial communities from Max Planck institute for Marine Microbiology, Germany - Inanidrilus exumae... | ecosystem: Host-associated > Annelida > Digestive...
GAGGGAGGAGACCATACAGCCTACATTTCTAAGCCACTTTAAGCCCTGTGTTAGCCTATACGAATAACACAAAAATATCGCGTGTCAGCCTGAGAAACACTTTCAGCAACTACCACGTTTTATTCCACTACCTGCATAGTTTTCCTTTTGTACACGAATCATGGCACTGGGGACAACAAACTATTGCAGTATAAACCAGTACTGCTGAAGTCAACCGGACCGTAACTGCGATCAACCAACGTTGACTATAAGCAGTGTTGTTGATGACACCACATATTACTCCGCCGGCACACCATCATGAACGCGAACCACCGAGCGGATGGACACAAAGGTTTCAAAAACCTTCAAGGTCACTCGTAATGGTGCCATTCGATAGGAAACATACGATTTCTTATTAGTCTTCAATAGCAACTATGTGTCTATCTTGCACCATTTCCGAGATATTACCATTTATTTCTCAAAAGTTAGAGGTCACGTGACCCGGACCACTACCCTTTCAGGGGTAATCTATCATGCGTGCACTCGTACTCCTCTGTATCAATCAGCGCACGAAGTTTGAAGTGCCTAACTTCGCCGATTCCAAAGATATGATTCAGGGCCAAAATTTACAAAAACGTGTCACGTGACCCTGGAAACGCCCATTAAGGGGTAATTTGTCATCACAAGGCCAAAACATGATATATTCTACTTGCATACAAAATTTGGCGACTCTAGCCTTTCCGGAGATATTATTGCGGGCATCAAAATTCAAAATGGGTCATGTGACCCTGACCACGCCCTTTTAAGGGGTCGTTTGTCATCCGAAAGCTAGGACTTAATATAGCCAAGCTGTGTGCAAAATTTGACGATTCTAGCTTCAGCCGTTCAGATGGTATTGGTGCCCACCAAAATTTAAACAGTTCACGTGACCTGACCACGCCTATATCAGGGACAGTTTGTCTTCCAAAAGCTGGGATTGATATGGTCAATCGGCATACAAAATTTGAAGTGTCTACGATTACCTGCAACGAAGATATCAAAGCCGATGTAAAAAATATGCAAAATTCTCGTTTTGAGCCACCCTTTGGGGTACTTAGGGGTCACGCACAGGGTTCACCTATGGCTCGCAGGAAAGCACATTGCGACTTCCTATTAGTGATAATTGAACTTTTTTTCGCTAGCTGTCATGACTAACACACTATTAAGCGAAATCTGTCGAAATTGGCGTTTTCGGAAGGGGTGGGTCACTTTGAGCGCAAATTTTACGTAGATGGGGACGTTGCCTGCAATCCGCCTATGGACCGTTAGATAGAGGAATGAAGTAGCTACAACTCTGCCTCTGTAAGTTCTCACACAACGAAACTTTGTAACAGACTTCTCTCGACAAAATTTGAAATTTACTGATAAAAACAGCAAAATCACCGTTTTGTGCCACACTTTGGGGACTTAGATGTAACGTACACGGTTCATCCATGGCTCGTTGGAAGGCGCATGGTCGATTTCGTATTGGTGCTTATTGAACATTTTTCGCTAGCAGGCACGGTTGAGGAACTATGAGCTAACATTTGTCGAAATCGTTGTGTTCAAAAGAGGAGTGGGTCACTTTGAGTGCAAATGTCAGGGGGAATAGGGTCGCCCTCCAGCGACTGTTGGCGTCAGAAAACTAGAGTCCCTGGGTTATCACGTGGCGTCGTTTATGTGATCGTATGTTTAGCCGTTTTGGTACAATACCAGCGTTTTACTGACAGACAGACGGACACACGATGACGGCTAATACCCGTGCTAGCATAGCGTCGCACAGGTAAAAAGGGACCTACAGGTATGTACTGTCATAAAATGGCGAATGCTTAATAAAACCAATAATACAATGTATATAAGTCTTAAAAGAGAAGTTTCATCAGTAGGAAAAATATTTCTTGTACATATCAGCCAATGCAGAACATTCATGAAGTATGCACTTGACAGTGATCAGTAATTTGCATGCATCGTATTCAGGCTGACGATGACCACTCTTGGAAAGTAGGTAATCGAGCGCACATCGTGGATGACCAATTCACATATTGGTAATAGGTTTTTGCAGTGATGATACTACTTGATAAATATTAAGTCGTACTGAAAGGTCAAGTAAACTGCTTGAAAAACACATCATATGCGTGAGGCCTTTCACCCGTATGACGTCATCGTGTTTCTTGAGACTGTCATGTTGACTAGATTGCTTCCAACACACATCATATTTGTGGCATTTCACCAGTGTGTGTCATCATGTGTCGCTTGAGAATGTTGTGATCACTAAATCTCTTCTGACACACACCACACTCGTGTACCTTTTCACCAGTGTGTCACCACATGTGTCTTGAGATTGGTACATCGGGTAAACTGCATCTGACAGATATAACACTTATATGGCTTTTCACCAGTATGTGTCATCATGTGTTTCAACAACGGCTACAGTGAGTAAATCTCTTGTGGCACACATCACATTCGTGAGGCTTTTCATATATGTGTCCTCATGTGTGTATTAAGACTGCCAGACTGAGTAAACCGCATCTGACACACATCACACTTGTAAGGCCTTTCACCTGTATGTGTCATCATGTGCTTCCTAAGACTGCCACGTTCAGCAAATCTCTTCTGACACACATCACATTTGTATGGCCTTTCACCCGTATGTATCATCATGTGTCTTGTAAGACTGCCAGACTGAGTGAACTGCGTCTGACACACATCACATTTGTGAGGCTTTTGACCCGTATGTGTCATCAAGTGTGTCTTGAGATTGGCAGGCAGAGTAAACTGCATCTGACACACATAACATTTGTGTGGTTTTTCACCAGAATGTGTCATCATGTGCCTCTTAAGAGTGCCACTTTCAGTAAATCTCTTCTGACACACATCACATATGTGAGGCCTATCACCAGTATGTGTCATCATGTGTTTCTTGAGATTGCCAGAGTGAGTGAACTGCATCTGGCACACTTCACATTTGTGAGGCCTTTCGCCTGTATGTGTCATCATGTGTGTCTTAAGACTGCCATGTTCAGTAAATCTCTTCTGACACACATCACATTTGTTAGGCCTTTCGCCAGTGTGTGTTATCATGTGTTTCGTGAGACTGCCAAAGTGAGTGAACCGAATCTGACACACATCACATTTGTGTCGTTTTTCTCCCGTATGTGTCATCAAATGCTTCTTAAGACTGCCAAGTTGAGTAAATCTCTTCTCACACACGTCACATTTGTGTGGTCTATCACGCATGTGCATTTGGCTCTCACCATATGTCTGAGACTTCAAGCCAGAGTGAAAATGTTTGTGACACTCAAGCACAGATAAAGATTCAAAAGTCTTATGACACACATTGCATGCATGAGATTCTTCAACTTCAGAATTTTTAAGCTTGGTCGAGCTGAAAGTAACCTGGTCCGAAGTCTTTTGTGCTTCAATATCATCTATCTGTGTGCCTCCAAACATCTCAGAACCCACATCATTCAAGTGTCTTGACAGCTGATCACATAACACAAACACATATTCCTTTCCCTTATCACCAACATGGTCACTTTCATTTGCATCACTAACCAACGTGCTGGACAAAGCAGTCCGCTCATCTGGCCATCGTCCACAATGAAGACTGTCAGAGGTCGCCTCGTCTGCAGGAGTCATGTACCAGTTAAAGGGAGCAGCCGAATTCCATTGTGAGTAGCTTGGTCCTTGGGTTTGTCCACTTGTTGTCTGTTAAACACAAAAAAACGATCAGATAACAAACAATTTGCTGGAGCAATAACGTCAAAGCAATTTACAAACACAACATTAGTCCTTCCACGAGCAGAAAAGCACATTCAGCTACACAGCTTGTCCATCATGCACGACTGACTGCCACTTAACCATTGTTCTCCAATGTGAGTCTGATTTCTCTGAGATCAGCAGCACTATTTGACTGCCAAGTTTGTTGAGATCTGTCATTTCTTTTGCTTCTATTTTCTGATGCCCAGAACACGGTTTGCCTGGATATCTACGAATAACGTCATAGTGTATGGTTCAAGCATCATATATGTCATTCATTCAGAATGGAATGCATGGGTGTCTAAGCTCTTTTTCTCGTGGATTGTTTTGTTCCTGATTTTATCCTTCATAGTCGTCAAATTCAATATTTCTTAACTGCAAAGCAGAATTGCAAAAACCACTCATCTTCAGGTGTGTGCACTAATCCTTTTTACAGTGACACATCGTTGTAAACATTGTATTGGCTTTCCTCATCCTTGTAGACACATCATCACAATTCCCACTCAAAGCCATAGAGACCAAGGCAGTAACGTTCACATGTGGACAGCCGATAACCATCACATTGGATTCATCATTACTGATGCTCATACCAACAGACTTTACCTCCTTCTCAACTTGTTTTGCGAGTTCTTGTAGTTTCGGCCACCGATTTCCTTAGTACAGCTACATCACTGGCAGAGCCCAAATCACTCAATACACTGTGACTGTCCCAGGAATAGGATAGCTCTAGATTACCTTCCGATGTAACTTTTCTCACAACCCAATCTATCACAATCAAGACCAGCAACAGAAAACGGAAACAGCTTTGGCGAACTCCTGTCATAATCTCAAACCAGTTATTGTTTTCATCCTCCATTCTCACTGCCCATCTGCTCAGGGTTTTATCCAGACGACCTTGGGGAAGTTTCCCCAAAAATTGTAAATTCCCCCCCCAACAATTCAAGACCTCTTCATCTTCAATAAGTACGCGTGCCTTACGTAACTGATACCACGTATCAAACTTGTACTATGAAGAAACTGAAAATTACACACATAATTAACTTTTTAATCAATACATTAAAAAACAACATGCAATTAATTAGATTAAGAATAAGGCAATAATCATTCCAGTTAATTACAACTACCATAAATATCACACTTTGTAAGTAATTTAATAATTAGTCAACCTTGATACAAGGTAGGTTTATTTAAACATCTAGCAGACACCCTAAAACAAAAGAACTGTCAGTTTTAGTCCCAGGGGAGATTTGTGAAGGGTTATGCCACAGACTACCCAGGGACCCAACATAGGCTCACGCTCAATGTGCTGGTCAAATCCTCACCACAGGCTATTTCTGTTACCGGGATGAAGTGCACAAAATTGATCCACTGTTTCAAATGCTGAATCAAGTAAATTCTTGTATTATGTACATGGCGGCCTTTGGATTTGGGCAAATCAATGTGACCTAATTCTTCATTGCCCAATCCTTTATCCGTCCGTTCCTTTTGTCATCCACTTGTTTGTCACCATACGACACACTGATAATAATAATAATAATATACACATTTGTATAGCGCCATATGGTCGTAACTTCAGAGGCGCAAATGTAGAGACATCAAATGATAAAATTTAGATTTTTCCTGTCCTAAAAGGCGTGTTTTGTACGTTTGAATAGGTAAATATAAGGTAAATATAGTTGATATTTGCAGTACAATATGCACCAAAGCAAACCGTTTGTACTAGAGAAAATCATTTTTTCTTAGGAGGGGCACAGCCCCCAAACCAGACCTTACCCCCAGTGGGGAGGGAAACACCTCCACCCCTTGGTGCCTCAATAACCATCTAGAATTCGGCACTCTACCCCCATCAGTGATGGACCAAGACAGTAAGGGCAAGACCAAGACACCAGGTCTCAAGACCAAGACCGATACAGTAACCAAGATACTGGGTCCCAAGACCAATCAGTAACCTACAGGTTGCATGACAAAAACAGGACAGTAAATTTATTCACGTTCAACATCAATGAGCAGACACAGTGAAGACACATCTCATAACTTAAAGCACCTTTGTGGCCCTTATTACTTCTGCTGCTAGTTCCAATTTGTTTTGTCCCTTTTAGGTAATATATTTTATTGATAAATCCACTCTGATACTGTAATTGAAAACTGACAAAAAATTCGAAAAAATGTTGACAGTGTGCTCAACATTAAAGAATTTCCACATAATTCACACTAAAAAGTTGAAATGTTGTTCTACTATTGTACAAATAATGCAAACAGATCACCTATTAGCCTGATATAGCCTACCTGTGTACAAAATTTGACAGCTTTAGGTTCAGCCATTCCAGTGATATGACTGGAGACCCCAAAATTTTTTTAATGGTCGTGCATAGGCTGGGACTTGCTAAGATCAATCTGCATACCAAATTTGAAGTGTCTACGATTGCCTGCAAGAAAGATATGAAAGGCAACGCAAAATGTAAAACTTCTAATTTTGAGCCACCCTTTGGGTGACTTAGGGGTAACGCACAGGTTTCACCTATGGCTCAATGGAAAGTGCGTTGTCGACTTCCTATTAATTTTAGGTCGATGTGGATGTCCCCGCAATCTCTCTATGGACCGTTAGATGAAAAATGATGTAGCTACAACTTTTCGTCTGACGTTTTCATACAAAGAAGAAGACAAAAGATAAATTTTACTGGCAAAAACAGCAAAATCGCGTTTTGTGCCACCATTTGGGGGACTTGGGGATAACGTACATGGTTCATCATGGCTCGTAGGAAAGCGCATGGTGGACTTCATATTAGTACTAATTTAACATTTTTCGCTAGCTCTCACGGTTGATGCAATATGAGAGGATATTTGTCAAAATTGTTGTGTACGAAGCGGGTGGATCAAATTTCAGGGAAAATGGGGCATCGATCATCAACGACTACTGGCATCAGAAAAGTAGAGTACCTGGGCTATAGTGGGGCGTTGTTTGCATGATCCTGCGTTTTAGCCGTTATGGTACAATACCGGCGTGTGAGAGACGGACAGACACACGTACAAGTACCGCGCTAGCATAGCGTTGCGAGGGTAAAAATGAAAGTCGTTAACAAAACGACAGTTGCTGTTTATAATTTTCTAAGCATGCTAATCAACACCGTGATAAAAGTGTCAATTACACTGCAAAGCATTATATTTAAAAAACACCAGCATCTGAAAACAGTTTGTCTGATGAATTCTGGCCGGTGTGGACGTTAAATACTGGCAAATGCCACTTTGTGAGAATATGCATTCTACCAGTGCAGAGGTCACAGGTACACACCACACCCTCAAAAAGAGAGGCCGCAGACCATAAAATTGTAGAAGACTGTAGACAGCAGGAAGTTTGTCTTCGTCAAAGTCCTCACAAGCACTAACAAGTAGCTCAGCTGTCGCTGACAAACCAGCGCAAAGCACTGCATCACGACAAATGGCAAAAATTTAAAACTGTCACGCTACCATAACCATGCCACTTTTGTGGGTGATATGTCATTTTGTTGCTAGAATTGATATAGCATATCCGTGTACAGTGCTAATTGAACTTTTTTCGCCAGCTGTCATGGTTGAGGCACTATGAGCGCATATCGGTCGAAATCGTTGTGTTCGAAAAGGGGGTGGGTCATTTTAAGCGCAAATTTCAGGGGGAACGGGGGGGGTCGCCCACCGACTGTTGGCATCAGAAAACTAGAGTCCCTGGGCTATCATGTGGCGCTGTTTGCGTGATTCTACGTTTAGCCATTTTGACACAATACTGGCATGTGACAGGCAGACACACAGACAGACATGACGAGGGGTAATACCAGCGATAGCATAGCGTTGCGCTGGTATGACCAAACCAAAATAAATACTGGCAAGTGAGTGACAAAACTGCCAAATGTCAACCAAGTGACGAATTAAGTGATGCGTCTCCTCACTTGTCAGATGTCTTGAATTATCACATCTGTTGAGTAGAGTCCTAATGACTCCTAACTTCTAATGTAATGTGTGGTGAGACATAAAATTCAAATACTGGTCTGTATGTGTTTTCTTTCGATATACCAGTAATTTGGCATTCCAATCTTCCTTCCTGATCAACAAGGTGTCTAAAAATTGTATCTGTCCCTCGGTCTCCTCTTCATACGTGAACCGTATGCTTCCTGGAGTCGACCGAATTCAGATGCTCTGTAAGCTGTGCGGCACTTCCCTCTTTTGTCACCTCTAACGTGTCATCCACAAACCTCTTCCACAGCCTGGGTCTACAATCCTGTGGCATTGTAGCTGTTGCTCCAACTACTCCATAAACAAGTTCGCAATTATGGAGGATACTGACTTCCCATTGCTGTACCAAATCTCTGCTGATATATTACTCTCCGAAACGTGAAGTACATTGTGGTCACAACAAATTCCAACAGCTCCATAATGTCATCAATCTCCAAGTTTGTCCTATCTTTGAGTAAATGCAAATAGCAGCATTCGATGGAGCAAAAACGTGCAAGTTCGTATTAGTGTTCTATAGTAACTATGTCGATATCTTGCACTATTTCTGAAATATGGCAAGATATTGGTCGAAAATTGCCAATTTGAACCCCACCTCTATTTTGCGCCCGCTTTGGGGGCGACCCGTTGGAATTTTGCTGAGATCTTTGGCACCAGCAAACTAGAGTCCCAGCACTATCGTATGGCATTGTTTCCGTGATCCTATGTTTAGCTGCTTTGGTACAATAATTACCGGCGTGTGACAGACGGACGAACAGACACATGACCACAGCATATACCACGATAGCATAAGGTCACGTGGTAAAAATACTGTAAGCAGTCATATGACCCAATCTGAGCTCTTGTTGTTGTACAACTCCCATGTGCTTCCTGACTTGAGACACCATTACACTAATAACGTAGCTAAAAGTGACTAAAATGACTATGATAGGACATGAAGTAATTAACCTGTTTTACAGTAGTCACACCGCTATCAGTGACAGTATCCTTGCCATTATGCAAAATGTCAGATACATCATTTCCTCTGTAGTCATCACATGGCTCTACCTGCAAACAAAATTAGGCAGGAACTACAGAAAAATCAGGGAATGTGTTCATTCATTACCGCCAAACTATTCACAGGTACTCTTTTAACCACCATTTTTCCCAATTTGTAGCAGGATAACTAAAAAATTATGGACGGACTTTCAAGATATGGAAATTTTGTAAGCATTTTTTGCGTTTTTTCGGAAAAACGACCCCTTATAGTAAAATTTTCAAAATTCTGTTCCAAAACTTTTCACCGCCTCACCGATCGATGTTGTTGTGTTCAAATATCATAAAAATTTGTCCGATGGGAAATCAGTGAAATCGTGCATTATTTGCATGACAAAAAAACAAACAAAATTTCAGCTCTCTCTCAACCTCTCAATACTATGCGGATTGTGCTCTAAATCTGCCAGGGCCAGCCCCAACATTTGGCTCACAATATTCCAGATTTCATCCAAATCGGTTCACTTTTGGTGGAGTTAAAGCCGAATGCGTGAAGGCCATTCCTTTGCCCCATAAAGTATTTCCATGATTTGCCTCGGATACATGCGAGGCAAATTATAACTAAAAATGAAAACTGATCGACTTCATTGTGTAAACCTGTAACGACTTGATACTGTAACTATAACAACTAAAACTATAGCACTAAGTAGAAAAAAATAGACTTACTATCACTTGACTATTTTTTGTTTACACTGCACATAAACAAATATCGTCGGCTCATGGAATGTATCTTCAACAATGGGTCTAATACTTTCATTATCTGTGGCCTCGTAAGGTAAACAACTGTGCATATTAGCTAAAATGTGAATGGAAGTATATGCTCAACCCAATGCCATCTAGTGTTCATTTCTACATATCTGAGAAAAGCAAAATAATGCTGAAGTCACATTATGTAACAATTCACAAATGAAGTATATAATGTGTACAAACTTTCACATGACATGGACTGAGCTTGATATCAGGTGACTCGGAGCAGTTCCTGATGTTGTCAACAGGAACAATCTCAATTAACTGCTTTGCACACGAATCACTATCCACTCTACACAGCAACAAGTTACTTGTTGATGTGTACCACAACTGCACAGGTAGGAACACAACAACTGCACCGGTAGGAACTCAATCATGCTCTCATAACTTCCACCACTTTGACAAATAATGTATTCATTCCTGTTTACCAGTCTGTCTGTCTATAGAAGGATAAATAATAAAGTTTTGGATGTACTTTCATAAAATATGCAGAATAAATAATATACGAACAACAGAAGAGTTGACTAAACGTTGAATGCTATCTGCAATGTCTTGACAACTAACAAATTGCTTTAGTTTCCTAACTGGAAATAACTAAGACTTTTGCTGTACACTACAATGCTATGCCAAACTGAATGTCAAGCAGTGCAGGTATGCACTCTGTCAAGCCATTTAATATTGACATGTCATAATGCCGTCACATAACGTCATTTAATGAACCAAAGACAGCAGCCACAGAGGAAGATATGCAGAGGTTCTACAAATACCGGCCTGTGGCGGACAGACGGACGGACGGATCAACACATGATGACAGCGTATATCCGCTAGCATAGCGTCGTGTGGTAAAAACGAATGATAACAAAATGTGCATGTTACTCACACAGAAATGCAAACTCATATACGTCTCTGTTGGTTATGATGCAATAAATCAACTATAATTTTGACGAGCGAAAATCGCGCTGGCTCGATTTGGGCCGTCGGCTTGGCTGTCCGTCTGCCTGGCCTGCTTGTACCCGCGCACCTCGTAAGCCACGCACCGTGGTGCCCCCTCTCCCTTCGCCGGTGCCCGCAGCCGGTCTGCGCACGTTGTCAGACCATCCGTCCATCCAAGCCACGCCCGTGCTCACGCATCTTCACAGTCCTATTTTAATATATAGATACCACTTTAATTGGGCCACAGTGAGTAGTTCCAAGCTTCTCAATCAATCAATCAATCAAAACGAATTTATATAGCGCCCTACGTCGCAGGCGAATCAGAGGCGCGTGTTGGACTAGGCTAGGTAGAGTGTTTACGTTCGCTGTACGCACTATCAAACAG
>Ga0209780_1004400_pt1 | contig 10834 bp, 11 predicted proteins | sample WorMetexBAHAMAS2_FD_187384 | JGI IMG/M metagenome (GOLD analysis project Ga0209780, IMG submission 187384) | Marine gutless worms symbiont microbial communities from Max Planck institute for Marine Microbiology, Germany - Inanidrilus exumae... | ecosystem: Host-associated > Annelida > Digestive...
GTGCCCCACGTAACAACCAAAATGGGCCGTTCTGCGTAAGCTCTAACGCAAAATGTGATCGGTCTCGAAGACAAAAGTATCAAAGAACAAAATTAAACCCAGTCGGGGTCTAATGCGACACAGTCTGCTGCGCCGGCATGACGGAAGAAACACCCCGACCCCTGAATTAATTAGCATGGGAGTCGATAATACGCAATTCGCTGGTCATTGCCTCGGTCAAATGGGCAATGATAGTCAGAACTGGCAACAGAAAAACCCGCACTGCGGCTCCCCAGCAGACCGCTGAAACTCCGGCGCCCGGCACACCGGCCTCCGGAGAATAACATTTGATGTGCCGAAGTGGTGGAATTTGGTAGACACGCTATCTTGAGGGGGTAGTGGCCTACGGCCGTGCCGGTTCAAGTCCGGCCTTCGGCACCATATAAAATCAGAAAAGTCAACCGATCATCGGTTGGCTTTTCATGTTCAGTATGGCAGGAACTCCTTCTTTCTTCATCCTACCTGATGCCACTTTGCATCACGTAGATCCTTATGGTTAGATAAAATATGTGCAATTCTGAATTTCCCCATCGTCATGCTGCCAATGGACGTCCCCATTTTTTCCCGCATCGGTCTATTCTTCCAAGAACCCGCTGATAGCTTGGTATACGGTATCACACGCCTCTTGGGTGACATGCTCCATGCCCTCGTCTCTTAAAGGGCAAAATTCGGCGGTAACGACCAAGGTTCGCGGCAACTCCGGAGTTGCCGTCATGTATAGCGGAGATGCTTTGCGGCGGTCTTCATCATGTTGGAAGTAGTGATCAAAGTACCATTGGACTTTTGTCTTTTCCAAAAGATACCCGACACCGTTGATGTCCATGGATGGCCAAGCCAAGGTGTAGTCAAGGCTTGGATAGATCAATACCTGGTTGTTGATCTGGACAGCTTGATCCCCTTGGGACATGTGGGCCACTGTGGCGCTCAGAGCGCCACCGCCGCTGTCGCCGCCAATGGAGAGCCGCTGTTGATAATTCAGCTTATGTATGTCCAGCGTTTCCCACACATGTTCAGCCACCGCATAGGCATCCTGCACCCCGGCCGGATAGGGATGTTCGGGGGCAAGGCGATATTCCACAGATACCACGACACGATGGACCGTCCGGGCCAGCTTACGGCAGATGGGATCGTATACTTCGACGCTTCCGGCCATGTGTCCACCGCCATGGTAGTAAATCAGGACCGGTAGGCTGGCATCGGGCGCCGGATGATATATCCTGACCGGAACGGCACCGTGGGGTGCATGGATCCAATCGTCTGCCACCCATGCAATGGTGGGGCAATCCGTCACCAGGCTGCGGGTCAGGTCGGCCAGTCCCTTGCGGGTATTTTCCACAGAGGGCTTGAACCCTTTGGCCAATAACTCGTTCAAGGTACGGTTATATTCTTCCAGCCAAGCCTCAAGTTTGGGGGATAGACCACGCATGATGCCTCCTGTTATGCGGTATTGCGCGCGTGGGATCCAAAGTATCCCAATACGCGCAAACCATATTCCTTTCCGTGGCGTTCCTTGAAGGTTGCCAATAGGCTTCGCAACCGCTCGGGAGTCAGGGTCTCATCAGTCATAGGCTTACCTCAGTGGGTCCTGGAATCTACGAAATTTGGATTAGCATTTTAAATTAATTAGCATGGGCGTCGGTAATACGCAATTCGCTGGTCACTGCCTCGGCCAAAGGGGCAATGATAGTCAGAACAAACAACGGCAAAGTCCCCCAGCAGACATCTGAAACTCCGGCGTCCGTGAATTAGGGGACGTTCTTCACATTTGCACATCTAAAAGTACCTTACCTCTTGATGCATTTCTGCGATGCCGCGACAATCCAGAATAGACGTCCTCCTTCGCTTGCTATTTCGGATAAACCACCAGGTGCGTTGCACCATGTCGCTAATCATGATCGCGATCAATTTTAGAAGGTTTTGGATTTGTATCGCAACGGTTAGCTAACCGGCTCAGAGAGTCGAGTTGATTGCCAAGAGACGCGGGTTTGATTTAATAGCTTAGCAAATATGTAAATGTGAAGAACGCGCCCTAATTCCCCGACGTGTAATTCGGTTTTATCCGGAACGTAACTCTGGCATTCCCTCAAAAAACGCGTGCTACTCCAACGTAATTTCTACATTCAAGTCATCCGCAATTTGGTCGAGACCCTTGGTGAAATCATCCCTGGATGTGCTAGCCGGGACCTGGATCTGGATATCCATCGAATAGATCGCGGTGCCGCTTTCCGGAGCAGCACTTATGGTTGAGTTTAAATTGGCAATATTCACTTTGCTATCGGCCAAATATCTGCTCACCTTAAAAACGATGCCGGTCTGGTCGAGACCTTCAACTTTTAGCGTATGAAGAGAGAATGGCTCTCTGGGCTCTGCCAATTCACCGCTCACCGGTCTGACATAAGCGGATATCCCTTTTTCTCTTTCAAGCCTGCGGTACGCTTTTGATATTTGTTCCAACAGATCCGGTTTTTCCGGCCCGGAAACCAGGAGTAAAGAAGCAAATTCATCCGCCAGAATGGTCATGCGGGTGTCTTCAATGTTACACCCGTTTTCATAAAGTATCTCTGAAAGATCTGCTACGATGCCTGGTCTATCTTTACCAAAATCGGAAACAATAAATTTTAATGCCATGGCTTACCTCCAGTGAATATTTTTTTAATCCGGTAACGCACGGATAGCGCGCCGCACCGGTTTCATCCAAACGCCCGACCTTGGGAGTCGTCGGCGCCTCAAGGAGCAGGTCCGGATTCTTTTTGGGCCTCCTCGGCGATGTTTTTCATGGTTTCGATAAAACCGTCGAGATCCTCCTTGCACTCGGTCTCTGTGGGCTCAATCATGATCGCGCCCTGAACAACCAGCGGATAGTAGACCGTCGGCAGATGATAGCCGTATTCCATCATGCGCTTGGCGATATCCACGGTTGCCACCTTGTTGGCCTGCTGAAGTTTATCGGTAAACACACATTCATGAGTACAGGGTTTGTCGTAGATTGATAAGAACTCCCTTTAAAACGGGGAATTAAGGGGAATTGAGAGTTGTATACCGCAGCAATACATGGCCCACTATGTAGTGGCTCCAGAATTCACATCACTATCATGATCTGTAAAAATTCCTATGACCAATAATAAGCGCTATGTCAAAAAGGCGTGTTTTGACAGATAGGATGAAAATGTCTTGATTTTGGGAATAGAATTCCCTGGCAGGCCGGTATGCGGAGTCTAAAAATAGGCCTCTGCGGGGTATTCCGGGTCGATAATGTAGTCATCTGAATCAGGTCCGTAAATTTAGGGGACGTCCATTCGTTTACAAGTTTCTATGCTCCTATAATTACGGCCTTCGGAATCACAGGACTTCCCTGGCCGATCAATTTGCGCGCACAACGAATTCCATATACCAATACCCGTGCCCTTTTTTCATCGTAATAGGCTAAACCGGCTTTCTTGACATCCGATAATCGGTTTCTATTCTATGGATCGTCGGTCCTACGACATATTGGGAATAGCTCTGTTCGGACACTCAACCTTGAATTTTTCTTTATTGCACTCGCTCTCAAAGCTGAAGGTGCTGGCATGAAATTGCAACCAAAGGGGCTCGTTTCCTGCTTGATCTTATTTGTTATCCTTATGAGCAATTTTGACTATCTACTAGCCGATTCTTCATATGGGCATTTTAAGCCCAGCTCGTTTTCGATCGACAAGACAATAGTCCTGGTAGAATGGAACAGTGATGAGGGAATGCGTAGACTGTCGCGCGCCGCTTATAAGGATGATTTCTATGAGTTGGCCCACGTCTACCAACCCCAAATTAATCCTCTGTACTGCGGAATTGCCAGTTCTGTTATTGTACTTAACGCCATGCGCCTTGATTCCGGTCTCGTGCCCAGTCAAAAATCGCTCGAAGTCAAAATGCCGGAAGCATGGGGCGACACCCGGATCCCGTTTCGCGAGTACTCACAAATCACTTTTCTGAACGAAAAGACCGACAGGATCAAACCCCGTGAGAAAATCGATCTTGTCAACATCACGGAAGGGAATACCAATGACGAAAGTGAGTTTTCGCCAGGCTTAACCCTCGCCGAACTGAAAGGGGTTTTAGAAGTGTATAATGTGACGGTTTGCCTGCACTATGCTGCTGAAGACCCTGAGGTGGGTACACCGGTGTTTCGACAAAGCCTTAAAGCAACCCTCAGCGATAGAAAACGGTATATTATTGTAAATTTTGTCGGCAAGCTCATGGGTGCCCCAACCGGTGGGCACATCTCTCCGATTGTTGCTTATGATGAACCATCGGATACGGTTTTAATATTGGATGTCGCCGGTCACAAAAATCCCTGGTACTGGGCGCCGGTCAGTCACTTGTACCAAGCTATGCATTCCAAAGACAGGAACACTTACCGCGGCTGGATTACCGTTGAAGACTCCCTCGTTAGTAAATAATGAAACCGAATTAGATCGCGCGCTCATTTATTGACCACACACGAACTACGCTTCACCTGCATTTCATCACGATTTTCAAGTCAGTGGCCGCCATTCATTTCCCTGAATCATGGGAGAACACCGTATTTAGGGGAGGATTGAAAATTGGATATTCAGGCAATCATTGACGTATTAACAGCAGACTACGGTTACGTTGCCGGCCTGTTCGCTCTTATCTTCCTGGTGCTTTCATTTTGCCTCTCATATCAGAATCGAAACAAGCTCGTAATAAAAATCCTGCCGATGAGCAAACATCTCCCTGAATCCTTCAAAAACTTCGATACCCGGGTGCGGAACACTATCTTGCGGATTTCCCAAATTCATCGCAAAACCAGCGAAGAAGCAGGTAATATAAATATTTTCAGGGAGTTATCAATGCCCGCGAGAGGGGAAGGCAGCGCCTTTAAAAAAGATTTAGAAAAACTCATCAAAAAAGAATTGGTTGCCCCGGTAAAGCTTCTGGAATCGACATTTAAGTGGCTGTTCAGACCCCCTACGATCGAAGTCGAAATTTTACTGGCCAATCGTGTGGAGGAAGGCGGCCGCGTGAAGGGAGATCTCACCATCGATTGCCGCTATATTCCCAAGGAGGGCAAAAAGAATATCTTCCAACTTGAATCTGCTCGGCGTAGTGAGGTTGTTGACAAAGACATTGATGGCCTTGCAGAAGAGATTGCCCTAAAGATATTGATTTTACTTTCAGATGATGGTGGTACCAGATCCTGGGAAGCACTCAAGCATATTACGGATGCCTTGGATAATTGGCCGCCCACAACTATTAAAGCCCAGGAAGCGGATGATCGTTTTGCGGAGTCTCTGGAACAGCTTCAACTGGCGTTTGAAAAGGATAAATCATCGCCTCTGGTCAATTACAATCTTGGTCTGATTCATTATTACGAATACAGTGATGAGCAAATGAGTACGGCGATTCGACACTTTGATCTCAGCACCCACACTCTGGTTGATCGCTTTAATTACCTCGGTCAAATCGGCCTGGCACGATGCTACTGCCAAAACTATCATAGATTGGGCAAACAGACCTCGAAAGATTTACGCAGAGCTCGCAAGGCCGCCACAAAGGCGGTTGAGTTGATAAAAAAGGAGAAGGCAAGGCTCGGGCTTGCGGAATGGACCGGGCATATAAAGGTTGATTATGCCAGGGCCAAGTATTGTCAGGCCTTTGCCCAGCATGTCACCGAGAAAGACGACGACATCGACAAGGGTGTACAACTCTACCTGGACATTCTCGAAATGTATTGTTCTCCCGTCGATAATAAACTATTCAGGTATCCCGGTGACTTAAGAGCCCTCATCGACATATTGACAAATAAAAAACCGGAAGTTCCAGCGGTTATTTACAACAATCTGGGATATATTTTGATGGCCCGGGGCGGACGCTTTGAGCCCAAGAACGAACAATCAGTCCAATATTATGAAGACGCCAGAGAATTTTTCGGACTCACCCTTAAAAATGATCCGGATTATAAGTTCGCCTGGGCGAATTGGGGAAACCTGGAGCGCTTGGATGGAAACTACGATCAAGCGATTGAAAAGTATGACGTTGCCCTTGATCTGGATGAGAGATACGTCAACGGTTACAGCGAACGTTCCTGGGTTCATCTTCAATTCGGTCACCGGCTTGAAGCGGAAAACGACCATGAAAAAGCCATAACATACGCGGCAGAATTCAGCCATAAAAGCAAAGTCAAAGAATACTATGCCCGCGCTCACTGGCGTTTGGGAGAGTATGATACGGCTAAAAACTTGTCATTGAAGCGCTCAAATACGACAAAAACCATGAAAATTTTGAACTGAAAGATTGGATTAACAGTGAAAAGGAGCTGATAAATTTTATGAAAAAGGAGCGAGTGGAATGGCAACCCTCAAAGTAAAAGACTGGCGGTCTGCCAGACAGTTTCCGCAAACCTACCCCGGGGACCGCCCGGAGCAATCCTATCTGCTTCTAAACGATAATATTCATTTGCTGCATTGGGAGGATAAAGACGATATCACAAGTGCTTACTTTTACCATGCGGGAGGCCGTCATATCAAAGTCGATGATGTTTTAAAAAAAATGAAATTGCCGACTTTGTTGGAGAGATTTACCGTCCTAGCATACGGCGCCAACCGAAATCCCGCCACCCTGTCCATCAAATTCCGTAACTACCAATACAAGTCCCCGGGCAAGGGACTGGCCGTCCCAGTGATAAAAGGCAAGCTGCAAAAAGCCGATGTAGTGGCCTGTAACATCTACGGGCAAGGCTATCTGTTTGCAGATTTGCTATATGACTCAGCCAATACTGCCGAGACGGAAGTGGAAGCCTGGCTCAATCTCCTGGACCTGGACCAGTTACGGGTGATGAACGATTCCGAAGCCGTTAAAACCGGTATGTACGCCGTCGGAAGGTTTCCAGGCTATCGCATGGATGCTGTGGATTTATCTTTCACGCCACTGGGTTATGCCGGTAATACCAGAATATTCATCTCGCCGGAATTCGAAAAACCGCTGGCGTTTTCCACCGTGGCCGCTACAAACCGGTCCTTGCCCGAGATGCAGCCGTTATCCATGTTGGATCATTTGCTGGATGTCTTTAAGCTCAGAGACCGGGTTGCTCAAATCACCGGGTTGGATAATGATGATGCCTTGAGTGAGGAGCTCTGTAAATACTTAAACGGCCAGTGGTGGTATTGGTTCAATACGCGTGACAATCCAATATTAGGTTACACTCGGGTTATCGAAATGATAGATAGCTGCATTGGTAAAAGCTCGCGAAGCATAAGTACCGCCGCCTACCTGAATGGACGGGACCTGCTTTTGCCGGAAGATTTCTGGTATTCGCCAGGAAAAGATTATACGCTTCAGGGACTGTTAAACAACGGGTGATCCTAAATTGGGTTAACGAATTCTAGTAAAAATAGTTAACCTGCCATCAACTCTTTGATTCGGAATGGGTTTTAATTAAAGGGAATTTAGGGGACGCGATAATTACTTTTCTTTTTACTACTCTCGAAGGCATATTCTCATATTATTTCATTATATAACGTCTATTGGCTTATAAGTTTCAATGCTCCAATAAATACGGTCTTCGGTACTATCAGCAAGAGTGCAATTTGTAACGTCATAGATTTGAAGAACAGCCTGAAAAGATTTCACCCTTCGGGCCAAACGGAGACTTCCATGGCCGGCGTTATTCGAGGCTCGCGGTAGTTGGACTACAGCATCACCTCGAAGTGCCTTGGCCATAAACGTCTCCGTTTGGTGCCATGTCCGGGCTAAAATCGTGTGTTCATCTGTGCCCCTATTAACCATTTCTTTGCGATATTGCGTGCTGATGAACTATCTATCCGGAATCAGAACGATATCAAATACGCCTTCGACCTGTCCGTCTTCAGGATAGTGCTGGGTCACGAGGGTTTCATACCCTTTGGCACTGATTTTCATATGTAAATGCGGGGGCCTTCCGTAGTACCCCGACGGAAAGTGGCTTTGAAATCTATAGGCAGCCGAGCGGTCTGTCTTGATGGTCGCACGATAAGCGTCGCTGTATTCGCCCTCAGGGCCGGCCATCCAGATTTCGATGTTGGCGTTTGGTATCGGCTCACAGTCGGCGGCTGATACGACAATGCCGATTAGATTGTAGCCGGATCCGATCTGGCGGCGCCGGGGTGCACCGGGCTTGTAGAAAGGGCCGAGAGCATCCGACGGCGTGGGGCTGCATCTCCAATTCACATCCGAATATTGCCGTTCCTGGGCATCACTCCGGGAAACACCCGGAGGACCCGTTATTACGGTCAATATTGTCAAAATAATAACGCACACACCCTGCCGGATATATTTATTTGAGAGAATCGTCATTTGAAAACGCTCACCTTCTAATTTCAATCCAAACGGTAATGATACCCGGTTGTCCGTTTTTACTTGACTACTACATTCTGGTACCCAATGCAAAAGGGCCGAGTCATCCTCCCTCGGCAACCCGGTCATCTCCCACTATGTCGATCTGTGGCTTTCGCCCCTGAGGAATTTGGGGACGTTCTTCACATTTCCATATTTGCCAAGGTATTAAATGAAACCCGCTTCTCTTGGCAATCAACTCGCCTCTCTGAACGGATTAGCTAACCGTCAAGATACAAATCCAAAACTTTCTAAAACTGGTCGCGAGCCTTATTCCTGTCATGGTGCAAAGCACCAGGTGATTTACCCGCCGTAGTAAGCGACGGAGGACGTCTATTCTGGATTGTCGCGGCATGGCAGAGATGCATCAAAAGGTGAGGTACTTTTGAATATGCAAATGTGAAGAACGTCCCGTAGTTTCCTATGGGTGTTGAAATGTCCTCACGCAAAAGTTTCAAAAAGAGGCGTATTGATGAACTCAAGGCAAGACTGAATGATGGCGATACATTGGTAGTCAGTGAGCTATCACGGCTCGGGCGCTCTGTTGGTCAGGTCGTGACATTTGTCGACGGGCTTATCAAATCTAAGGTTAGGCTGATTTCCATCAAAGAACGTCTAGATCTAAACGGGAAACCAAATATCCAAAGCAAGACTATGCTCACAATGTTCAGTCTTTTCGCTGAAATTGAGAGGGATTTAATTAGCGAACGGACAAAACAGGGGCTTGCAGCCGCAAGAGCAAAGGGTAAGATGTTAGGCAGACCCAAAGGAAGCTTGGGCAAGAGTAAGCTTGACGGGAGCGAGAAGGCTATCGCTGAGGAGCTCAAATATGGTGTTTCCAAAGCTGCAATCGCAAGAAAGCTTGGTGTGAGCAGAGCATCTCTGATAAATTTTATTAAGACGAGAAAAATCTTCTAATATATTAATATTATGGTATTTTTTAATTCTAACTATCATGCATCGTATAGAAACGTAGACCCCCTCGGCGCAGAGCCCTGAATGCGGTCCTACCCACGATGGGGCCCCGACCACAAATGATTCCAGAATTTTATTGTATTTATTCCTTTGAGTTAATATGGCATCTGTCATAGGCATATATGACTATTGCTTTATAATAGTGTAGCGATATTCACTGTAATAGAACCCAGTTCGTTGCTTATTTTAGTGCATTTTCAAGTTTGTATTTCAGTATATGCATCGTTTTCTGAAAAATACGTTTATATCTCCACTATATTCTAATCGTTTCATGTCCACATCTAATCTAAGTTAAGTTATTATTCACTTTATCAAAAGGGTAATTAAAAATGCTGAATCAGCATGTTAAGAAAATATCCATAATTCTTCTGTTCCCACCGGTTGCATTGATCTACATCTTACTTCTAATATCCTGCAGCGTTCCTGTTCCAGTAACCTATTCACCTAGCTCAGCATTGAAAGGGCAGGGAACTTTCAAAGCAGAAACTTTTATATACTTGCCTCATGAACAAGGTAGAGTAGAAGCGAACCAAATAAAAAATACGGCTGCAGGAAAAATCTATATAAATGATAATTTAGACATATTTATTACAGAGGCTATAGCCAAAGAGCTTTCTTTTATCGGCTATACAATGGATGAATTTTCTGATCTTGTAATAGCCGGTGTTATAGAAGAATTTATAGCCGATGACTTTGGTTTCACGATAGATTGGTCTATATCTATCAAGTATGACGTCATAGTCAGGGGGGAAACGGTTTATTCAAACTTGTTCCGGTCAAAAACCAAGACGTCAAAAGGTCCAGGGTTCGTTCCACCTGCTATTACTTATATTATAAGAGAAACTATTGAATCATTTATTAAAGATGCAAAAGCCAAGAATATCTTATAGCTATACCAATGCGAAACATAATTTCTATTCGTAGATTAAATCGGCATCAAATAGGATTGGTCGCATCAAATAATGCGATTTGTCACAATCTGGGTCCAGACCACACTCGAATCCTGAATTCTACTTCAATTTAAACTTGGTAAACTATGGCATCTGTCATACGCATATACAACTATTGCCTTATAATAATGTCATGATATTCACTGTAACAATACGCAATTCGACGCGATTTTAAACACATTTTACAGCATGTATTTCGCTTTAAGCTTAGTTTTCTGACAATGACAGATTCCAATTTCCACTAAGAAACCAACACTCTATTCATAATTTTTTCTGTTCGTACCAAATATAGTGTTTTCTAAATTAGGTAATCAGTTTCATCGTATTTGCGAATTTCAGAGTCTTTATTTTCGATCACTGCTGTCCCAACGTTTTATAGAAAAACAGCTTTAACCTACAGAAATAACATGAATTAATTGATAAAATGGTTGTCGTCGACTTGAACGCTCGTCCTGCTTTGGCCTATCCTCTCGCAACCTGCGAGGAGGATATGAGCTATGTAT
>Ga0209780_1004401_pt1 | contig 10834 bp, 5 predicted proteins | sample WorMetexBAHAMAS2_FD_187384 | JGI IMG/M metagenome (GOLD analysis project Ga0209780, IMG submission 187384) | Marine gutless worms symbiont microbial communities from Max Planck institute for Marine Microbiology, Germany - Inanidrilus exumae... | ecosystem: Host-associated > Annelida > Digestive...
CGGGGGGGGGGTAACTAATTATTTTTTGAAAACATATTCATTTATAAGCCTTCGTCGAATGCCTTCGACGATGTCTAAGTATTTTTACAAGAAGCTCAGCTACCGCAGAGGGACCGCGCGACGCGCTATGTTAGTAAATTCGTGCGGTGTTTTATGAGCTATGGGAGTAGTGAAGGTTTCAAACAGCAAAAGTGACCTTCAAGGTTATTCAAGGGCATTGGCAATCGTGCTGTTCGATAGACCACATACGAAATTTCACAAGGTGAAAGTAGCAATGCAGTTGATGTGACATGCAAGTCTCTATCACAGATACATAAAAAGTTGTGCCTTGCGAATCTAACAGTGCAAGAATTTGAAAATCGGTCTACATTTGCCGAAGTTGTGTCCAAACGTTGATTATTTTTTTCCGAAACACTACACTGTGTATAGTTGTTGTCAGCGTCGGAGATGACAGCAGTATATAAGTGATGTTTATTTCTTGCTGGCTGCCGGCTAAAGTGGATTTGTTCGTCTCCTTTTCGTTTACGCGTCGTTCGTCTTCGTCAGTGCGTCTGTGGGCGAAACGTCCGTAAAGCGGTCATAAATCCCGGTCGTTGCATGGTTTGCGGCAGCATGGCGGAAGTGGCTCGATACTCGAACGGGCCACCGTCACAACATTATACGAGAAACGTCGAGTTATAAACATGTCGTCGAACGCCGCTTGTGTGGTTTGAATTGAACCGGTTTTTCCTGAGACATTCGCGGGCACATGGCACACTCTCAATCTATGCCCTTCAGTGGTTTGGGCCCGTTTTAGAACAATTTCATCCCGTTCTTTTTTGACACACCGTGGGTACCCACCGCCTCTGACGTTACGACCTTGTGGTGGTATAGAAATGTGTGTATTATTATTATTATTATTATTATTATTATTGTGGAAATGCCGATTGCGTATTCGACAACAGTTACTAGCCAACGATATTGTGTCTAATTATATTTTACAACTTCATTACTGCGTTGCTGTGTTGCAGCCGCTGCAGCCGCAAGGATCTCTAAGTCAGGACTCGGTAAGTTACTATTCAATGTTTGTTTCTTGCTGCGTTTTGCATTAAGAATTAATAGCCTGCTTGATAAAAGAAATTATTCTATAAACTCTGTTGAAATTTGGTGTTAGTTTTGTAAAATAATTGATAATTAAAGTTGTCAGAAAAAATATTCAACCGTGACAAAAATGTGGCTACCGCAATTTGTACATTGTCGTCATATTGTTGGAACAAGATGTAGGCCTATTTCAGTTATATAGACAAATTTGCTTTAAAACATAACTTAGTCTTGCAAAAAAGTTAGATCTTTTTCTCTTTTGCGATATTTTACACTGATCCTTTAAGCAGTAGCTTTTCAGCGATGTTGTATTATCCATGTCACCTTGTTTACCGTGCCGTTCAATCGAAATTTAATTCTATGCTGCACGAATTCTGCGTTCCTGAGTTAGCAATATGAGATACATTAGAGGTTGCATGTGATAATGCGAAGCGTTTATATTATCTTTATTATTATTATTATTATTATTATTATTATTATTATTGTATCGCATCGCCAGCACGCAGTACATAAGTTGTGGCCTATTGCTTCAAATGTCGCACGTAGCATGATCTGTGTGCCTGTGTATCTGTGTGTTTGGTGCAAAAACGGCTGAACTGATCGAGATGCCGTTTGGGGCGCTGACTCATATGGATCCGGGTGACCATGTACTAGACGGAGTCCAAATCCCCCAGCGGAAAGGGTCACTTTAGGGGGTACATTTGACGGCCCATTTATTAACTTACGTACGCATGCGAATGTGCCTGCCGAGCGCACTGGCGGACGAATCTATTCGCCGCCGCGAGGGGTGACATGACAAGACGATGATGCGGCCTCTTGCCAAATTACTCTGGACACTTGTTATTAATAGAGTGGTATAGAATTTACAAAAAAAACTTCGCGTGACGTTATCGATTAGGCCTGCATATGCCTCATCGGCAGATGAAGTTGTCGTCGTGATTCTAATGAACTTGTCACGTTGTTGTTGCTGCTAATGCTGACGGCGACAGATGAGCGTTGACGTGGACTGGGAATACGAGGACATCACTCTGGAGCGGGTACGTTTCCTCGGCTCTGTATTGCACTTGTCCGCTTTCTCCGTGTCTGTCTCCGTCGTTCCATTCATTTGCATGTCATTATCCTGTAACGGCCGGCGCGACGCGCGGGCACATAGATCACTTGCGATTGATCGTGACTGTAAGGCTAATTCGCCCGCAGAGTCGTGTCAGATTGTGAATCCGTAGATCTACCGGTCGGTGGACCCCGACCGCCAGTCTGCTTTATCTATATACTGGGACCGTTCGACGAGTGTACTGCGTCCGTATATACGCCTCGCCCATTGGTAGTGCCGATCTGTCCATACGTGATTTGATTTGTATGTGTCAGTGCCACATTCATCTTTAGTGCTAGTCTACAGAATCGACGTTGCAGGCTGTCAACTGTCACATGACAGCAGCTGCTGTCATCATCTCGCCAATGACACGAGATGAGCGTTGGAGAAAAACTAGCATTTTAAAGTAAAATAAAGCGTTTCAGCTGTAGGCTGACAAATATACATCTCTAATCGTCGAATTTCTGCGTTAGTGATGACGGTATATTATAATTGACAAAGGAGCTCAACTATCGCAGAGGGACCGCGCGACGCGCTGTGTAAGTAAGTTCATGTTGTTTCACGAGGTATATGGCAGTTAGAAAAGTTTCAATCAGCAAAAGTTACCTTCATGGTCATAACATTTTGCGCAGAGTCAGACATAGACACACACAGAGTCAGGTTTAAAACAGTGATTATTGCACTATGTAGAATCTGCAATTCTTGTCGCATCCAAATTAACCGGGAAGTAGTTGTCATGGATACGCCGCTGGAGGTCTCTGTTCTGAAGTAGGCAGGGAATCGGTTCATTTTTCAGTTCGTAAATTAGAGCCATTTGCAGGACTGGAACTTAGGAAAATATTGAGGTCGATATACCGCAGTATTTGCTGTCGACAAAAAGACCGTACTGGGAGGGAAAAGGAAGTGGTATACTATCGTGTCTATTCTGATTCATTTACGTGCTTTGAAGCAAACAAGCAATCGCGGATTAGCAGGGACTTCAGCGCCGTTTATATCGCTGTGCAGGATTATAGCCGTAAGGTGTCCATGCACAATCAGCGTTTGCATTAAAGCTCGAGTCCTTATGCAGTATAGATTCAACAGCGACAGCGGTGATACAATGATACTATTCACGCATCGCCATGTCATTACGGAAACTAGGTTCGCTGCCCGTGCTGTTGGCGACGCACTGCCGGGTCCATTACGCCGTGTGTCCGTCAGTCGCTCGCTCGCTAGACGGCCAATTAGACGCCGCTAATCTGTTCACGGACGACGGGCCGATATTTCTGTTGGCGCGCGCGGGACGACTGGATTGTTATCAAACGCCGCTCGCCGGCAGAAAGACGCGATCGGCGGCCGGCTGTCGCTACAGCCGGGCGAGTTGATCGATGCGCCGGCTAATCCGATCTAAACGCGGTGGTCAGTCCATGTCGCTGACCGGTTTGCCGCCGTCCACAGCGTATCCCGTCCAGTAGTTCTGTCCGTTTCCACATCCACGTCGCCGAATCCGATGATGTACATCATCTCATTATGTTTTCTCGTGACGTCGCCGTTCGGTCGGCTGCCGCTTTGCGCCCAATCGGCAACTTGGGGCTGGCTTCGTGAGTCGTGACAACTTTATGTGGGCCACGTGTCAGTCTCGACTGACCCCATGATTAGTCACATCTATGTCTCAGTTCAATTAGGGTCGACACAAGCTAGATAGGCCGGGTCTCGTACTCGGTCTGCAGCGGCTGTTAACCCCTTTCAGCAGTTATAGCGCCTCGTCGAAGAATATGAAATAGACCAGCGAAAGGTGCCTTGCTATCTTTAATACCTGGGATGGGCACGATCGCACGAGACGTTAAAGCCCGAGACCGAGACGACACCGAGACGAGACGTTTGTATAAGGTCACGAGACTTCACCGAGACGTTAAAATTTTACTCGCAATCGCAAACGAACACGTCAGAACCATGATGTCACTTCATCATCCTGAAACTTCCGTCAGTAAGTAATGCATTGACCTATTCGCTATTCGTGATAACACTGCTAAAGGCATAATAGCGACTGCTGATTTGGCTCATTTTATGAATGTGGCTTGCAAAATTTGGGCAAAATAACGTCTTGGGCACGAGACGCAAATAGCTGAGACCTAGACGAGACCGAGACGAGACGTTGGTGAGACATCGAGACAGAGACCACATATATGTTTAATACAGAGAAGAAGAGATTGGAAGGAGTGTGCCTGTAACAGCCAGTCCATCAACGTTGACTTTATTATCAGTCTGGCACCGTATTCTTAATCATAAACCTAACACTGACCCTAACCGTCACCTAACTAAGGTAAGTTTGATGGCCAAAGTCATAGGTCAAAGTTCATGGTCGTAAGCGGGGAGAAATTCACACGAGGAAAACATTTAACATATTCGGTTACGAGTCGAGAGTGGAGACAAATGCATGGTAGGCTGAAAAGCAGACCTGAATTGGAAACTGAAAATTAGTAACAAAGTGGTCGGTGCAACCTCGAATGACGGCTTTTCTATAGTAACTGTGTTTCAAGAGCCGCGCGGTCTCTCTGCGATGGCTGAGCTCTTTGTTACGTAATGATGCAGGGTGCGACTGGGCTTGGTCTAAGCATCGCCGGCGGCACAGACAACCCTCACGTCGTAGACGACTACAGCATCTTCATTACCAAGATACTCGACGGTGGCGCCGCCGCCATTGACGGCCGACTCAGGTACTGCAGCTGCTGATGGGTAGTGGTGCGTTTATTACCAACCGCGCTAGCCAGAAAGGTAAAGCAAGCTGTAGCGTCCGTCCGTCCGTCTGTCCGTCCGTTTGTTTCCACTCTATCTTTTGAAACAACTGACCTTTTGAACTTGAGTTTTTGTATGTGTGTGTGTGTGATCATGACCATAGCTCACCTTTAACTGAAAGTCAAGGTGATAGATCAAGGTCAATGTCCAGCGCGTATGGGCGTGGTAACGCAGCTACGCGGTCGGTCTGACCTCGATCATCGATAAAGGACAGTTTTCTAGTTAATTTTGTGCTGCATTCCTGCGCGTTTTCACGGTAGTGCCACTTATTGAAACTCGTGCCATTTAAGGACATTGACAGTGCTTTTACCAACCACTTTAGTGGTCCTGATAGAGCAATCGGTCCGATGTGTGTGTATGTCTGTATGTTTGTCCGAATAATAAATTTTGAACGAGATCACCTATGCTTGCTGGTTCATCTTGACCATTTCTATGTCAAGGTCGAATGTCAAAATCAAAGGTTAAAGTTCATGGTCACATGATAATAATATTCCTTTTTCGCCATGGATGCATTCGACTTATTGAAAAGTTAAATCGAAGTTGGGAAAAACCAGTTACGGCGCAGTGCAGGAAGACGTAGGAGGTAACGACACTATGTAGACATCAGTGTGGCGCGGCGAAAGTGTGTGCTGTAAGTGTTCTTGCTGGCGTTTGTTGTTTGTCGAGTTCTTTGTGCTAAACTGGTGGTCGGTGCCACCTCGAGTGAGGGCATATTTCTAGGTTTCAATATTTCGGTGACAAGTGACCGATCGTTTTCATTAGCTCGGACGTTTGTGTGTGCGGTGGATAATAATTTTGGTAGACAGAACGCTAACAGCGAGCAGCTTAATAGATGGCAAGTGGGCAGGCGTCTTCATTTTCGCGAGCTCGTTAAAGCAGACCGACCAAGACAACGATACGATGCGTGTTAAGCCCCATTAACGTCGCCGCGACAGAACTGCACTGAACTGAACTGGAGTCACTTGGTCCTTTATTATTGTAAAAAACTTCAGAGTTTAAAACGGTTTGTAAGGACGAGAGGTGCTAAAAATCACATAACTAAAACAGTAAACATCGTCGTCAACTCAGCCTCCTACCCTCTGTGGGACGGGAAATGAGTACCAGCCAAAGTGCGGTGATGCGCTTCGGCTGAGGAGTAAAGGCAGGATGGCTCATTCCGTTCGTGGATAAAGGTGTGGGTGGCAGGTAAAACTGTGTGATCCCTCATTAACACGTAACATGCTGAGTGCTTTAGAGGTCACTTCTAATCGAGAGGTCACGAAAAAGCGCTCTACAAATGTCCTGTCTTCATACAGTCGATTTCACTGTGGGGCCGATACACTACTGATAAGCTGCTGGCGGTGGTGGTGGTGTTCAGAGTAAACGACATCATCGTGTCGGTGAACGGAATATCAACGGTCAACGTCACTCACGGACAGGCCGTCGATGCACTGAAAAGAGCCGGCAACGTCGTCAGCTTGGTGCGTTGCGTCCGTTTCCGCGCCTTTAACAACCGCAAAAATATAAACAAAGCCCCAAAACAGTGGTCGTTAAACCTCGATCTATCAGTGATAAAACAGTACAGTTTGAGCATTTAGTATCTTGTTTCTCGTCCATTTGCTCCATTATGCGAAAATATGACGTCATCCACAGAACGGGAAGTACAGAGGAGGATGAGCCATGGCCACACGTAGAGAAAATTTGGCGAAATTTTGACATGTAGTTTTTAGCGACCAGGTATAACCGCACGGCGTAACAAGGTCGTTACAACTAGATTTAGAGCCACGCGACCTCAAAAACTGTCGCCCCTAGTAACGACTGGCCTTCTGGGGGTGAATAGGCATTATTGTGTCCTCTGAATTCACTGTAATTCGACCCGGTCGCTTGTCTCAGCATGCTGAGCTCTTGTTAAGATGTGCGAGCGGACAAGCAGACAAACGATTATACACGCTGATCGCAATGCTTTTGCCACCGGGGGCGAAGTAATAAAACAGGGTACCAGTTTAGTTTATGTCCTTGGCAGACACTTTGACAACTATAGTCAAATGAAACATTTAAGAGAACAGTGTACGACTGTTTGGAAGTGCGGGAGTGGGAGCGCAAGGCTGAGAATAGTTTGCCACCTTACAGCAAGATATTGGCTTAAAATTGCGACGTCAACGACCTTGTTCTTAGACAGGAAGGACAATCTTCCTAAGGACCCCGTTTACATCGTATCGAGAATTAGGTCTCCATCTATCAGCGGTTGTCCACTTTACTTGACATGACAGTCTTAAGTGTGTAAGAAAAGTTGTAAACGGTTGCCATGGAAGTAGCCCAAGCTGGTACCGTATTTTATCAAATCTCACGTTTTGTACACTCAAAGACAGTTAGGTTACAGTGCTACTGTATTCGTTTTGTGTAAATGACTGAATGATTTATCGTGTCGGCCATTTCACTGGCAGTTTGGTAATATCGAAGTAATGTGTATTGATAAATTGCCCACACATTACGGCCGTATACATCACAGTCAGCTGTTGCTGATGCCATCTTGCAAAAACATTTGTCCGCAGGTGGTAAAGAGATTGTTACCGTTGCCTGAAAACATGATTGAAATAGAGCTGATGAAAGGAAACAAAGGTTAGTGGTATTTCGTAGTAACTCTGTATAGGTAATGCAATAAATTGCAATTACTGTTAGACTATGCATTAACGCGTTCGCCGTACCTCTGTTAACTTTGAAAGTTATTGGCGACCGCATTTAGCCTCGTCATCGATTTTGTCTGTTGTTTTACCCCGCTGCACGATTTACAAGCGTATTCTGTCCATCCGTCCATCTATCGTATATCATTAATCTTTTTTCACCATGTGATAGCCCATCATTTAAGTTTTTCTCAAACCAAAAATGTATTGAAATTCCTATTGGACCAACGCGGGCATCCAGCATAGGCGTCGGAAACTGGGGCCAGGAGCAGGAAACTAAACATCCCGTAGAGGTATCATTTAGTAATGAATTTCTGGCGATTTGTAATCATTGCAGAGTTATGGTGGCCTGAAGTCGTAAGACGTTGAAATTTTGTGAGAAATTATTGCGTTTTTTTGGAAAAACGACCCATTACGGTAAAGTTTTCAAAATTCTGTTTCGAAAGTTTTCATCGCGACACCGATCGACGTGTTGTGTTCAAATTTCGTGAAATTTGGCAGACGGCAAATCGGCGAAATCGTGCGTTATTTACCGGACAAAAAAATTTCGTCTGCCTGTCAAACTGTCGCTACTGCGCGGATCGCGCCCAAAATCTGCCAGGGCCAGCCCCCTCCAACAATGTACTCGTCAGAGTGTTCCAGATTTCATCCAAGTCGGTTCACTTTTGGCGGACTTAATAGTGAACACCGCCAAATCGCGCCCTAAAGTGAATCCAGTATTCGGCGGAAGCCCATCTTTCAGCCGAATAACAAGCGGTAATATCTCGGAATTATTTCCAATACAGACAAGTAGGCCTACAGTAGCCTATAAAGGGCTGTGCTCACGTTTGTAGGCCTACTGCTTGTCATCGCCAAGGCAGCGCCTCTGCCGCTATCCTCTGGACCAATGTCCATTATGTCGCCGCGTCGCCGCGTTCCGCCGTTTACAGGTCTCTGTCCTAGAATAATACCACTATTCGGTCGGTCTCTAACACTCATTGAATTGTAGTAGAATATTAAATTGATTGAGTTGGCTTTTTGATCGGAGATACCTTCAATATGTGGTAAGGAAGTTCGAGTCTGTCGAGAAATAAGAGTACTTCCCTCCATAAGTACGCGCTACAAACTGAAATTCGGCGATTTTTGGATTTTTGTATCGCACAACAACGACAACACTGTTGTCAACTTAGTTCAACAATCACACGTTGACAACACTGAACACCTGACTTTGTTTGCAGCACTTAACCGTCACTGTCGCAGACGGAGACGATAATTACGATGCTTTCATCATCAACTGTGATATGTAAAGTTAACTTAGGAGAGAGACTGTTCAAATGAAACGGAGCGCCGCGCAGTCTCTCTGCGACAAATGCGCTAGTCGACAGCAGCTGTTTGTAACCGCACATGAATACTGGCGATGTCGGCTGCAGAAATACTTCGTGACTTTAACAGGCTTGTAAAATACGATAAATTAGATAAATGTGCAATCGTATCGACATGCACACTCACGTTGCTCCACATCCCGGCCCATACCCATCGCAAAGGTTAAAACCCTAATCCGAGGTTTAGGGTTAGGATTTGACCTTTGACCATTTGACCTCAGAGCTAGTGCATGCCGACTTTGGTGTTGATAGCTGAAGCCGTTTTTTTTTCTTTTAGAGCGCGGACAAACAGACAGACAAACAAACAGACAGACGCGACTGAACGTCCGACCCCACGCCGTCGTCTATACAGCCGACGTGGGTCACAAAAACATGAAATTGGTACAACGCATTATTAGGCAAATTAGTGAAAATGCATTATACACGCGTGTGTGCACACTTCACGTTCTTTTTCTCGTTAACTGCATGTTCAAGGTTTTTGCCTTAGGCACCATAAAAGACATCCGCTCTATGGTTAGTACTGGGATGGGTGACTGTCTTCGGGTGAATATACCGCCTCGGTATGTATATAACCAGCCGCCCAGGCCAACTCAACATGATTATCTCTCCGTGGTTAGGCGCAATGAGTACTGGCGATGGTTTCGGCCACCGCTAAGGAAGAAACAGAGTTCTGCGTAGCAGTACGTCCTTTTACCACGACTACTGGCGTACTGTTGCTAACTGAGCCGACCATCCAGATGATGTCGATCGTATGCTGGCTTAATTGGGTTTAACAACCCTCGCTGGCTCAAAGCACCGCAAAAGGGGATAAGCTCCTTGCAACGGACTTCATTCTATTCGAAAATCTTCTTCTTCTGTTAATATCCGTCTCCAGCAATTTCTATCGGTTAAGCCACCGTCTCCGTAGTAAGTAGGCTGATCAAACGAAAGCCGTAAATAGTGCTACAATAATCACAGTATAGTTGCAGGCCTAGAGGGTGGCGCAGAAAGTTTGTTTGCCACTGTGAGTCGAAAAGGTGCGGGATATTTCACAAGGTAGTGTGGCGAGACTTTGAGGAGTGGTGAGATCACGATTAGCGATAACTGGCAAGATTACGGTGGCAATGGCCAATGGCACGGTTTTTGCATCACCCTGTATAGTAGTCTAGTGTTAATTAACGAAACCAGCTGGTAATTCGCTGTTCAGGTCTAGGTTTCAGCATAGCAGGTGGCGTAGACAATCAGCACATACCTGGCGACTCAGGTATCTTTGTGACAAAGATCACCGAAGGCGGAGCTGCTGAGGTTGACACTCGTCTTGGTGTCGATGACCGCATCCTTGCAGTCAGTTCTTGCTTTTGTATCTTTCGTTTTCGAACGAGCAAAAGTTAGAAATTAACACTGTAAGGTGGTTTCAGACGAGTAGGCCTGTAACAAAAGTACGACTTTTTCATGTCATTGGTCCTACGTCTTTTAGTCCGACGGCTTTTATTAGGTTTACTGGCTGGAATTGACTCTATTGTTTGCAGTTTTCAGCCTCAAGCTTTGTCTACGTCTCAAAATAATTAAGAAAACTTCAGAAGATAACCTTTTTATTACTGATAACATAGATAGTTGTACACATTACAACTTAGTACAGTTAAAAGACTATATTTAATCGATGTTATGAAAGATTTTTGCAGTGTTTTTTCATAGGAAGAAATGGTTAAAGAATAAAGTGTTGCAAGCAATTGCTATCTACTATTTCCTATGTCTGGAAATGATTAGATTAAAAATAATAGTTAACATTTTGAAAGTTAACGATTAAAACTAGCTAATTTTAGCTTTAAAAAAGAAATTGTCAAAACCTTTTTCAAACCTTGTAAAATAGTTGATAAAAACTAATGATT
>Ga0209780_1004402_pt1 | contig 10834 bp, 7 predicted proteins | sample WorMetexBAHAMAS2_FD_187384 | JGI IMG/M metagenome (GOLD analysis project Ga0209780, IMG submission 187384) | Marine gutless worms symbiont microbial communities from Max Planck institute for Marine Microbiology, Germany - Inanidrilus exumae... | ecosystem: Host-associated > Annelida > Digestive...
GGGGTGGAGAGCTATCCCTACCCAGTGAAGGAAGGCCAGCGATATATTAACCTCAACCCTGGCCGCCTTTTTGTTCAGCAGCCACCCAAAAGGGAAAGGGATCGAGAGGCTCATTTAAATTATTACGTTGCCAGGGCTTACAAAGATCCGGTAAACTAAAATGAAACTCATGTAGTGTTACACTTACGTGGTAAGTTTGACAGAGGCTTATGCATCGTGTCGCTCTGTATGCCTGCACCAGTCCCTGCACCACATCAACTTCAAATACCATTTTCACGAAATGACACAGGAACATAATAAAATATTTAGAAGAACTAGAAGGAAGTGGTACGCTCCACCAAGCATATCAAAATATAGCAAACCATATCTACTAGTATAAGTCTGCAGGGAAACAGACTACAGAAAATTAGCCCCATATGGGACTGATGATCGACTCTTGGCACTGACTTTTCTGCCAAGTTCAAAGTCACGTGACACCAAAACTAGGCCAAATATCAGAAATCCGGCTCGATCAAATTTAGATATTGTGCTCTAGTTTAAGAATCAGTGGTCAGTTGCCAGTTCCTGTTCTAAATGGCCGAGCAGATAGCTTTTGAAGATGGAAGGATTTCCAACTTTCAAGAGCTCGTGACCTTGACCTTGTAGCGCCGTGCATCACTCATCGACCTGTCGTTGAAATCAAAGAAACTTTGTGGACAGACGGATGGATCGACACATGAAACCCACTTTATTAGGTTGACTCAGAAAAGTCGACCTAAAAACGTGTAAGTGTAACAGACTGACACAGGATTCACTATAAAAAGTCTGCTGTTACCATCATTGCAAACTGACTTGTAGTGTGTGCAATTCACTTACTAATAAATAACTCTGTATCATACTAACAATATGCTGCACTGGTGGACTGGCTGGAATAAGCTGCGGTATTGTTTCCTGTCCACATTTTACTGCCACCTGCAACGAAGACATTTCTGCACAATCTCACGCTCTCCAAATTATCAAGTAACACACTATCATGCAAGCTTCGTTCAATGTCAAAAGTAGAGGCCTAAGTATATCTATAGCACTGCATAGAAGAATCCTGACTAATGACTAGAACCAACAAATTTCTGTGAAAAAACTGCCAAATTCTGTGGGTCAGTTTACAAAATTCTATGACTTAGCATAGTAATCTTGTCAACATTCTACAGCTCACCACAGCTGCCTGTTCATAAGTAAACCGAGCTGTTTGCTGTTCAGATATTAAATACTGGTTTTACTTTTAGTATTTTTTAACTATTCAAAAATCAGTTTTGTTCTTTGGTTAACAAAATAAAAAAAACAAATCTTGTAGAATAAGTGGAGGAAAAAACAGAACCAATGTACATCCACTAACAATAACAACCTACATTAGCCAACATCCCCAGTTTAGAACTACAGGATTTTGTTGAGGCAAAGTTTAAATACATAGAGATGCCTTTGCTCACAGCAACTGGCACGTCTGGAATAGGCAGAAGGCACTACAGTTCTCCTCAGCAGTGTTACCCACACGTTCTCTGTACCGTAACACATCTCCGTACCACAATGTTCCGTAAGAAAACTGAATAGAAAACATCAAGCCCAGTTTCACCTAAAAAATGGCCACGAAAATGTAGATGAAAAAATTATGGCATTATAAAGAGAAGAAAAAATCATCAAGCATACCCGGCACACTGGCATAAGCATTATCGACCACTGAATGGCTATGACGGATGGGAGGCTGGTGTGCGCGCAATGTGACATGATACTGTGATGGCACTTGTGCCTGATGATGAGAGCCAGCTGCAGCAGTAGCATTAAATGACTGCATGGCTGCCGCAGGGCCTGGCATCATGCCTTGAGACAGTGAGCCACACAGCTGATGACAAGTGCCATCTACGAATGACACACAACCAATACAGCATATAAAACTACAATATCAAAAATAGAAGTCGATAACAGCAGATGGGCTTTGATTAGCATCAACGTGGATGCCTTCGCCACCTCGACAGCCTGCTATGACCTTGACCCCTGACCACCAGAATCTAATCAGGTCATCAGTAAGGGCTAGTTAGGTGGACTCTTCTGAGTCGACCTAATAAAGTGGGTCTCAAATGTCCGTCAGTCCGCCCGTACATATGTCCATCCATCCACAAGAAGTTTTTTCGATTTCAACGAAATTTGGCACGCAGATAGAAGTCGATGAGTGATGTACAACGGTATGCAGTATGACCCGATCCAAGGTCAAGGTCACGAGCCCTTAAAAGTTGGCAATCCTTCCTCTTTCAAAAGCTACCGCCTCCGCCATTTACAATGGGAGCTGGCAACTGATCACTGATTCTTAAACTAGGGCACAATATCTAAATTTGATCAGGCCAAATTTTTGATATTTGTCCTATTTTTGTGTCACATGACTTGTCAGAAACTTCAGTTTTGAAGAGTCAACCGTCAGTCCTGTACCTGGCTAATTTATGAATATTTACAGTAAGTTTAATTGAGACTGCTCAAGCCATTCATAGGATATCATGGTAACAAGATCTGTCTGGCTGAACGAACGAACGAAGGAAAAGACAGATTTCATTACATTACATTGCATTACATTAAAGTTACTTAAAGTGGCCTAAGTACAAGACCGCTAAACCACTACTATAAATGGTGTAGGAAATAAGAACAGAAAAAAGTTAACAGTTATGAAGGAAATGATTCGGAAAAGAGATAAGTTTTAAGGCGGTTCAAAAAAACAGTCAGCGGTGGAGCTCAGGTGATGTTGGGTGGCGAACTGTCCCAAAGGTGGCATCCAGAAACCGGAAACACACAATTGCCGACAGTAGACAGCTGTGTACATCAGATCACGAGCTGCAAAGATGACGATGACTGGAGGCGGCAGCAGTTGGAATCAATGACGAGCTGGTTGTGGTCAGAAAGGTACCGTGACGCCAGAGCATGCACGCATCGGTACACGAGCATGGCCAGATTAAAGTCAATGCATTCCAGAGACCACAGCCAGTGAAGGTTTTATAGCATCGGTGTAACGTGCTCGTACCAAGGAGATCAATGTATCAGTCTGGCAGAGGCACCGACTGAAGTCGACGGAGCTGGGACATGGAAAGACATGCGAGTGTTGCATTGCCGTAATATAGACGTGGCATGACCAGCGACATGACCAGCCCAAAAACATAATGCCTTCGTCAACAGCAATGGGCGGCGAGGCACAATGAACATAACATGGATGAAAACATGGCTGAAATAGACATCAGTGATGTATTTCACTGCTGCAAGCGTCAGGAAATTTACTCAGAAAGCAAAACCTCGATAAATTGCCGGAACCTTCAGTTCACTGCCAGTCTACAATTTACCACTCTGCCTTATGGGCCATATTACTATAGTTGTTAAATACAGCAGAGCATTTTGAGGCCGTATCGTACTGTATCACGATATTTTGTGCAGTATCGTATCGTATCCATCGTTTTCCCCTACGACATTATCCTGCCATCACTAGACAGTTATTAGAATGTATGATAACCACAGATACCTGACTGACTGTGGGCCGGTATATTTGGAACAGCTGTGTAGTTTGAAGCCGGCGGCTCACAATCATTATCATTGAACTGATCAAAGTCATCGCTCGGCGACTGAGAGCTTGGTGCTACAGACAACAGACAACTGCATCCAACCATGCTGTCAACTCTGGAATGTTACATGTGTAGACTCTTTTCACATTTCATCATATTAAAAGAAAACTAACCAACAGCCAAATAATGTGAAGAGTTATTCAGTTAACACACAGATTCATAATGGTCCCTAACAGACTAATATAGCAGACAATATACAAACTGTAACTGGCTATCTATCAAGCATGAAACATATCCTTTAAGTGGCAAAGAACAAATCTACATAAACTCAGATAATGACACTAAAAAACGGCATACTTAAACATTCTTTAAGAGTACTTTAACTCGGCGCATATCAATAACTTAGTCATACAATCATGCAATACTGTAACACTTACATGACTGCTGCAAGGTCAAACTACTCAGATCTGCAACATTATATAAACAAATAGTTGTCAAACACAAATAAAATTACACACACACAATTAATAGCAACTTAGAGCCAAAGGCCTCTTAACAATTTTACAGCAATAAAAACGTCATGCATGGTGGGGTTGTCAAGCGATTATCGATTGATCGATAATCGATCGATCGACTAAATCCACAATCGATTATGAAACACCATAATCGGTAATCAACATCTATTCGGCCTACCGCCCAATGTGTGAAGTGACACTAATTGCCAGGTTCCTCGGCTTACTATGTCAACTTGCGCTAGCATGCGTGCCAGCGACACTACTGTGTGGAGCTAAGTCAATAGTCTAATCGGCTTCTCCATCACCATCTGTTGGCGGTCTGCTGCTGTGAGTAAACAACAGAAGTCGCCGCCCCAGTCAACTGATGTTATTCAACCACAGCTGGAGTCATTACCGGGCAGTACATTGTTCCCATGTTCCCATGCTTGGACCAGGATTACGGTGTGCAGACAGCGACCATGCTTAGTGGAGGGGTGGCACTGGGCAGGCATGAGGGAACACATGGCCAGATATGCACGTCCTATTTCCAAGCGAAGGACGACAATGAGCAAACACTGTCCAAAACCATGCAAGCCATTTATTGACACACTCTGACTTCCACTACATGTAGGCCTAACAGTCGTTCAAGTCAGCGGGTTTGAAGGCGGTAGTCCTCCGTGGAACTGTTAGACACCGTCAAAGCAAGGAAGCTAGCATACTATGGTGACACCATGAGGAAACAAGGGAGTTGCTGGAGAAAGAGATAATGCAAGGAACAATGCCAGGTGCATGCAGGCGAAGAAGACCATGCACTGCCTGGATGGACGACATCACTACGTGGACAGGACTCCCCGTGGAAGAGTCAATCAGAGTCACAGAGAGATAAATGGAAAAAGTACGTCCATGGTGTGGCCAACCCTCGGATCAAGGACAGCTAAAGAACAGAACAGAACAGTCCTCCGTGTCTCGTGCAGGCCAACTGTACAGCCACGTTCACATGGCCAGCATCCGCACTGACGCGGCAGTCACTATTAAAGTCATTTCTATGCTATGTCTGCTGGTATGCCATCAGTAACAACAAACACAGAGCCACAGGTGTTATTCATAACCGATTATCGATTATTAATCAGTTCTAAGGAGCTGATTATCGATTATGGTAATAATTCCTAATACATGGTTACAGAATTATAAATTACGAAAAAATAAAAAACATACGACATATATAAAAGACATTGAGGACACAATACACAAAACTATTAAACTACATAAAATAGACTTTATTGTGTCACAATAACTATTTCAATGTTAACAAAGATTTAAAACTAGAAGGAACTAGAATCATTTTGTGCAGTGAAAGTTTAATCCATATAAACAAACATCAGTTTGGGTAGCTGCAGAATCTAATGCTGCTTGGCAAGAAGGTAGTACAGTTAGCATTACTGACGGCAAATGGCTCCACGAAAATTAGGAATGAACCAGTCAGAAAGTTTTAAATCATTTTGGCTGAATACAAGTTTGTATATGAAGAAGAGCAGATCAGTGTGTAGTCATCAGAGCTCCAAACTATCCAATCCTAGCTTGGCTAGATAAAGGGAGCTGTTTCAAAAATATGACTGAATTAGACCGAGTACCTGGCCATTATGGTTTGTCATCACTCCATCCCACCTTCCCATCCTGCCAATTAGTCAGCTGGTGCAGTCTGGTCTTACAGCCGCACCCAAATGATTGGAGTACAGAAGCGGTCGTCTGTGCCGACTGCTGACCGTGGACTTTAATACACATATTTTACATAATAGTTAATCCCAACTGAGATGAAAATACTTTGCTTAGGACTTCTATCGTCACAAACATCAGACCCAATAAATATACGTACTGGTAAAACAAAACTAGTGACCCAATTCACTTACCTATGCCAGGGCAGATGACACGTTCATAGTGGTATGGATTTACACAAACATTGTCATGCTTCAGCTCAAAAGCAAACTGACAAAATTTGCAATGCTTCAACTCATTCTTGTGCAAGTCAGGCCAGCGCCATATCCGTGCATACACAACATGTGGAAACCCCTTACGGCCTGCAACCTGTTAAAAATTACCGATCATGCAGTTAGCAAATTTGCATCCAATTATAGTACCTGCATTATAAAGCAACCATAATACACACATTCCAAACATCGGCTTCGAAGCTAAGTAATGTCATGATAATGTTAAATATAAAGTGACTCAGTTATACATCAAAGCATCAAAGATATTAAACATCTCACACTATGATATAATTACTCTGCTCTGGAGGTTTACTGATAAAAATGCCGACAGTGCGTGGTGTGCCTGAACAGTTACAAATATGATTCATGGTTCAACACAAGTATGGTCAGATTATCAGATAAGTTGTTTAGTACTGCACATGCTCCAAGATTAATTTACTGAGCAGGCAAAAGAGCATGACAAAGTCTTTGATTATTTGTAACTGTTACTTAATGTTAAATGTCACCAAGGCTAGACATCTGTTAAAATCAAGGACAACAGTGTACAACTGTAGACCTTATACAGGCATAGCAGTACAGCATTCTGGCTCACGCGAGCCAAGTTAAGGTGCCTTAAGAGCTGGTGTTAACCTCAGAGCAGATTCACAGAATTTAGATGATGGCTCAACTGCACCATATTGTATGATAAACACCATTGTGTGGCAGTCAAAGGATTATAGCAGCTAGGAGTCCTAAGAGCCAGAAAGGTGCCAGAAAAGATACATTTATACTAGTGTTGCCCAAATAAAAATGAAAACCAAATAGAGCCCCAGGATTATTATATCATATATTCTATAATATTCCATCAATGACACTCACCATAAGGCACAACTATACGATACGATACGGCATATCTACGTGCGCTTAAAAGCTGACAAGATGGCTAGCATAATCTAACACATGGCACAGAAACGGAAAAATAAGGAGGAAAAATTAAAAACAAAACACGAGTAGCCCAGAAGAAACAGTCCGGGCAATAGTTCGTGACACAAGACCGAGAGGAAGAAGTGAAGCTACAGGGGAGGGGGGCAACTTGCCAAAATACCTTGGTAAATCCGGATACAGTGAAGTTGTCGAATGTGACAGTAACAGGCTTTGGAGAGAGATGTAATTTGGTCAGAGAAGGTGAGATGTTCATCAAAGATGAAGCCGAGATTTCGAGCACAGTGAGAGGTGTTAAGTGAGGCATTGTGCATTTTGGCAAGTTGGTTTTTGAGTCCGATGAGCAAGAATTCAGTCTTTGAGGAGTTAAGAGTAAGAAAATTAGCAGTTATCCATCAATCAATCAATTTATTAAACAAAAGGACCGATCGGCCACTTACACTGATATGCATGTAATAGATATAGAAATCGTTTAAACTACATGCACACGAATATAAAATATAAAACACATAAAACTGTCTATACGCAACACGAACAACTAGACAAAAAATACCTTACAATATGGGAGCAGTAATTCAGAGGCCAGGGATTTATGAAGTCTTTTAAGTGATGTGAAATTGGTGCTACTTGGGAGTGAATTCCATTTTTGTATGACTCTGTAATTGAAACTATTAGATCTTATGTTTGATTTGCAGGTTGGGAGGTACAATTTATAATAGTGACCTCGTCTAGATTCGTTGAAGCGTGGTATGAAAAAGTCATGCAGACTAGCATCTATTAAACCAAACACCAGTTTGTAGGTAAATAATAAATCAGCACGCACACGGCGTAACTCAAGACTATCTAATTCTAGTATAATGAGATGCTGATGATATGTTAGTTTTTCCATGCCCGGGAGCCTTTTTGTGAAGCATCTTTGGACGCTTTCAAGAGCTTTTATATCTTTTATGAGATTTGGATTCCGTGAAACAGAGGAGTACTCCAAAATCGGACTGACATACACTTTTATATGATGCGACTAATGATTGCATGTTTTTTGAATGGAAACAACAAATAATTAAGTTAGCTCTTTTGTGTGCTTTGCGAGATATATTGGCTATATGAAGTGAGAATTTCATTTCCCTATCAACACTGACACCTAAATCGACCACCTGCTCAACTGGAAGTATATTGTGATCATTCATTGTAAACAATCGTACTGAACCAGAATGATACTTGCCAAGTGATGATACACAGCATTTGGAGTATGATATTGGAAGTTGCCAGGAAGAGCTCTGTTGAAGAGCGTTTTGAAGGTGATAAATGCTTGAGTCAAAGTTAAGTTGGTGGAAAGAGAAGAAGAGCTGAATATCATCTACATAAAGGTGACAGTCAAGGGAAAGAGAAAAGATCAGTACTGAGAGGGGTAGTGTAAGTGATGAAAAGTAGAAGGTTGAGAACAGAGCCTTGGGGAACACCACAAGATGACGTATGCAAGGAAGAGAGGTTGTTATCACATTTAACATGAAAAAAGTGAAATATTAAGTACCGTAGTTAGCCTGGCTGATGCACATCACCCTGAAAGAAAGAACTATTATAGTTCAAAAATAAAGTAGACTCAAGAAGAAGAACTGGTAGTATATTTTGTGATTATTAACTAGCATTATCAAAAATCAACGATCAGTCACATTCACATTGCATTTCAATAACACACCTGCAATCTGCCATCAAGAGTGCGTGGTATAGTGACACATTTTGTGTGATGAGCTCCATTTGTGGTTACGGCTGTAATCAAACTGTCAAGTTCATCTCGTTTCTCCTTCAGCTTCTTGACAAGGCTCTCAATAGCTCGCTTGGAAAATGACTCACTCTCACCACCCTGCAAAGAATACAGTTAAGTGTACCCCAACTTGCAGAGTATATAAGTAACTAGAAGGTCGTTCAGTACAGCGCATACCTCCCCCACTGACCTTGACCTTTGACCTTCCTAAATTTAATCACCTCATCCCTGCGGCCAAGGGAGTGACTGACGAAGTTTGGTGACAATCGGATTTGCATTGGCGCCAGGACGTTGCTCAGTTGGCGATGGGAAGAATCAGCCATGTAAGCTAAATACTCTGTTGTCTCTGAAAATGGAATAAATCAGTAACACTAATGGAATTTACCTGGTTTACAGTAAGCCGTAGTTTAAAGATTCATTCTAATTATCCGACAAAATATTATCTGGCCTACAGTTAAGTAGTTAAGCTTCTGTTAGACTTAGGTACGCGGGACTGTCATGTACAGACCAACCCTGGCCACTTAGATTGTACGACCTTTGTCAGAATAAACAATTAAACAAATACAACCGAGTTATTCTTGCAGCTAGAGAGCAACTGGGGTCATACAGAGTAATCTCAGATGGGACTGAATAAAAATTATAGCATTGTTTCATCACAAGTTGCTACTTAATCATTGAACAATGATATATATGTATTGCTTTAGCACCGTGCCATACAGGCCTGTCCCTAACTTATTATTATTTCAACTATACAAATCCATGCAACAGTTTGGCCTATCTGACGAACAACACAATCACTTCACTTAAATTATGAAAACTTAATTGTCACTACAATATTAGAACATATTGGGTAGTGCTAAATATTTAAAACTCGTGTTGTTACGGTGGCAGGAATTTGCAACTCAGTCGGTGGCGGTGTTTTTTGACATGCCACCATGGTGCCGGTGCCGTGGCGAATATCGGTCCGTGTTGAGGCTAGGGTTGTTAATCTGAAACCAGTGGATGTCGCGGGCATTGAGATCAGATCGTTCCGGCTTTCCTGAAATGCGCTAATTACTCATGGCACGTGAGCGACCGTAGGGGGTGCACTAAGTGAGACCGTCGCAGCGGTCTCAATAAGTACAGTATCTAGACTGTCGCGGCAGTCCTGTCATTTGCGAGTGGGGAAGTGGTCACACGAAGGAGGGTGGGCGGTGTGGCTGACTGGACTGACTCGCCATGCGTTCACGCAATCAAATGACGTGGCATTCAGATGACTATCGCTGTTCAGCGGAAGTGAGGAAACAGCGCCCAGAAAGACCGCCGAGAATACTGTAAAACACCGTGATGGCGGTGTTGGTTCGGTGGTAGCCAACCACCGTGGTGGCGGTGAAAGTTCGGTGGTCGTAACAACACTACCGAAAACAACCGAAAATCACCGAAAACAGCCAAAAACTTGCGAAAACAGCCGAAAACTGTAAACCAAAAAACCAAACTATTACTGCTAACAAGTCAAACTAAACTGACCGAAAACAACCTAAAAGTTTTCGGCTGTTTTCGGTGTTTAGCAATGCCGGACATATTCATTTGGTTCCCGAGTTGTTATTATCTGGAATAGTTTGTCCGTGCATCCATACCAGTGTTGTGCAACACCACCAATATGTCTGGCGCGATGTAGATATCATTCGTTGTTTACAATTTTTGTTCAGTGTTGACAAACTTAATGCAACTTCAAGTATTAATTTCTACATGACGCAAAATGTATCCGATGGCAAGTAAGTATATACTTAGTTAGTTGGAGTCTAACGTCCCTTTTCAGCACAAATATGGCTACATCAGAGACCAAAGTGTACATCGACCAAGGTTTACGAATAATATATTATTTTATATATACACAACCTTGTGCAGTTGTGCAACAGATTTATTATATACACAATGCTGTGATTGGTTGATGTGTGCACGTGACCACGCGTCAACAAATTAGCTATGCGAAAACAGCGGCAATCATGGAGGGTAGTGTTAGTGTTACGCAGGGGTCGAATTACTGAAAAAGCAGAGCCGGGGATAGACTGATTTCGACGCCAAAGGCACCGAGACCAAGACGCCAAAGGCGTCGAGGGGGTTGGGAAT
>Ga0209780_1004403_pt1 | contig 10832 bp, 10 predicted proteins | sample WorMetexBAHAMAS2_FD_187384 | JGI IMG/M metagenome (GOLD analysis project Ga0209780, IMG submission 187384) | Marine gutless worms symbiont microbial communities from Max Planck institute for Marine Microbiology, Germany - Inanidrilus exumae... | ecosystem: Host-associated > Annelida > Digestive...
AGAAAGAAAGAAACTATATCAACCGGATGAATAGCCGAATGGCTATTGTTCCGGTTGCCGGATCAATAGCCAGTTGGCTATTTTTACGGTGACCGGATCAATAGTCACTGCGATTAGTCAATTCGTCATACGGGAAGCTCGTCACAGGCAACTCGCCACAAGTTGACACACACGATCTAATTGACCTGACATTTTGCTTGTAACATTGACTTACTATAGACCAAATGAACAGTTTTCGTTGTTTTCAAATGATCAACAGAATGCGCTATGCCTATATCATTATAGAAAAAAGTGGTAGGCCTAAGTTAACGCAACTTCCACTCTTAACACAACTAGGCCTACATTCAATCACCCCTGTTTTCGTAGACTAATTGTCACACGTCTATTATACAAAGAAACTAGTCCACGTTACATTAGCGGGCATCTACCCTACAAGCAGTGAACAAAAACATAAAACTACAACTCATGGCGTTCGTTTGTTCGTTCATTCTTTGTGGGCATGGTTAACCTTGGTATTTGAACATTATCAAAACACCATTTTATTAAATGAAATCATTAAATTACTTTACATTGAGTAATATCTGGAAGTATGGAAGTGCGGAGTTGAAAGATACCTCAGAAAATAAAGTCAATCAGCATCGTTGATTTCAATTTTGTTTACCTTTAAACTTTCCTTATATTATTTCTGGTTCATTAAATCATTAAGCTGGTACTTGTCATTTCTAGTATGAAGGTCAGACACACCTACACTACAGATAGTACTGATAATAGCTCAGGCTCACGTGACATAAGTAGAGCCTATACTTCTGGCGCAAAGGTGACACGTATGACAGTCTTTTCAACCAAACAAATTAATTTTGTATTGCATTGTACACTGTGTCTCAAAAAAAACGTCCCACCTTTAAACTGTCTCTAACTTTGTCAAATCTTAATCGATTTTCAAACGTTTGCACTGCTGGAAAGCATATGAAATTTGCTATAAAGCCATATGACAGTTCCCACCTTACCTTAGGCATGTTGCTACACTACTTTGCGAAATGAAACATTCAAATTTTCTGCAGATATTCAGCAGATACGGAAGAAAACGCAAACAAATTGCATTCTTAATCGCCTCTAATTGATTGCGAATAATTTTTTTCTTATCACTATTCTTTTAATTACTAACTTTTGCGATCATTTTGTGGCACTGGAAATACGTCACAGCAGACGTCACTGCAGTGTTTGTCAACAATCAACATGGTATTTAGCGACGAGGACAAGAATTTGATAAAAAGTTTGTATTTGAAGGGGTACACAGCAAAGAGGTTAACAGACGAATTTCCTGAGAAAAGCTGGACAAAGCGTAGTGTTAATAGGCTGTTGAAAAAGTTGCGGGTCACAAGCACAGTTGACAGGCGGCCCGGCAGCGGCAGACCACGCAGTGCTCGCACCGAAGAAAACGTTGAGACAGTTAATGATTTAACGTCTCGGTGCTTTCGTATGCTTAAATATTTCAAATATTCTGTAAATACACTAAACAATAAATACACAAATACACTCACCATACAGTTACACGCATAGAGGAATTAAAATTTGTGCACTCCAAATGCAATTTGTTTGCATTTTCTTCCGTATCTGCTGAATATCTGCAGAAAATTTGAATGTTTAATTTCCCAAGGTAGTGTAGCAACATGCCTAAGGTAAGGTGGGTATTGTCATATGGCTTTTATAGCAAATTTCATACGCTTTCCAGCAGTGCAAAAATTCTGAAAATCGATTAAAATTTGACAAAGTTAGAGACAGTTTAAAGGTGGGACGTTTTTTTTGAGACACAGTGTAGTGTATAGCAGTTTAGCATCAACTTAGCTTTTCACCGCTACGCGAAACTCACATGCCATATGGGATCACACAGTGTTACCTGCTACCAGACAGAGGTGAGAATCCTGCTTTCACCCCTAGCAGAAGCAGGTACTCGATTTAGTGATCCCAGAGGGATGCAAGGCTGAGTTGACCTATGATACGTGAAAGCGGACCGGCTGGGAATTGAACTCGCGACCTATAAATTGCAAGTCCAATGATCTACCACTGAGCCGCTATGCAACAAGCTTAGTAGTTAATATGTGTGGAGTAATTTCAGCGTAGCTGTACGCCTTTTTACCGCAGTTGTTTTATTATATGCCATTTAAGTAGGCCTATGCTAGGCTATGCACCTACGAACTATTTTATGAATGATGATCTATCTGAACGTATGATATTTGACAGTAGAGATGTTTGCCATTTAATGTTGTTGGAATAGGCTACTTATAAAAGATCACTATCAGTGGTAGATCGGCTGACATCTGCAGTAATGTTCTGCCACAGAATATAGAGGTGGCGGCTCTGCCACCTATACTTTCTTTGGTTCTGCATTGTCGTGATTTTTGTCTGTGTTACAAATCCATGATTTGGAAAGGGTACCAGGCTGGGGATGGAAGTTCACCGGTATGGATAAAGGGCAAAGCAGTTGCGCAAAGAATTTTAAAAAATGCAATTATCGCGAAGTTGCTGCAAAACCGACATGGTAGCTATTCGTGCACAATTTTAATTTTGGGGGCTCACATACTTTCAGAAAAGGTTAACCATGTTAATGTTACTATCATGACAGCAAAATGTATTCCAGAGTAATACTAATGTTTAGTAAGATGAGGCATCTATGGACGTTTCTGCATGGCTCACGGACTGCATTTTGCTGATGTTTAGAATGACGACCAGTTTGTGTTGTTTCCAAACTACATGTTTGAAGATTCATACATTACTATACATGGTAAAAAAACTTCAGTGTTTAATGTCACTGTGTATTTTTAGCTGCCACCTGTCATGTACCCTATCATATTCAGTTGTATAAACCTAGACATGCTAGGAATCAGTAGTCATCTGCCATTATGTGTATACACATTGTAATTACAGCTGTAATTGCAATGACTTAAATTGCATAGTAAGCAGTCTTCAGGCAATTGATTACTGTTAGCACAACACACGTTTGATTTCTGCTAAGACCTACTTGAGCCGTTAGTGAATCAGATAGCTGGTCCATGCAGGTTTGCTCTAAATCTTTATGTCGCAGAACTTTATCAAACAAAGTGTGCATTAAGTTAAAACTTAAAATGATGCTGTCTATTATTACATAACATCTCAGAGTAATTTATCCAAACGTGGCATGTGTGCATTTTCTAATGGACATCTACGATAGTGTGGCTGTGTTGGATGTTATACAAACAGGCTTGTGTACATCGAATAACAAGGATGGTGAGATACAGTTTCAGTGGCTGCTGCTGCAACTGGACTGCATGGAGGAACTGTACAGGGTGCATACACAGGTGAACTCAAGCAGTGTTTGCATGCTAATCCGGAGTGACTGGAATGCAGCCACATGATTTGCAGATATTTGCATGCTCCATTTGTTATACACAAAACAGTGGCAAACTAGAAGAAGCCAGCACTCACCGGAGTGCAAACACCCATGCCAGCACTGTTTTTGTGACTAATGACATTGACCTTTTATCTTTTGACTCCAAAATAACTGGGTTTCCAGGACTCATCCTGGAACATTTGTATGTCAAGCTTGGTGATCCTAGCTGCATCAGCGTTTATAGATATCATGCAGAAAAACAGACATACAGACAAATGCCGGCAAAAAAACTGAAAATTCTACCCTGCAACTGCCATTGGCATAGGTAATTAGCAGAGAAGAGCCATTTGGTGTTATATTAATGTCATTGGTAGTGACTTCAGATAGTGAACACATTGATGGTTCTTTGTTCATAAGTCGGTTTTTGTGCATAAAGTAATGCGGCCCATTAATTCATTTTTCGGCTGTCATTAAGAATGCACCAGGTGAACCAGATATGTGTGCAAAATGGCCACTAGTCCAGTGCATGTTTGTGTCATTCAGGCTGGTCAGTGGCACAGATCCAAGGTGGATCAAAGATGTCTTTGTGTTCCAGCCACTCTTCACACGCAGTCACTTTGCCAACGAATTTACCCACTGCTGCTTTCATTCGCAGAGCAAGGGTTTCAATATTGGAGAGAATGGGAAGCCACGGTAGAGATGTAGGGTCGGGTAACTGGGTCGAAGACCTTTAGGTCGGGTCACATGGCAAAAGATTAAACCAAGTTTTGTCTCTGACACACACATTACCTTTATACCGTAAGATTATTGACTTCTCAGTTTTGTCTCATGTAGTGATTATAATGCATGTAATTTCATGTACAGGCGGAAACTGACATGTTCTCACTGTTTGAACAAAATCCGACAAATGTGAGTTACACGTTTAAGATGTGGTTGACTGCCAATCGTACCTCGCGTGAAGTGCCGGTGCGCTTCCAGTTCATGAAATCTGAGACAGTTGGCTGTTCCGGCAGACAGATAGTAGAGCTCAAGGTATCAAGTGCTACACTTATTGAAATAATACTGGTTAAGTCTTTCTGCTGTGCACTGGCATTGGAACCAATTGCAGTGACGTTCCTTCCGTATCAATTCAATTTGTGGACGAATGTATGTTGAGGTGAGTGGTTGACATCAGTAAAGGCATCTGGCAGTACACAGTTTAGCATGATTCATCCTTCAGGATTGAAGGGTGCAGTTTGTAGTTCACGGAGTCTATTATTTTGCATATATTGTTGTTCTTTATTTGATTTTACTTTTGTCGATGCTGTCAGCAAATGCTTAGCTAACACTTTGTTTGGAAATATGCATTGTGACATGATATGAGCGAACTTCCGCAACCTTTTGTCAACATTTTATTGAAAAAGCTGCAAATGGACAGTTTTTGAACAGAAAACTCTTTTTACCATGCTTTTACATGTGTTTAACATAAATTCTGGTTACTTTAGACACTTTAATTTTTGTGCTGTACCACTGTGCACTTTTTATCTTTACACAGTATACATTGTTCAATACACAATCCTGTTTATGTCCTGATATAATGCACTTATTGTCACTACATATCATGATGATGAAGTGTTTTCTGTTAAAGTGATGAAATGAAACATTTTGCTGTTTACAGGATAAATCCGGTGCACCGTATTATATAGAATATCCATCTGCTGTCATCGCTGTATGTATTTAATGAATTCTTTGCATAATGTTTGCATAACGTGTCCGTAGTTGTCTTCTTTTAACCTGTAGGCTGTATGTTTGGCTGATAAAGTTATACTATGAAGTTTGATAATTACGTTCATATGACACAACCAGATACAATAACTGTGCCTATTTGTAACATTTTACTCGCCAACAGCGAACTTCATCGGGCATATGGTCACGTGATGTTGACGATGAACACGTGACAAAAATATGGTCATAGGTCATAGGTAAGTTGTAGGCTCCCCATCTCTGTTCATACAGTTGACCTCCTTGTGTATGTAGATACATTCCTTGAGTTTTTGTGTCTTTTGATGACTTTCTCTGTCTAGGATCTTGGCACTGGACCAATTGATGACATGATTCTTTTTTGCCACATGATCTGTTATGGCTGACTTGTTGGTTTTTGTTGCCAATTCTTTCCATTCTGCCCATGTTAATGTTTTGTTGCTGATGGATTCCACTTCTTTTCTGTGTTCCTCTTGCCTTTTACCATAGCTGCGTCCTGTTTCTCCAGTGTATGTACTGCTACAGGTGTGTAATCTTGTACACGCACTCACTTGTCTGGACAACTGTAGTTTACATTTTGGATGGACTAGAAGATTTCTTAGTGTCTTGTAGAGTTTCACAGCTGTACTTATTCCGTATTTTCGGAAGATTCTGTCGGTAGCCTCCGACAACCCTCCCGCGTGAGGAATGACTACCAGTCTGCCATCACTTTTGTTAGGTTTGTTCCTACTATTTGTCTTCCTGGCTTTCAGTTCTTTATTACACTGGTCCTATTTCACTTTTAAGCCAGGATTTTTGGTCAGTGTCTAGCTGTATCATGGAAGCGATATACAGTCTGGAAATAATTGCGTTCAAATGCTAATAGAAAGCCATAGGTGGTTTATCAAATTGTACAGTTTGCAGTGACCTTGAGTCACCCCTAATTACCTCAATCGCCCATTTTGTTAAGTTTGGTATGGGTGAAGCCAGAGTCTTTAAATTTGTTTCAGAGGTTAACTGGGCAAGTACTGTACATCCACTTGTATTTGTTATTATACAGGCAGATGGTCACTCAAAACCAACGTTCAACATAACACGTGCAGTGAAGAAGCCACGTCTGAATTCATCGCAGGTAATGATGTAACACTGGCTGCCAAACTGACACTACTGTCGATGTTTGCAAATTGGCCTTGTCTTTCTGTATCTACTCATACTGCTGATTCTTTTGAATTTGGGCAGTGGGATTTTTATGGGCCAGATGCCCAAAGTTCCTGTAGCCCGTATAACAGTGGTCGAACCATTTGTGAACCTCATAACTCAGTGTACAAACTATCAAGAATTATGTGGTTGTGGTAATTACAGCAACAGTTTGTTTGTTTGTGTTTTTTATTTGTAATTTTTAACTGTCTGCTACAGAAGACTGTGTGGTAAAAGGGTATTTGAGTGCAAATTGGCAAGAATAGAAGTAAAGAATGATATATAGATACATTTTCACTCAGGTGTGTGTGTACTAGCCATTGGGGACGTTTGTAGAAGGTCCTACTTCAGAAGCTTTAGAGAGCCAATCATTGGACCACCAGAAAGTTTGCAGTGTTTAATGTCAAAAGGCATTAAGCAAAAGCATTTAAAAATACATGAGGGAGGTTGAAGGAGGCTATGAAGAGTAGGCTGTGAAAGAGAATATGTCTGGTGATAACAGGTGACACGTTTGATCTGGGTGAGCGCGGCAGATATGCCCATTACTACTACTTAGTTTTTATGACGTCACCACCCAACAGCGTCACCGAAGACATCATGTATTCGGGCTGTCCGTCCATCCATCTGTCCATTTGTTCGTTTGTTCGTTCATCTGGACAGATATTGTTACCGCGATATCTCACGAATGGTAGAGCAGTCTGGATGAAACTTGGAGGGAATATTCATTAGTCCCTGCTGATGACCTGATTAGAATCTGGAGGTCATAGGTCAAGGTTGCAGCAGGCCGTCGAGGCGCGAAGGCATCGACATTGACGCTGGGGTATTGAAGTCCATTTTTTGGTTGTTTAAATAGGGTAGTTTCTCAGAGTCACTTCACATCAGGTCTGGTCTTCCAAAAGTGAACCTACGGAATTTGTGGAACTTTTTACAGTTTTTATGCCCTCCTGTCGCGCAGCCAACAGTGGTAAAAACATGGAACGGAAAAAACCCCTAAAATGTGCATGTCTAGTGACCACTGTAACTAGAGGATTTTTTAAATGAGTTTTTATTATGACAGGTGCCCTTAAATTTTGTAGCTTTCTAATGCATAGAATTTAGCTTATGGAAATTCTTGATGCCGTAGGTGTTCCATCGAGTTGCAAGTGCTTGGAGTGATGGTGTTTATCATCTGTATATCCGTGTCCGGCCCATTAGGAATACAAGCTACACCGTCAATGGTATGATCTCGCAGTTTTCATGTTGAGGGTGTAATGAAATGATGCCTATAAACAACAGGATGACATATCACCTACAAAAGGGGTGTGGTTGTGGTCTCGCGACTGTTTTAAAATGTTGCCGTTTGCCGTGATGCAGCGCGTCGCTCGGGTGGGTGACGCGCGGGTTTGTCAGCGACAGCTGAGCTACTTGTCCACGTTATGGGAATATCTTCTAGTGGTTGCCATAGGACCCACCCACTTATGATGGTATTGTGATGATTGCATTGTTGTTTGGGGAAAAAAGTAATAATTGTGTAGAATGCTACACTGTTGTCATGCAGTGATTAAAATGCCATTTGATGTTTGATCTGTCTGTGTCATTAAATATGACAGTATATTGCCATTACGTACCATCTGGATTAGCACATCTCGTTGCATGATTATAGACTCCGCCTGTTAGCTGCACGATAGCCAATCCAGCATAGAATATCTAATGCTTATGTGATGTGTCATTGGTTTTGCACCAAATTGAGACTAAACAGTTTCAAGGCTTGTAAGAGGATACTTGAGAGTAAAACTTTAAATATTAATACATCATTTATCAATATTAGTGCAATATTGCTGGAATGTTAATATTCACATTTCTAGGGCTTAATGTGGTCTATATCTTGATAGAGTGCACTGTCCGTTATCCATTTGTAGAGGCATTGGATTTAATTATATATACATATGTATATACAGGCACTTCTGCATATTTGGCTTCTCTGCTCGAGAGTTATAGACCTGCTCGTGAACTGCGCTCCTCAAACAAAAACTTGTTGACTGTACCCCATCTGTCATTAGCTCTGTCTGCAACAGCCTTCTGTGTTAGTGCACCTACTGTTTGGAACTCACTGTCTGATGCTTGTAGAGAGGCAGAACTTGTCAGTACTTTTAGGAGTAGATTAAAGACCGAACTGTTTAATGTAGCTTATGTTATCCAACTTGTCTAGTCATCGCCACCATGCGCCTCTGATTCGCTTGCGACGTATGGCGCAATATAAATGTGTTTTTGATTTGATTTGATTGAATAATGTCATATTTGTTAATTAGTTAATGTGTTAGTTTTTACACCTTTTTTGTTGTCGTCTTAATGCCTCTGATTCATTTACCCTTAAATGATTAGGTTTTACTTACTTGAAATGCTATGTTTTTTTATTTATCAATTAAACGGCTTTGTTTGTATGTAGTCATTGTTGAAATGAGAGGCCAGTATGGCTACCTGTCTGCTATTGAGTGGCCTCTGCTGCCAGTGAGTTGTTATATTGTACATTTGATTTATGTTTATTTGAATATTAGCTGTGAGCAAGTAACTTGCATGCTGTTTATACCCCGGTAATTTAATTTGTTTTGTTATTTTTTAGTTTTAGTTTTAATTTCTGTTTATTTGAATACTAGCTAAATGCCTGCTTCCACTTTCGGCGAGGGGGTATTTAGCTGAACTTATATAACTCTTTTATTAAAGTAATTTTCACGAAACATTGCTTAGCTTAAAGAGTACATTGGTGTAAATGTGTGATATTTTGGGGATAAATACGTCATTACACAGCAACTGGTTATAATGCCAGCACTGTTTACTCTTTCATTCCTTCGATTATGCCTATAGCGCATCAACGACCACCCTACTTTACAGTGCACACGCTGTCCAGGGCCTGGATACAGCATTCCTGGACAGTGACCTGAGATGATTCAATGGTTGCTGCTGCCAGTGCCAAACTTAGTATGGACCACCCACAGTGTTGACATAGGCCTACAACTCGCAAGCTCATGGCTGCAGGCACTGCTCCTAGTTCTATGAGTCGGAACTACTAATAGATTCTAAACATATTTGTCATTTTCTAGATTCTTTTATAAAACACAGATTGATATCTAACAAAAGCCTGGGTATTTATTCTCGTCTACTGCGGAAGTGTGCGCCCAGTCTAGTTGTCAGCAGATAAGCCGTTCTCGGGGCTTGTAGCTGGCGAGTGCCAAATTATATATAGAGAGATTTTGATGCGTGAGTTACTGTTTGCTATGTCCCCACAACTTGCAAAATTACTATAAATAACTGTAAATTTGTATGATAAATTACAAACGCTTGCATGCAAAACTCCAACTCAAAACACTGATCCAAACCTCATTCTTTGTTTTTTAATCCATTACTGGACGGATGAGGGAAGGTTCAGTGGTCCCTCTATGCTGTCTGTCCAATACCGCTTCATACTAGGCCTATTCTCTGGCAAAAGTACCCTAATGTTATTAGTGTTAGTACTGGAGAGTAAAAGGTTTCCCATACTCGTTATCGAGCGTTGGGACCGGAGCTGTTCCCATTGTACAGGCAGTCAGCCCGCAGGTGACTTAAGTCATCCACCACGCGGTAGGCTGCCATTACTTTCCGCCAGGCCTGTGGTTACCTTCCCAGCCGCCGAGCATCACCGCCGTTTGGCTGGCACTTTGGCTGGGACTCATTTTACCGTCCCATAGGGGGTAGAAGGCTGAGTCCACATGTGTATTAGAGCATGGGAGGTTTTAAAACCTCTTATTAGAGCACAGGATGTTTTAAACATGAATGTGTTTGTTAGTTATTCAGCAAAAAAGAGTGTCATTGCTACTAGGTTGACGGTGTGATGTCACTGCTGTATCTGTCGGCTGGTACTGTGTGGATTCTACTGTGGGCAACGGCTCAGAAACACAGCCATAAGATCCACATTGTTATTGGTTGTGTTGCCGTCGCAGGTTCACACACATTCCGTTGTTCGACTTTCGTGTTATTGTAATTGACAACTTGTGTCCGTTCAGTACTTAGTACTCTGTTGTTGTTGCCATTTCAGGATCAAAATTTTGGATTCAGGGGGAATAGTAAATGACAGATCAAAATAAAACAAGTATTTCTGTTTTTCTTGTTATCGGGCCAGAATGTATGCTGCCACGTTGTATGCTGCCCCTGGCTTGTCATGGTGAGTATATGATGGGACAGACAGACAGACAGACACATGGATGGACGCCAGACCATTACATTATGCTTTTCACTAGATGCAGCCAGCGTAATAATCAAGAAACTGTCAAATTAACTGAAAGAAACTTTGACAAAAGCAAACGTTAGATGTAGATTTGTCATTTCTAATGCAAAATAAAAGGGACATTTTCATGACCAACAAGAAATACGTTCTGTGGAACATGGTATCTGCCCCATAGCCGAGTTCAACAAGTTCATACTGAATTGTGCGCATAGTAACAGAATACCGTATCCTCTTTTCTGTTCATGTTGTGATGTACATGTATTGCTTAAAAATATTAAGTGAATACTGAAAAGTCACTAGGTTGTTCAAACC
>Ga0209780_1004404_pt1 | contig 10831 bp, 8 predicted proteins | sample WorMetexBAHAMAS2_FD_187384 | JGI IMG/M metagenome (GOLD analysis project Ga0209780, IMG submission 187384) | Marine gutless worms symbiont microbial communities from Max Planck institute for Marine Microbiology, Germany - Inanidrilus exumae... | ecosystem: Host-associated > Annelida > Digestive...
AAATAATTGAGAACTTTACATTTTTTGTAAATTATTTGCATCTAAAGGCAGCGTTATTAGTTTTTATAAATTTTTAACAGCACCGACCGTCTAGTATTTTAACGACTGTTTTTGTGTGAACGTGGGTTACCAGTTTCATCTCAGTTTAGTTTTCTTCTTCGTCTGGTTCTGAAAAGAAGTTTTGAGGATAAGTAACACGCGTTTTCTTGCAGTCTGCATGCCATTTCTGTCACTGGGCTGTGACTGGGAACCACTTTATTGGTCCGGATCGGTCCACTGTCTGTGTCTGTGTGTCCAGAGAATAACTTCAGAATGGCATGACCTTTGACCTAGATATTTGGCATATCTAGGTCAGAGTTCAAGGTCACTGGATTAAAAAGTGTTCTATTGTTTTCGATGCAACCGTGATTGATGGCTTTACTGGTTTTGTGAATTTTTGTTAGTTATTAACGGCGCCTGATCATCATTTGGTCATGTACTGTTTTTTTGTTTGGTAATGCAGTCGACTGCACCATCTGGACCCGTGTCATTGATCTGTACCCGTCGCTGGTCGACTGTACTACGTCGCAGTGTCCCGACATCTGTACTGCTGTTCATGACTCACTGATGCAGTATAAGGACTTGCTGTCAGCGCCCTCTGCTGGCTGTACGACGAACGGTTCCCTATAGCATTGATCTTTCACAAAGATTATTGTTGTCATTTGAAACAAAGCTGTTGTTAGTAGTGCATTTGGTGGTGTCGGTCACTTGGCAGCAATCATGCTTCTGTTTTCTGTTGCTAGATTGAAAGTCAAAGTTTTCAACGTGCACAAAGCTTGGCTTCTGCTATTGGGCTGTGACTAATCAATGCATCGGTCTGTTGGAGACTATCGGCCAATAGGCCACTGCAGCAAATATCGATAACCAACTCGAACTCTGACAGTAACCCTAACCCTAACTCTGGTAATTTTAATAACCCTAAACCCAAAGTTTTATCCAACTTTTGCACCAAAAAATCGCCATTACCACAAATCGACAAATGACAAATGACGTAGAATTTCAGAATAATGTAAATGATTTCCTGTCATTTGTACACCATCATTTGCCATTAGGCCGATAAGCTGATGCATTAATTAGTCACACCGCTGCTATTCTTGTGGAGGTTTTAACATTAATCAGAACAAATTATAGACTTTACCAGAATTTTCTGGCTTGAATTTCCAAGCACACAACGTGACTTGGTATTTGCAAAACATTCGTACAAAATGTATATAGTATTTATTTGTTGGATACATTGTTAGTTGGTTCATACACTTGCTGAGGCATCTGTGACTGGGAGTGGACTGCCACCTGGATGACCCATGTTCCATTCCTTTGGAGACTCATTCGAAGTGTTGCTTACTGGACACATCTCGGACAAACTAAGTCACGGACAGTCCACTCGCATGCGTACATGTCATAGGCCCATATTAAGGATAATTTTATGTGGTTTAGAAACGTTGTCATGTACACACTGTGTTCCAATTTAAAAAACTAGACACTCGACTTTTGGTCATAACGTCGGCAAATATAGACTGATTTTAATATTCTTTCAGTGACAGATTTCCGAGAAAATTTCTATATCTTTGATAGCGGCTTCTGCCTCTTCCACCTCTCCTAAGGATGACAAACCACCCCTAAGGGGCGTGGTCAGTGTCACGTGACCCATTTTTTAGTTTTGACGCCCCCAATCACATCTCCAGAACGGCTGAAGCGACAGTCACCAAATTTTGTATGCAGGTAGAATATATGAAGTGGTTGGCTTTCGATGACAGACTACTCCCTAATGGGCGTGTTCAGGGTCACGTGACCCACTGTTTTTAAATTTTGCCCCAATCATATCTTTGGAATTGGTGAAGCTAGGCACTAAACAAGTTTTGTGTGCTGATTAATGCATAGGAGTACTAGTGCACGCATCATCATATGTTACCCCCAAAAGGGATTGTGATGTTTTATGTGACCTCCTTAAATTTGGAGGAACAAGTTATAATATAGTGTCAATGGTGCAAGACAGAGACGTAGTGCAATGGAACACAAATAGGAAATCATATGTGGCCTATCGAATGACACCATTGCCAGTGCCGTTATATGACATTGAAGATCACTTTTGCTGTTTGAAACCTTTCTAACTCGTAAAACATTGCACGAATTTACTAACACAGCGCGTTGTTCGCACGGTCCCTCTGCGGTAGCAGAGCTTCTTGTCTGATGTATATCTTGTAATAATTAGTATTCAGTCTTTGGCCATTAGTTAGCTACATACAGTGTATGGCAAGATGATTATGAATTATGAGTCTGTCGTGCAAGATGCCACTAATCGATAGCCATTATAATTACAACTTCACGAGGTAGTGTAGTAACATATCTAAGGTGAGGTGGAAAACCTTTATAATATGTACATACGTACCTTTAAATACATACAAAACTTCCTTAGAAATCTGTCCGTGCAAGAATTGTGAAAGTCTGGTCTGCAGTTGCTGAAATTATGATCAGAAGTCAAGTATCTTGTTTCTTATTGGGTCACAGTGTATATTTAGTGCCTTTAAAGAGCAGCACGTTTCATATTACCAGTAATATCAAACTCCCTTACGAAATTACTCCAAAGTAATTACAAAACTTCAGCACACTGCAAAACCATATACTATATCACAAGAATGTTTGCATTGTCACTAATGTAGGCTTGTTAATGCAGTTATATTGAACAAGCTGTAAAAACTTGTGGCATATTTTGTCCTGGAGTTGATTCGTTTACGAGACGTCCAATTACTACCTCAGGAAGAGCATCCGGTAAAAACTGCTCCAGTTGTTTGAAAAAAGTTCCACCCATATAGGTGGGCATGTTAACTATGATTGCACGATACTAAAAGACGTCTTATTTTTTACTTGTTCGTTGTTCGTACATCACGCCTTTGTATGTCTTCGCCGCCCGACAGTGTGCAAAGACATTGTTTTAGGCTGTCCCGTTCCTCTGGTCAGATATATCTCATGAATGGCTAGAACAATTTTGATAAAAATGACAGAGAATAGCCCCTACTGATGACCCGATTAGATACTGGAGGTCAAAGGTCACGTCACAGCAGGCCTAAGCATGTGGTGGCGAGGACATACACATCGACGCTGGTGTCGAAGTCCATCTTATAATTTCACACAGACATTGTAAAGTTATGTTGATATTTTAGCCAGCTGTGTGTATGCGTGTCTTCGTTTTTGGTTTATTTCACATTACAGTTTTTATTTTGTCCAGTGTAACAGCTGCATGAGTCACTTCATTTTCGGCGGCTGCAGACGCAAGCTGAACACGCAAATATTACGTGCTTATGAACAATTGTTCCGAGTCAGTAACGACAGTAAAATCCTGTGTGCAACAAGGCAATCATAGACATCAGACTTTGCTCCCGGTGCTGCCACCTGGCAACTCGGCGAAACATAACGTAGTCGATTTTGGCCACTGGCCCCGTTATGTGAAAACGTGACGTCATCCTGAAAACCGGAAGTATACAACATTGCACTGACGTCAGAGGAGGATCGAGCCACAGCCATAACTAACATATGCAGCAAATTTATGAAATTTGGACATGTGGCTTTTATATATTCAAGTGGACATACAGACAGATTGCATTTGCAATACTTCGCCCGAGGCGAAGTAATGAAACTGCATTTCAATGCTGTTTTATTGCTTGACAGTTTAAATGCCTCTGCCCCAGATGACTTTTAATTTTTCACTTCCTTTTGCTCAGTAATGATGATGACGATGACAGTAACAGTATATACTAATAACGTAACTAAATACTAATGCAATATATGTACAATCGGTTATTTAGTGCATAAATTCTTGTGACTTGCCGATAAAAAACACATGCCTATGTAGTTTTGCATGCTGCAGTTTAGCGAGTTCCTGATATATTATCTGCATTGACCATTTGTGAATGATTGATTGTACCACTTATTGTAAATAACGCCGCAATTTGTTGAATGGTGTAATTTTTTTCGCCCTGCATGTGACAGCATATACCGATTAGCTGAAATTTGGCACGGAAGCGTACACCTCGTGACCACGCACGCCAGTTCAGGGGTGCGGTGAAGCTGGCCATGCTGCCGGTTTTGCAGCAGCTCGGCGATGCTTACGTTTTCTAGATGCAGTGCAGGTTTGTTAGTTGAAATTCACTTATGAGACTTATTATAAACTGCCTGAACTCGTAACAGTGATATTTCAGTAACTAACTAATGCGTCGACAAATTTAATTTAATCAACAGTTGTACAAGAATGTCAAATGTAGCTATTTTGTTCATACGGAATCCAGTACAAGTCGCCACTCAAGTCATTCGTCATACAAAGAACTCAGAAACAATGCATAAGTAGGTTGGTTGGTTAGGAGATTAATGTCCCCATTCAGCATAAAAATAAGCAATATCGGGGACAAGGTCATGGGTGGAGATTTAGTTCCGCCAGGTTAAGAATGGTCAACAATACAACCTCCCGATCTCATTGCCTTTTTGTTCAGCGACGACCCAGAATGGGAAAGGATAGGAGAGGCTCACTTAAAGGGGAAGTCTCGTCAAAATGACCTATATTTTGAATTGGCCAGATCGAATTAGCATATTTTTAGAAAACTTTGTAATTTACTTCATTAAAAATTTTCATTCAAAAGTGAAGTTTGAAGCTAAAAATGATTTATTAAAAGTCGGTGATAAGTTGGCCCTAATGAGACCATGAAACCGGAAGTCACTGGGAATTGTGGGAAAATAGTTTACATAGCTATTCTTTGCCATTTGCGAGCAGACGGTTCTGTTATTAATTTTATCTTTTATATTAAATATTGCTTTAAAAATGCCGTAATGTTTCGCTGACGGCTGCCAACACGCTGCTGGTTGAAGCAGCTGTAAGTTTCGATTTCGAACCGATATAGACTAAAAAGTCGATCGATAGTTGCCTCTGAGTCGTGTCGGTTCGAAATCAGAACAACTTACAGCTGCTGCTTCTACCAGCAGCATGTCGACAGCCGTCAGTGAAACATGACGGCATTTTAAAACAATATTTTGAGCTTCTGGGGGAGCAAAGTTCCCCAAAATGTGAGATTCCCTGCCCAGGACGCTGATAAGCCACTGTGCAAAATTTGAAGCCTCTAGCTTTATCCTCGGCAGAGAAATCCTCAACCGTACAAACACACAAACAAAAAAGAAACACGCAGTAACCGATATATCCACACCTTGTCTATTGGCATGTGTGGATAACAATCACTTCATGCCACCAATCAAGCCTGCAATCATAGCAACTTTGCCCCCAGTGCAGCTATCTGGCAAACTCAATCAAGCGTAACGTTGTCTGACGTCCGACTAGTGCCACTAACTGGCTAACTCAACAAAACATAACGCTGTGCTTGATTTTGGCCAATGGGCCTCATTATATGAAAACGTAACGTCATCCACAAAACCGGAAGTACATAAAGTATGATGCAAGATGATGAGGACCATAAGACAACTGCTACGCTTGACAAAGTAATTTACAGTTGACTTAACAGTAAAGGTTGCATCAGAGCAACCATATTTTGTTTGAAGCCAGACTGCAATTCATTCTTATAAGCACTGTTGACATATAAATAAAAATCACATTTTCAAAAACTCATTAATAACTCAGTGTAAGGGTAATAGGCCTGTAATTGTAATTTTATAAGGGGTACAATAATTCCTGTGCCAAATCCATCTGGTACAAACCATGTAGAAATATTAGGCCAGATAGTAAGTAAGTAAAATTTTATTGCACTGTTGTACCATGAAGCTAGATTAATTACAAACAACTACAAAAGAGTGAAATGCAATCAAATACGAATAAAAATAGAAGCAGAAGCTAATATATGATTCACATAAAATAAGAAATGCACATAATAAACATCGTACAATAATTACTGACAGTTGTTTAAAGCATAGTTAATAATGACGTGTCGAACTGGGCAATCTGCAGAATGCCACAATCTCACATTCACGTTCAGCCTTGTTCAGGTGACAGGAAGTAATGGGGGCAGTTAGAAGGGATAGAAATCTGCTCAAAAAATTTCTTCTTATAGTTATTTCTTTGCAATTTCAGAGATTCAATTTCACAGTAAGCAAGTGCTGCATTATAAAGTAATGCTAGTGGGTGCAGAATGATGCACAAAACTTGCTTTTGAACGGCCTCCAGTCGATTGCTCAGCGCAGAGATTAGATTATGGTGCCATACTACGCACCATGAAGGCAGAGGTTGGTTGGGAGATTGATGTCCCCTTTCAGCAAAAAATAGGCTACATTGAGAACACGATCTTGGGTGGAGATTTAGTTCTGCCAAGTTAAAGATGGCCAACGATATAGTAACCTCCTGACCTCACTGCCTTTTCGTTCAGCGACGACCCAAAATGGGAAAGGATAGGGAAGGCTCATTTAAACTATTACGCTAGCACCTACAACAGGGTAAAAACTAACCAACAAGATCTGTTTATCAGTTCCATGTGATATCATGTCTTGCATAACTGCTCTTCATCAGTTCCTATAACATATCAGTGCCTAACGACTCTTGTTGTATTGTAATATATTTTCTGTGTTGGTCTGCCTCTGGAATGCTTCTCTTAGGTAAAACCCAATAGAAGCACCCGGGTACCTCCCACCCGCGGTAGCGTTTCTGAGATATAGCGAGATATTGGTCGAAAATTGCCACTTTTCACCTACTCCACCTCCGGCGCCCCCATTGAGGGTGACCCCGTTGGAATTTCACTGAGATCTCTGACACTGACACAAGTAACACAAGTAAACTAGACGGTTGTTAGTTTGGGTTTACCGGCGCTTTCAACACAATTCAGGTCATATCACGCCTTCAAGGTAGAACTATATTATAAATATTAAAATTTAACAAGGATTAATAAGTAAACTAGACTCCCTGGTCTATTGTATGGCATTGATTACCTGATCCTATGTTTAGCCTTTTTAGTACAATACCGGCATTTGACAGACAGACAGACAGAAGAAGAGACAGACACACGACGACAGCATATACCGCGCTAGCATAGCGTCATGCGGTAAAAAGGCAGAAAAATGGAAAATGTCTTATAGACGAACAGAAAGGACAGAATGAAGTATATACATATAAATAAATACAACTTCAATATTTCACACAGATCAACATGAACAAAAACTATGACTAAACCAGTACTGTTAACAGTGTTCATATGAGCCTAGATGTAAATATAGATACAAACATAACAATACTTATAAACAGTTTATACAGTGCTGCACAACAAAGCCAAGTTATCATTCTACACACCTTATCTCAATAATTACTGCATTATATACACCGTACAAATACTGAAATTTGACTTCACCTGTCATAATTAAAGCAGTGTTTTACAACCTTACTTGTACTGCAACTGATATTAGCAATTAAGCTTATATCTATCAACAATCTGTTTTAAATGTTTTAAATCTGGTCAACCACGCAGTAACTGAATTTCCTTTTATTACCCATAATTTCATTCAAAATATTCTCCTGTGTGTATTATTCCAACATGCACCAAGTTTATTTATTTAACTGACACTGTGACAGAAAAATACAATCGGACCATGCATCAAAGGTGGAAACAAAAAGCCTGAAGTACGGTAAGCATGATTTCACACATCTGAGGTACCACTTAAAACACTGTTATCAGCAGCATAAAACTTGCACAACATTACCAAGATACCAACTTAACACCTTGCTTGTAGTAAAGCATACATCTAAATATTTAACTTTGCCATCCCAACTAATGTCTTTACCATCAGCATGCAAACTGTGCAAGTACTCCTTAAAATTTCTACCGATCAACATTATAAGACGATTTAAGTAAATTAAATTTTATATCCCAGGCTGCTGCATGCTTTGAGCATATATAGAACATTTTCTATAGCTTGGTCACTGATGCTGAGATCAATATTAAGTCATCAGCACATGCTAAGCATACAACATAAATACTACCAATACGGCAGCCAAGGTCTGTGTTGTAAAGTAGTAATTATCGAATCCATATAAATATTCATGAAAACAAATGGAGAAAAGTATCCCACTCTAACAAATTCCACTTTCAAGTGATACAAACTTCGGCAGATAGCAATCATTCCATCTAATTACAGAGAAAATTGTCACAATGCTACGAGGCAACTCTCTGGTTATACGTTTACTAAACATTTTCTTGCAATGTACTTGCTCGAAAGCCTTAGGTGCATCTGACAATAAATAAACAATTGACATTACTGTCATGTTTGTTAAAATAATCAACTGTCTGTGTAAATAGAAACGGCTGTCTGTGTTAATACAGACAGGGCATGAGGGCCGCCCAAGTTGCTCTTAAAACCGAATTGTAGTTCACTAGTGTGAAAAAAATCATCAAAACCTTCAATAAACAATATTCAAAAATTTTAGATACAATACGGCTAAGTCTAACAGGTCTAAGTTTTTGCATACACCACCAAGCAGTTTGTCTTTAATTACAGGCATGGCACTATTACATCAATACTAGTGTTGTGACGATTAATGAGATCAAGATAGAAATCGCCATTTTTTAAGGAAAATCGAACAGCATCGATAGCGTGTTTTTTTGAGCAAGTGCGACTCGATTCCGATACCATATTGCCCTAGAGGGACCGGCGGTCACGCAGGAGGTCACAGAATGGGTTTTACACACCCCCCGCGAGTCCGATCACGCTGAGTGTGGAGGAGTTTATATCTTCAACTCCAAATATTGGGGTGAAAAAATCAAAATAAAAATGGAATCGACATCGAATTCTTTATAAAAAATCGAATCGAAATCGAATCCAGAGAAAAAGCCACAATCGTCACATCACTTATCAATACTAAAACCGTCTGCAACAAACTCACGTATACAGATCATGCAGAACAACATCTTTAAAATGTACAATCACTCACGGGTGTGAATACATAACTCTCTTTGCTAATTCCATTACAATCATATAGCATTCGTGAGAGAGCACAGGCTTTTCTCTGCATCAGAAACCTCAAATAATGTATGTCTATGAACTCATATCATCATGAACTCTTTACAAGTGAACATGCACTGTACCTGCTTAAGCAATCAATTAGGGAAGCACCATCATCAATATACGAATCATTTGCATATATCTGAGAAAAATCAACGGTTCAAGCCACGAATGCCAGAGTGACCTCGGCCTACCTTGAAAGGCAACTGCCAATTTTAACTCTCTGCTGCCTGCCTATCCTTGAGAAATGCAAATAGCCATTGCACTACTGGTTTTGAAAAGCCAAGCACTACCATTTTATGTAATAAAGCATTTTGGTCAACTCAGTCAAATAATAACTCGACAAACGAGAAGGTAAGCGTTAATGACTGAGATTGGGATATGAAAAGGGAAAGGCTGAAGGTAATGATGGAGAAGTGAGGGGTGGAGGAACGGCAGGAAGCATAGAATTAGCCAAAGGAAAGGAGACGTGTGGTCCCCAACACGATGGGCTGGATGCACATTATGTGGTGTTCTGCACAACAGCTATTATTATTATTATTTATTACTACTGCATCATACGAGGTGGCGCAATGGTGCAACAGATAGAGCATTGGACTTGCGATCAACAGGTTGTGGGTTCAAATCCTACTCAAGGCAAAAGCTGCGAAAAAACCTTGAGCAAGTTGTTTACACCTATGTGCCTCTGTCATCAAGCAGCATAAATTGGTATCAACCAAGAGGCAGTGATGTTCTGCCACTGGAAAGGTAACTGCAGGCCTGGCGAAAAGCAATGGCAGCCTACCGCCAGGTGGATGACTTATAGTCATCTGCGGGCTGACTGCCTGTACACCGGGATCAGCTCCAGGCCCAACGCTTGGTAACGAGTATGGGAAGCCTTTACCTTTTACCTTTTTACGGCATCATACAGCAGAATAGCATACAAACACAATCAAAATTATTAAAAATATGTACATGCATACAAACACATTAAAATTATAGTAAAAAAGAACTAACACAGAACTATATGTTAACCGACATCGCAAATGAAGTACCTAATTGAAGTCTATGACTGAACTATTTGAAATGCTACCGAGCATAATGAAAGCACTATAAACATAAATTAGCCACGTACGGGACTGACGGTCGACTCTTCGCAACGGACGGACCGTGCCAACTTCAGTCACATGACACAAAAATTAGGCCAAATATCAAAATTCTGGCCCGATCAAATTTAGATATTGTGCCCTAGTTTAAGAATCAGTGGTCAGTTGCCAGCTCCCATTGTAAATGGCAGAGGAGATAGCTTTTGAAAATGGCCGAATTTCCAACTTTGAAGGGCTCGTGACCGTGACCTTGGATCGGGTCATACTGCATACCGTCGTGCATCACTCATCGACCTCTACCTACATACCGAATTTCATTGAAATCAAAGAAACTTTTTGTGGACTGATGGACGTATGCACGTACAGACAGATGGACAGACATTTGAGACTGGCTTTATTAGGATGACTCTGTCGAATAGTCGACCTAAGAATGTGGAACTGTGTCATTAATTCTCTGGCTTGCATATTGTATTGTCAATATTGGAGTGTTCCGAACTCCCCAAATTTTAGGGTGTTCTGACACCCACAACATTCACAGTGGCTGTGCCTGAGATAGTCAGTACAAACGTCACGATTTATGCTGCAGCATGGCTGACATTATTGACAGGTTTTATCCTTTACTTTGTTGACGACATGTTGGAATATATTTACCGTTTACGGCCCAACAGCATTTATCACATAAATGCTGTTGATATCATATATATGCCTCGTGAGACAATTGCTGCATGTAGTTG
>Ga0209780_1004405_pt1 | contig 10831 bp, 5 predicted proteins | sample WorMetexBAHAMAS2_FD_187384 | JGI IMG/M metagenome (GOLD analysis project Ga0209780, IMG submission 187384) | Marine gutless worms symbiont microbial communities from Max Planck institute for Marine Microbiology, Germany - Inanidrilus exumae... | ecosystem: Host-associated > Annelida > Digestive...
CGTGAAAACTCGTCACTGAAATCAACAGGCCTGTGTAGCTGTCTGAAGGGACTGAGTGTCACAACTAAAACAGCAATGCAGACTTACGGAATTTGGCCGTTGCCGCGGAATTACCGTGTTTACGCAGAATTCCGGGAAATTGCACGAAAACATGGAAATTCCATGTCAACGGCCAAATTCCGCGACTCGGCTCGATATTCCGCGGCTCGCGGAAAACTGTGTTCCCTAGTTATAAAAAACCAGTATATCATGAAGTTATTTTTAAAAAACTATTCATACACAAAATACTTGAACATAACACAGCACCACAAGAATAGCAGAGAAAGCAATGAAACTAGTAAATACATTTACGTACGTAACCATCAGGGCTGTAGGAGTTGCTTTAAGAAAACCGTTATTATTTTATTACGTTTATTTTCAAAATAAGTGAAAAACTATATGTCAAGTTTGGGACATTGCAATTTTAGTCGCGCATGGTGAGTTATTCACATCAATGAATTACATATTTTGACTTAACTCTCACATTAGAATTTCACTGTTTATTCAGTAGCAGTGAAAGCATAGAAGTTCGGCTGGTCGCTGCGACTAACTTCGCTTAGTACAAGGCGTTGATCGGGTTCTTTCTGCTTCGGCTTCCGGGCTGTGCCTTTGACAGTCGGCACAGTCAGCTTTCCGTCGGTCGATGTTACGGTCGCGTCTACCTTGCTGTTGATTGCGGGCGCTTTTCGGTTGTTGAACGCCGTCTCATGTTCGATGTTCGGTCTTTTGACCATCGGATATTGCATTCCATACGACGCTGCTTAACACGAGTTGACGGAGAGAACCAGTCAAACTCAAGGGGCCTTCCGGAGCTCGGCGTACTGGGACGTGACGATCTGCTCTATTTCGTGAACCAACTCGGGCATTTTCTTCACTTTCCTGTCAACCTACATCCACGCATTATTATGCGTTATCACCTACTGATAGCCTTCAACGTAAAACAGTCACGTGGGTGAAAGTAATTATAGCATCAGTTAAAGCTTCCCAATTATACCAGTCTAGCCTTTGTTTAATCGATTACTAGTATTACGCATTATTACCTAATAGTATCCCACAAATCATCGCTTTATGTCGCCGATCTACCTGTCATCGTACAGAACGATACATGGCGATTTGTCACCGTCCAGAAATGCGGCTTTCGCAACACTCTTTTCTGCACCAAGCTTACTTCATCGGCTAGGTAGGTTCGCCTTTGCACCCGTACCTGATGCCGATGCCACGCCCTTCTTTCGGTTGTATACTTGCTCGACATTTCATGGACCTGAGTCCGGTTTCTGTTGGCATATGTCCTGATACATTTGTCTCGGCCGCTGCTCATCGACCGTGGACAATATTTCTGCCTCAGTGTAGACATACTCGCTGTGACCGGCGAGACAGTTGCCATGGGCCTCAGCATACGTCGGAAATGCACCAACATATTCTACCAGAGCCAAAGGACTTGTCCCATTGATGGGCGTGCTGCTGCTGAGCCATGACACTTGTCGGCGATGGCATTTGGCTCAGCGAAGCGAAGCGTATGTCCGGAAAATGGCCAACACGGTTGAGGAGTCGGGCTGAATGTGCCTTTCAGCCGCTGGCTGTAGACACGTTGCACACGTCGAACGTGCATTAGCAAAATTAAACAGACCTATGGAGATTTGTCTGCTAAATAAAGAAATAACATATTTGGTGCTAAACTATTCACGCATTTCAGAGATATAGCAATATTTGTGGCGGGTTCTTCTTTCTGAGACACCCCGCACAGAGGTGCCAAAGAAATATGACGTTCATGCTGATTCTGCGAGAGTCCCGTATGCTTCGACATAAATGGAGAACAGCATTAGGCTGGCACAATTTTCTGCCCAACGGCATGGTTTGTTCAGCAGCGGTATGCAAACACGGGGCAAAAGTTAAACCATTCACACCATACTCACCTGAAAACATACCGGGTCTCGCAGAATAGCCAGAAATTCTCGTTTCAGCTCTTGCGCCAATCCATAAGTACATGACAGCTCGAGGGTACATGAGCACGTATGTGCGTGTGAGTTGTGCCCAGAACACATGCAGTAGATAACGTCGTTGCACCCGGACACAGATGCACCGTAAACGACGTACAAAGAACACGTAAATGTGTACACGTAACGTGACGTCAAATACCCACTTACTGACAAACGTACTTTCAGCTGTAATTGAGTGACATGAACGTGGGTCATTGTTGTGTATTCATTGTCGAACATGGTGGCACAGGTGTTGAACTGGTCAATTACACTGAATACTGGAGATGATGTGTCATGAGGAACAAATGCTGAGGATGAGGCTGTGGTAAACGCTTCTGTCACAGATGGGAGTGATTTCCACGTCTTCCAGGCTGATTTCTTCTCCTTACCATTAAACTGGGATGTCATGTCACATCGAGTGAAGGCGTGGAAGACGGGCAGTGCTTGACATTTGTCCTCACCAAGTTCCAGGAGGCAGACAGAGTTAATGTGATAGTACCGAACGTGCTTCCGTGCACCAAATGCAACCCACAGATCCACGTCAGGATACCGATGCACAAGACAGTAGAAAACTCCAACAACGATCACAACCACGTCCGTATCAACAGTTCTGACAAGAATGGATGTTGCACCTTTCCTCGGGGTATCATGCACATGCAGAGAGATCCTGCTGTCACATTGTCCAATCGCTCCACTTGGCGCCGTCGTCGAGCCTAGATCCATGTCCCTGACCGCGGCCACCGCCATCTTGGATTATTATCTTTATTTAATTTTTTATCGGTCGGAACGGTCAAGAGTGCCAAATTTTATCGAAATCGCTCGAACCGCAGTCGAGACTGCCGTTGTCTTGGATTTTCAACGGTCGTCCACGCCAAGAAGGTCGAACCACTTCACTGTGCCAAATGTCGACTAAATCGCTCCAATCCCGGCCGACATGTGGTGATTATTTATTATTCAAGATGGCGGCCGCCGCCATCTTTGATTTTTGAAATTTCAGATTTTTAACGATCGGAACGGCCAAGAAGGTCGAACTGTGTCATCGGGCCAAATTTCGTCGAAATCGATTGAACTGCGGCCGAGATATGGTGATTCTTCGATTTTTCAAGATGGCTGTTGCCACCATCTTGGATTTTCGAAATTTCAAATTTTTAACGGTAGGAATGCTTAAGAGGGTTAAACTGCTAACTATGCTAAATTTCGTCAAAATAGCTCGAACCGCGGCCGAGATTTTGCAATTTTTCGATTTTTCAAGATGGCGGCCGCCGCCATCTTGGATTTTAAAAATTTCAAATCAATGTTTTTAGTAACTGCACTACATAAACCATGGTAAAAAATAAACTGCCACTTAAAAGGACATGCAGTGTGAATGGGAAATTTATGCAAATTGGAAAATGGACTTTCTGTTTAAAACATGACCAAATATACAGCAGCAAGCTGAAAACTACCCCATTTTGACCTTTGACCTTGATCTCACCTTAACTTTTAAATTCTGGTACCCCCTCCAAAAACGTTTGTATTGACTTGAACTATGCATGTACCAAATTTGGTGCTTTGGGCCAAACGGCTGAACTGGGCTTATTTTGTAGCTCAGTTGTTAATGCTCCAATTGTTAGTACTTGATGTTCCTTCAGTTTGACCAAATCTGACGTCACTGGAAGCAGTGGCGGGTTGTTGTATTTTCGTTCCTTGAATGAAGCTAGTGCAGCGGACGAAATGCGATTAATCCACTCTGCTTTGTGGAGAGCAATGAAGTCGTCTGCCTCTTTTGCCAAGACAGAATCACCTTTTCGCAGTGACATCCCTTTTTTGACTTCTGCGCATTACACCAGGCTGTCCTAGTTTCAGACCAATACTTGGGTTTTTCATCAGCGGTCTTCCGGACGGATCATCAAAAGACTCGCATAGTGACTGCGTTGCGCAGACAACGTCGTGAAACATTTTTACCGTCAGAGATTCCATCAAGCTGACACGAGACGGTGCTTGCTTTGCATTAACCTTCGCCATTAGGCGAGCCAGCTGTCGAAGCCGCTGAGAGATGTCATTGCGTCGGCGTCTCCCCAACTTTTCGTGCAGGGACATGCCAAACTGCACAATCAATTCATCATTCTGACAAAACTTTGACAGCTTGTCCACTCGCGTGTTGTCTAACACGTCAGCTCGAAATTTTCTCGATACTCTGATCTGGTTCTCTCCAACAGCCCCGTGCAGCAAAGCCCGGGCTCGTGCCTTGATATGTTTTCGTTTCTTGTCAACACCACCTCCACTGCGCAACTGACATCGCCGAGAGTGAACGTACAGGTCCTTTGAGAGAAACATTCCAAGACAGTTTGTGCATGGCAGATGCTTCCTTGGACTCACAGTTCTCTTGATTTTTCTGGAGCAAATCAGACTGCCTTCTCCTCTTTCTAGCACATTTGCATTGTGATTAAAATTCCGTCTGTTACGAAGTCGAGCAAACTCCAACTTTTATTCTGCCTGATCCTGAAGACTCATAATTTTCGCCACTTCACGCTCATCTTTATGTACTGAGACTAAATGCCTTTGCATTTTCATTTTTAATAGTTTCCCACAAAAGAAGCAAGCCAGTACGTTATCATACTTCCTCTTTACTGCGGACTTAGCAACTGGACTAACGGACTTAGTCACTGCTGCCTCTACCTCTGCCGCTGACTCGGCGACCAGACTGCTGCCTCTACCTCTACAGTGTATGCTGTTGGCGAGCCGCCTCTTCTAGTGTGTGCGAAGAATGCACCCACCAATCAAGGGCTATGTCCTCCCCCATTTATAATGGGGGCTGGCAAATGACCACAGATTCTTAAGTTAGGGGGCAATACCTAAAACTTGTCTGGTCGTAATTTTGATTTTTGTCCTAGTTTTTGTGTCACGTGACTTTGAAGTTGGCAGTAAGTAGGAGTCGACAGTCAGTCCCGTATATCGCTTATTATTATTATTATTATATACTGTTATTATTATGTTAATGTAGGGGAGGGTGGGTAAAGTTGATACGTTTTTCATTATAAATAGCAGATAGTAACACCTGATGGCACTTTCAGTAGGCATCACATAGCCCTCTCTTATGACCATATAGACTGTTAAAAAAATTATTATCATATTTGAAAAAAGTCTTAAAAAGTAGTTTTTTTTAAATTGTATCAACTTACCCCGGATGTGGGCAAGTTGATACATGCACGAGGGTAAGTTGATACAAAACATCATCTCACACAATGCAGGCAATGACGCAAGTAGTGAAAAGTATATTATCTCACACATTAATCACTACATGTGCTTACTAGTAAGGCAACTAATTATGGCCACCGAAGCCAAGGCCGTTATATTTTACTGCTGTATTATTTTCTTTTTTAAAATTCCATCATCATCACTGTGTGTCTCGTTCCTGCTCTGGCTCTTGCAGAAAGTTTTGGGCAGACACTCTGTTTTCCCGCTATCTTCTTGCTGCTTTTCTTACTCACTGGCTTTGCACGTCTCTTGTAGTTACGCGGCATACCGAGGCTAAACACGACACACAAAGTGGTGTAACATTTCACATTCTACTTCTCAGCATTAACCACAAAGGATTTGAAAGATTTGGAAGTTTCAACGGACTTCCACAATCACTTAACTACAAACATACAGAATTTAATTACTGAGTTGTATTGGACGTCTTGTGTCCAAACTGATACATGTATCAACTTGCTCACACAGGTGTGTATCAACGTGCCCGCAGAGCATCCCCCCATACAACTACTGCATCATATTTAACCAACCAGAAAGTGGATAATGTCAGATCCTATACAGGGCGATGTCCGACATATTTTCCTACAGAATTAACCCTAATATTAGCTAAACTAGACAAAAATTAATATTCTTACCGTATCCGATCTGCTCAACAGAATTTCCACCGAAAACGTTACTGTGAAAACTTTTGCAATAATATTTCAACAACCACACCCGTAACCTAGAAACTTTAATATTGCACATCATTTAAAGCATAGAATAATAATAGCCCGGTTGGCTAGGTTAAAGTTTCTAGTAAGTAGCGATTTAAACTCCTGTATCAACGTGGACGCGTATCAACTTGACCCACCTTCCCCTACTGCTAATGTCCTAAACTAGCTGTTCGGCGTCATCACCTAATAGCCATCCGTGTCACAAATTGTCCATGAGAAAAATGATGCGGTCCGCTTTTGACGGCACAAGTCGGTTCCGCTGTTTGTTGACAACATCCGCAGCTTTGGAGAACAGGCGTTCAGTGGGGCCTTTACGGATGTCGCTGGAATGTCCAGCAGACGTCGAGCGACTGCTGCCACTGTCGGGTAGGTGGTCTGGCTCTTGGACCACCATGACAGTGGACAGTCCGCACTCGCTGTTGGCGGAACTTCCACGTACACCCACTGTCGGGTAGGTGGTCTGGCTCTTGGCCCACCATGACAGTGGACAGTCCGTCCTCGCTATCGGCGGAACTTCCACGTACACGTCCAGTGCGCGCCTTATGAGTCGTGTGATGTGAACTGCATGTCGAGCTTGGACCACCATGACCGCGACGTCGGCTGCTGCGTGACTGCTGGTGGGTCGTCGTCGCCTGTGATGGTGTCGTGCTGTTCATGAGCCTCAGTGTCACTTCTACAGCGCCGTGGCACTGTCGAACGGGCCCAGCTTGAAACGTGGGTCCACAACCGTGGCCATGCACAACTGGTCGTCGTCGACTACATCGTCGAACTTCTCCTCGACCAGCCGCGGCGCAGCACGTCGAGACCACCCGTCATGTTGTTTAGCAACCGTCGATGACGGGCACGATCATGGAAATAGTCGGGTACGACATGAGTGCTGTGGGCTCCAGGAACGGCCGGAGCGTCGACTCCAACTGCAGCTGTCGTCCACTGCTGGGCACTCAAGTTCTTGACGCCCTGCACAGACGCCAAGACGAGCGACACCGCGTCTCGCTGCTCGATCAGTCGGTCCAGCATTACGCACTGCACGAGCAAACATCACGCAAAGTGGGAATATATTGCAAGGCATCAATCGTATGTAACCAGCCAGTAGCACCCAGGTCAACTCAGCCTTCTACCCTCCGTGGGTCGGTAAAATGAGTATATAGCCAAAGGGCGGTGATGCTCTGCAGCTGGGAGTAAAGGCAGGTATGGTGTAATTTGCAGGTAAAAGCTGTCTGAGCGCATTAGAGGTAGTTACGACGATGCGCTATGACGTATATTTTACTTTACACATTATACAACTAGGCATCCTATCGAGACCCACGCCGGCAGTAGCATGCAGCGCACAGTCGCAACAAAAAATCAATTAGCCCAATACGGGACTGACGCTCGATTTCTGCTTACTGCCAACTTCAAAGTCACGTGACATAAACTAGGATAAAAATAAAAAATGTGGCCCCGATAAGCTTTAGGTATTGTGCCCTAATTTAAGAATCGGTGGTCATTTGCCAGCCCCTGTCATAGCTGGGTGAGGAGATAGCCTTTGAAAATGGCGGAATTTTGGCCTTTTAAGGTCTTGTGTTATCGACCTTGAACTTAGATCGGGTCACTGTCATACTGCATACCGTCATGCATCACTCGTCGACCTCTAGCTACGTATCTAATTTTATTGCAATTGAAGAAACTTTTTGTGGACGTACGGACGGACATTTTTCTGTCCATGTTATTAGGTGGACTCGGCGCATTTTTGTCATATTTTGAGTCTTGCTTTTCAGCCGAGAGTGAGATGTGTTTAAATCATGTTGTCCTGATTATGTTAGTCGTGCGACTGACTTAACATGCATGTAACATATCGCAATTGAAACTTACTTACTTAGGCATATTTCATACACTTGAATATTGCCTGTGAGTTTCATCGCGTGGGACAATCCTGTGACGTGGTAGAACCTGTGAGTTCCATCGCGTGGGACAATCCTGTGACGTGGTAGATGCAGCTGCTGCTGGCACGTTCATCGCCAGCTGACTGCGGTGGAAGTGCCCGACGATTGCGCGTGCCTTTGCCAGTATCTTCAGCAGCTCGGACACGTCCTTGTTGCTGATACCTCCGTTAACCCTTTTCAGCCTATAAATATTTTTCGGAAAACCCGTTGCAGCCTATTATTATTTACCGAAAAACGTCAAAAAATCAGCATATTTCCAGAAACATTAAATTTCACAAGCAACGCATACAGTAAAGCTATACAATAAAGTTCTGTCACCATTCTAGGGTGGTGACTGCAAACTGTCATGAAATTTCTGCCAACAGTTCACTGGACATAGGCGCCTTCGGCACTTCGGACACCCAAAAACAGTTTCCTTGCGCCTTCGCGTCTTTCCATTTCCAAGTGTACAGTACTCACATCGACCTCGTGTTATTCCAATCTTACGCAAGTCTTGTATCTTATGTCCAGAAGGAGTCAGTGACACAATTTGGGTCTCTACTCTTGGTCCCCGTGGCTTGCGAGATGTGAAGTGGTTCACCAAACTGTCAGCGAGTTGACAGCGAAACTGCAGCTGGTTCAGTGGACGGTATTTCAGTGGAGGATGAAAGTTATGTCGATATGTGTGAAGATACAGTATGAAAGAGTTATTGACTGCCAGATCAAAGAAGTGGAAGAAGAGTCGAAACCACCACCTCTTTGACTTTCTGTTGAATCCATAACTGCCTTTCAACTGATCTGTTAGGTCGACGCCACCCATTGATCGGTTGTACATCGCAATGATTTCAGGACAAGAGACTTGGCAAGAACTGCCATCGGCATTCTTTCGTTTTACTGTTGTCAATGTCGGCAAGTATGCATTTGAAACGGCATACACTGGACGTTTGTCCATCCAAACAGTGGCTGTAGTGTTGTCGTTGTGTCTCATGACCGAGTCACCGCGCTTCATGGACTTCAGTAACGATTTGTCAGTAAGTTCCCTCGGAAATCCTTTCCGGTTGGTTCGGTAGGTACCACACAGAAATATGTCTTGTGATGCAAGATCTTTCAGAAGATCCATCGACGTAAAAAAGTTGTCGACATGAACAATATGCTGTCGATGAGACAACAATGGGACGACAAGGTCTGTAACGACACGGTGTGCCAAGCCCTTCTCCTGAGTGCCTTCTCTGCCGCAGTAGACTTGAAATGACAAACAATAACCACAACAAGCACACGACGCCGTCCAAACTTTGAAACCTCTCTTTATTGGTTTCATGGGTAAATATTGTTTCAACGTTGAACGTCCTTTGAATCTCACCATTGATTCGTCGACGGAAACATTCTGACCTGGTGAGTAATGTTCTGCAAACGTGTCACGCAATTTGTCAATAACCGGTCGAACCTTGAACAGCCGGTCGTGACTTGGATCAGAACGAGGAAGAGCACACTGATTGTCGACAACATGTAAATTTGCCCACAAATACTTGAATCTGTCTCTAGAAAAAATTTGAGCAAACTGGGGTACATTGAGTACCCAATGTCGGTCCCAGTAGTCATGAAGACGTGGGAGACGATGAATACCCATCGCCAAAACGAGTCCAAAAAATGCTTTCAGTTCAGGGACAGTTGTCTCTTGAAGTCTTCTGTTTTGGTCAGCATATTTGTTGGTTTCAGTACAAATATGTTTGAACAATGTTGCAGGAAAAAACATGTCAAAGTAGTCCACCGGCCGTGCATCGGTGGACAACAAAATCATTGGCCCATGGTCAGAAATAAATTTGGCCGGCAGGTCTTTGCCACCAAACGTCGAAGACCACTGCCCTGTAGTCACTGGGGACATGACAACATCGTCAGAGTCCGTTGCTGTGCCAGGATCATCATCTGGAAGTGACTCACAGTCCTCATCCACCGAGTCAGCTGATTCAGAGTTGATATCAGAGTCAGATTCAGATTCAGCTTGTGTGTCAACCACATCTCCTTCGTTATCAGTGTCCTGTCCCGTAGTGCTGTCATTTCCGTCCTGAGGAACACTGCGACTAACTATATACCTTGTTAGACGTCCATATCTACTAGTACGTGTACCATAAAACGACGAGGTATGCATCGGTGAAAATGCGCAAAATCCTTCAACCGGTCGTATTTTCAGTAGTACAATTAGTAAACAAAAACAACAAAAACCAGCAAAGAATATATATTTATATGTGTGAAATTTATCCTAGGATCCAACTAAATTATGTAATCACCGAAAAACATGCGCGCATTTATGCGGACTTCGGCTACACAGACCCCCTATAAAAGCGCGCATTTATGCGCACTTCGGCATGAAACGCTCAGCGCATATATGCGCACTTAGGCTGCAAAGGGTTAATGTCTATAAACATGAGACGCTTAAACATTCAATGTCCAGCACATACTTAAACTCTAAGAAAATTAAGTCCATATACGTGCACAATCGTTCAACAGTTTTAAATTTATCAACTATTAAATCGTACACAAGGCACAAGTAAAAATGACACAAATACAGACACAAAAGAAACAGGAATAAATCGAAATGACAAAACGATTCAGGAGATCAGCCAGTGCATAGAACCGTAATAAAACATGTAATGTCATCCGTATTAAACATATCGGAACAACGTTCTGGTTTATCTCTAAACAATAATGCTACAATTATTCGCCATAAACACGTTACAACTTGCCATGCACTTTAAAGCTAAACAGGGGTTACAATAATTTTGAGCATGGCTATGGGATACAACCTCGTCACGCACAGAAAAATAAGCCAGAAACTAATAACATGCAATTTTGAACGTGACGTTATAAAGGGCCAAATTAACAAAGACGACGCGGGTCCTAATACTAATAAAAATAAAAAAATAACCCGCAAACTACTAAATGTCAGTACTAGTAAGCAAAGAAAATAAAG
>Ga0209780_1004406_pt1 | contig 10830 bp, 8 predicted proteins | sample WorMetexBAHAMAS2_FD_187384 | JGI IMG/M metagenome (GOLD analysis project Ga0209780, IMG submission 187384) | Marine gutless worms symbiont microbial communities from Max Planck institute for Marine Microbiology, Germany - Inanidrilus exumae... | ecosystem: Host-associated > Annelida > Digestive...
GTTGAGGGGTGTCGATTCTGTGGGGGGTCGAAAATTGCCCTTTCCCATTGACAAAGCCAGTGGCCGTTAACACAGGGCTGGCGCTACCGCGCAGCCTGTGATATTAACAACAGGAAAGAAACTCGCCAATCTGCAGGTACTCACCTACGTACTTTAAAATTTGGTGAACGTTGGTCCATAAGCGGCTGAGAACGGTTAACGAGTTTTGGCCCACCCTCTAAATTTTCGCATTAGGTGACACTGCCAGCCTTGCCGCATGACAGCAGGCAAACTTTGGCACGCGTTATGTAGTGGCACGGTAGAACAACAGAATGCCGGGCGGGTTTACGCTGGGCTTTGCCATGCATTTAGTTATTATTATTATTACTGTTATTATTATTTTAAAGCCCACTAGCACAAAGCCGCAGGCGGAAATATTGACACTAAACAAAGTAAATGGCTGCAACGACGTTTCATTCGGTGATCATAGTTTTCTGGAAGGAGACCGCATTCTCCCGTTGAAGAGCCATGGACAGGCGTTGGAAGAATTATTATTATTATTATTATTACTATTTTGTCATGAAGTCACACGAAGTAAATCTAAAATATGGTAGGAACCGCACTGCCACACAACAAGTGCCTGGTGGTTTGCTGTAGGCCTATTCCGAATCGTTAATACTAAGATCAGTTTACACCGAACTGAACTCCAGCGAGACGTTATTTTTACACGTAGATCGCGGGCGCTACGTGTGTCCTATTGTTCGCCGAGTGCAACCCAGCTCATTCCATCGACGTCTTTTGACCGGCACCGCTGCACTCGGTTTTATGTTAGCGCGAGACAATGAATGGGAGAGAGAGAGTATTACAAGTGCGAAACCTGGCGTTCTGACACCCCACTACGCCAGTACGATAATAGGTTGGGAGGAAACGACCTACCTAGGACTTCATAGACGCTCGTTGATGTACCCCGTTGAGCAGCAATCGCCGGAGTATTAACGACTATACACACTGCTCGTTTCGACCACAAAGCAACGACGAAATTAATGAACAGACTGCAGTATTCTACACTACCACCACCACCACCCTAAACTCCGTTTTGACGGTCGTTTTCCTCGTGGTCCCCTCGGTTTTTATCCGCGAGACGCTGTGCTAGCGCGACACATGCCGTCATCATATGTCTGTCCGTCTGTCCGTCCGTCACAAGTCGGTGTTCCATTAAGACGGCTAAACGTAGGATCACGCAAACAACTACCGTACGATAGCCCAGAGATTCTGGTTTGCTGACGCCAAAGATCTCGGCGAAATTTTGACGGCGTTATTCCCAACGGGTAAGCCAAATGGAGGTGGGGTAGGTTAAATTCGGCCATTTTCGACCAATATCTCGCCATATCCCAGAAACGGTTCAAGATAGGGAAACAGTCAGTAAGAACTCGTATACGCTCTATAAAATGGCGCTATTTTCAATGACCTTGGGTGACCCCTAACTACCCTCAAACCACCCCATTTTCTACATTTTGTATCCTATTTCATATCTTCGTAGTGGAGGAAGTTAGAAATGTCACATTTGGTAGGCAGGTTGATCACTACCAAAATAACCCTACATGGAATTTCTAGTTTCTATTTCTATGGTTGAAATCAATTCAAAGTCATTCCCATAGCCTGTACATTCCGTACAAGAAACCCCACCCCAATGTCCTGCGACGTCCGACGCGGGTTGATAACACAGCAGATAACGCTGACATCACTCAGTGGCAGGCAGCCAATCACCATCGACTATCGAATCACGTGACAATCGGGGCCTCGTCGAATGCAGGAAGTAAACAGCTTTGCAAAAATAGCCGGGCCCTTCGAGCCGAATACTGTATTGTGGGCATTCTACACAATACAGCCATGTAGTTTGATTATAGTCTACCACTGATGGTGCATATAAGTCGATCAATGGCGTTAATTGCATGGTTGTCGTTCATTCATGTTTGGAATGAACACCTCGCTATAGTTCTGTGGTTCATGGTAGGTGCGTTAATGTTCTATTGTCTGAAATAACGATAGTAGCTGGAGTTCATTTCCCAAAACTCTCCGACAGAGCGAAGAGTAGACTTCCACGTTACGTTCGTTATAGCTCAAACTCCATTACTTCGGTCTTTTGCGGTTTTGTTGTGCAACAAGTTAAATAAAGTTAAATAAATAAAACAAATTGTACAAGAAATCCATAACAAACTAGAAAGCGAGACAAAGCCCAACGTGTAGCCCGCCCGGCATGCGCAAACGCGACTGTGCATTTCTTACTTACCTACAGACTGCTTATTGCTCATGCTACTGCCACATAGCAATTACCTTTAAAAACCAGCGCACAGCGTATTTTAGCATACGTGTAGTCTGTCCACCCATGCAAATGCACCACAAGATCTCAGGGGTTACTGGACCAAACTTCACCAAATTTTTAGTCTTTTTCATCGACGGTATTGACGCAGCAATCCGCCTTGCGATTCGTCCATCTATTGTCGAATGACAGCGGCGACTTTAAAACTAGAAATACGTTCTGTGGAACGTTGTATATGCCCATAGCAAGTCCACAACGACCGAAATGTTCCCATAGTATATAATGAGGATTATATTGCATATTTTTACTGCGCATGCGCGAAACGGTTATATGTCTAGTTTCAGTCTAAAATCTGACGTCGCCATCGTATTCCTTGACCCGGATTTCCTGTAAGATGCAGGCATTTGGGTGATTCCGCCCATAAATAAGGGTTATATTGCGTATTTTTCACTGTGCATGCGCGAAACAGCCATATTTCCACTTCCGGTCTAAAATATGACATCAGCATCGTGTTCGTCGACCCAGATTTTCTGTAGGGCGCGGGAATTTCGGCGATTCGCGTACATTTAACTCAGTTATAGGGTTTTTAATGTATTTGAGGACATCGAGCTTCGCCTAAAATGGGAGTTTGTGGGGAGGGCAAATGGGGGAAGGGATGGTACGATGTTTACCCCCAACAAACTCGTTTTTACTTTTGTTTTTTACGTCTGTGCCAATTTTGGTAAAAATCCATCAAGAAGTGCGAGTGTGAGAGTTCGCGAAGACGGACACACGGACAGAGACGAGCACCGATAATCTGTCCAGTGCTATGATATATGCTATGGGACAGATAAAAAGAAAGTAACATAGGTAAAACATAAGCATCGCTATGCCGGGCGGGCTAATTACAAATGGACGTAGTGGAGTTTGAGCAATAATAAACGTGACCCGGATGCGTTCGCTCTGTCGGAGAGTTCGGTGAGATGGACTCCAGCTATAGGCCTACAGTCGTGATTTCCGTCCATAGAGCACTTGCGGACCGCACGCGAGTTCAACAGTCTGTCACTCGGCCGTCATGCGTTCACCGTTATCATTCACACCTGCGGCACCTTAACCATATTTTGCTTTTCTGCCGTCAACTGCGCACTACTGTCTGGAAGTCGGATATAGCCATATAGCCTACCGAGGATTGTGGTCGCCCGCGTGTTACTGCGTAGAGAATATTATCAATTACAGACGTGCAACCGACGCCTCTCGGGTCGGGACACGGCGTAAGCTGACACTGATTGTAGGCGTTTAAACTGTAATTAGAGAGTGAGACGCACAATTGTCGTCGAGTTCTGTCGGAGTGGCTGGCTCTGTGGCGCCCTCGGTGCTCGCCTGACAGTTCAAGAATGATACTGTCGCCCGTGGGCTTAGCCCCGAGGCCTGCCCGCTTGTCAAGCGCTTTCGCCAGGACAACTTGGTGCATTCCTGGACGCTATTCGATATTTGATATACGAAAAACCGCATTTCTGCGAATACCATCCATTTGTCATTATTAGCGATCACTATAAACCGATGTAGTTGACCGGTAGAGCAATCGGTCGCTGTATGTATGTGTGTGTGCGTGTGTGTGTTTGTGTATTTTATTAAACGAATATCGTATAATACCGTCGATGAAAAAGGCTAAAAAATACATTAACAACCTTATAACTGAGTTAAATGTAACTTTCGAACAGATATTTGGCTGGCTGGTTTGGTTTATCTTGGCACCATTTAGCTCAAATTCGTTGGCCAGGATCATACGTCATAGTTTACAGCGTAGATGGGAAAGATTCACACGATGAAAACCTTTTCGGCTATGCATACATGTCATGTTACAGGGCGAGACAAGGTCGCGGTCGGTCAATAGCACTGAATGAGCGCTTTCCAGTCATCCACCCACGCAGCTTCACCATAAGTCTGTTATGAAATGACCATTTGACCGAATTACGTACCTACCATGAACCACTGTTGTGGCATCTCAGCCCGGATCGCGAAAGCAGAAGTGCTACGTGTATGATATAAATACTTATCGGCTAGGGCGTGTCATACAGGAGTTCATGCGTCGAAGTTAGAACCGTTACTCAAACCTTGGTAATTTATAACATCGATAGTTCATTTTGTTGATGGGCATCCGATGAATATTTATCTCTTTGGGTTTAATCTCTCAAACGCAGTTTGTTCATCTGTGAAAACGTTATAGCCTAACTTTTGACTGGGATGATTCATGGTGAAATTAGTAGATAATGCGGCTAAATCTTCTTAGTCATAATAGTCCTATTTGTGACCAAGTTCACACTTAGACGTTGTGAGCCTTAGAGATATGGAACATTTTAGTAAATTTGGGGGCTACTTAAGGTTAGGTAAGATGGCTCCTTGACCCTGTGTCCGCCCCTTAAATCTTTAAATATGTTTGTAAGACTGAAACTTGCTTCATATATAGCGACGCAAACAGTGCGCACGCGTTTTTATCTTCATGCCGCTTATTTTTATATACACTTGTTGTTCATAACTTTGTATTCTTTTTGTTCCCGTCCTTGCAAGATATTTTTTTGTACAAATATTTCGTGAGAAAACTGCTCGCAATGTGAAAATGAGCTGTCGGACGGCGTGTAAGTAAGTAAGTAAGTAAATCAGTAAGTAAATGTATATAGTGCGGTTATCGTCAAGAACGTCTAACGCGCTGAATGCACTAGTATCGAGCGAACAGGTACGTTGTAAGCAAACGTCTGAAACAGTCTGCACTGATGGTCGGGTCCCGCATGAAATCCGGGAGAGAGTTCCAGACTGGGGCCGGCAACTGAAAAGGCCTGACGGCCGTAAGTGTTGAGCCGGTAGCGAGCTGTTGAAGGTTGGCGGAACGCAGTTGCTGCCGAGTGTCGGCACCGACGGCCCTAACGCAGTAGTCCGACAGGTACGGGGGTGCGCAGCCGTCCATACACCAGTGAACTGTCACTGCCAGCTTGAAAAACACCCGGTCGGGGGCGTCGAGCCAGTGAAGTTCGTCATGCAGTATCTGACACAGGCCATAGACAAACTTCCAAGTGTCGGTGACTACACGCGCAGCAGCGTTCAACACACGCTGTAACTTGTCCGTTACTGTTCTTGGTGAACCAGCAAGAACAGCGTTGCAGTAATCTATCGGTGTGTTTGTGAAGAATACGCACCAGTGTGGAAGAAAGACATGAACGAGAGGCCGCTGGTGTACATGCAGCCCGCACACTCGGCCGTCAGACTGCGATGTGACGCCGATGGTAAACCAAGACCTCATATCAGATGGTACAAAGACGGCGAAGATCTGCCATCCAGACCCTTCGGCAAGGTACGCATTTGCGACTATCTAAAGTAAAGTATACGTCGATTTGTATAGCGCATTTGTACGCAAAGCGCCTCAAATGCGCTCAGACATGGATCACACAGTTTTTACCTGCAAATTACACCATGCCTGCCTTTACTCCCCAGCCGCAGAATATCACCGCCCTTTGGCTGGTAGTCATTTTACCGTCCCACGGAGGGTAGAAGGCTGAGTCGACCTGGGTGGTTGGTTACATACCGAAATAAAGTGCCGCCTCCGGGAGTCGAACCCGGACACGGTCACTCATCCCACTACTAACCGGGCTCAGCGTAGGTTAACCTCATTGATCTAGACCAACGACGTTACCACTACGCCATACGCTACCACCTGTCATCTAAGACAGGCGTATGATGCAATATGCCTTTCAGTCCTTAGAACTTTTTCAAGTGCAGCGTTAATTACAGAGCCATTTTTAGTTTTTGTTACATAGATATTCGTTTGATCAGTCGGAAACTTCTATCATACATAATGGACAGTGTTCATGTACGCCGGCCTTTCATGGGGTTGACAGAATATGCAGGACGTGAAAAATGCGTGACATGAAAATGGAAGACATGCAATTAGTTCCCTTTAAAGAAACAGCTCTTACTGAATGCGCCACAGTAGTCGAAACATTTATGCGGTTAACTAACCGCTGTCAGAACGATGTTTGTTTATTCACTTTTTCGATAGATCAGAAACCAGGCAGTTTTTAAGCGCACTTATAATGCCTGGAAAATTGCCGGGTCAGAATTGTACAGGTGAAGGCGAAGTGGCATTCGGTCGGTTCGTACACAAATTTATATTATACTTTTTCAATGACACAATTTACCTAATTTCAATTTACTTATTCAGTCTAAATGTGCTACTGTTGTTATATTTTTCAGTTATCTTACTCAAAGTCTCCAACAATTAATGCATATTAAATTTTAATATTTAGTTCTCCTTCAAAGGCGCTATATGACGTGAATTGTGTTGAAAGCGACGTTAAACTCCAATCAACCAACCCGGTTGGTTCAGCTGTTGAATCAGATGTTGAATGAACCGTCAAACCGTGTAAAAGGGCCTTAATCACCATTCTGGACCGGGCTGAAACAGCATTAGACACGACAGTTAGTTACTGTAGGCACTTTCACATGTGTATGCCAGTGGCGAAAGTATCAGCTGTGCCCGTCCTTCTAGTGCTCGGTCGGAAATGTACGCTGGCGACGTCGCGTGCTGCCCCCTGCTGAGTCACATTGAGTATGCGCCGCGCGCTCTATTAAGGTTAGAAAAAGACAGGACAGACAGACGAAAGACAGACGGACGGACGGAGGCCAGACCGTTACATTACGCTTACCGCAAGACGCAGCCAGCGTACTTAGTAGTGAAAAGGATGTTTGCTTTACGACTGAATGGAGATCGAGAATAATTCAATGCTGCATGATGTTGTTCCACAGACTGAACGGAAACGCTGTTGTTTACGGCTGGTCAACCTGATGACGTTTGACAGCGGAAATTACACCTGTGTTGTCTTCAATCGGCACGGAAATCTACACCATACCTACGTTCTTGATGTCTTTTGTACGTACAACATAATACAGAAATTTACCCGCGAGAAGGACACAACGAGTTTCGATCTGTTTTGTCACGCGACGCTATGCTAGCGCGGTATATACTATGGCTTTGTCTGTGTGTCTGTTTGTCTGTCTGTCACAAGTCGAAGTTCTATAGGGAACGCTGACGTTGCAGGACTGGACACTGCAGAACTGGACATTGACAGACGAATTCGCAGGAATGGAAATCGACGGACTGCAGGACAATCACGGACGAATTTTGTCCGCTGTACGAGTTAAGCAAAGTTGATCTGTTAGCAACAGAAGCCTGTACTCACATCCAATTTTAGTACATCAAATGAGTTTTTTTGACAACGATGTCAAAATCACGAACTGTACAACGCTTGCTATACTGTCTGATACTGTTAGCAGTACACTTCTTAGTTTATCACAAAGCCGTTTCCTATAAGGCCTGTTATATTACTTTAATGTCGTAACGGTATATGCCTATAAGAACGCCAGACGTGCGTACATAAGTTTAATTTCATAACGGCACAACAGTACATTATCGACAGTTATTTAACGGTGCACCGTTATATTTTGTAACCCAAATTTTTTAATAAACTTGTCACGATAAAGAGGCAAAAACTCGCCCACAAGAGGAACTTATGCTCAAGTGACAGTAAGCTAAAAATTGTTAGTAGCCAAGAACCGGGAAAAGAGCAGTCATGTCCTTTGCTGTGGCGCTTGCTGTTGCTGAAGAAGATGTATTTTTCATTTATGTGATTATTGTTGATACAGCGAGAGAATTGTCGGCGCCAGTGATCGTAAAGGCGCCACGCAATCGAACAGTTACTGTCGGTGATAACGTCACGCTACATTGCCGTTTCCATAGCAACATCGAGGCGTACGTTAACTGGTACAAGCTGCGCGATGACGTCATCGCGGCGCGCAGTTCTGACCAATCACAGCTGGACACTGACTGGAACTCGTTTGTCATGATCCAGGTATGATGTTCACTTTTCAACAACGCTGTGGCCTTTCCAGGTTTACACCGCAACGTCAGCGATAACAGATAACGGCTGAGTATAGCGACTTCTCACGACTTGCTAATATATTGGTCCTTATTTTCACATCCTATATTTTACGCGCCCCTCGAAAAGAGAGTTCAGGATAAAGTTACTGAGTGACCGGAAAAGCTTATTTTAGTGAGATGTGACAGGCATATTTTGTATTTCAACTTTGATGAGTACCGGTAATTGTTTCATAGGCGCTAACTAGGTGGCGATGGGACGATCGCCCCCATAGTGGTCTTTGCCCCAGGTTGTTTCCACATGCACATGATTGCACAAAATTGCACAAAATTCCGTTTAATGCGCTCAAATTTTACGTGCGGCTGGGACTACGCTCCAGACCATGGTGCGTGACAGATTACAACGCCCCCAGACTTCACAGTCGACTGTGGAGGGGGAATTTAAATAAATAAATTTCTTCTCATGCCCACCACATCGGCGCCCAAGCGCTTCAGCTGTCGCACCTTTGGCGCTACATTCTACTCTCGCCCCACGGCTATTTACAAGACTTTGTGCCTCTGAATTGTGTACTTCGTACTTTAGTCGGTTAGGCTAATACAACTGGTAAATAGTCCAAATGCGAATTCTTACTGATTTTGTGGTGTTATTGAAGACGGAACTGGACTATGGCGTGCCGGATCCAACGAAGCTGGTTCTCAACAACGTGACACTTTCGGATGCCGGGAAGTATGCATGTCGCGTGACGAACGCATTCGGTGACGTAAACAGTAGTGTCATATTGACGGTGCTGCAACCGACTGCCACTTCCGGTAAGAGATGCTTTTCATTCTACGTCACATTACTGTGTATAAACTAAGCCTCTTTTTATTCAAACGTTTGTCGGTTCATCTTAAACGACAACTTTAGTGGTCCAGGTAGGTTTATTGACGTTTCCCGGAAAGTCACCGTATTTCCGGGAAACATCTTTCCGGGAAAGTGACTTTCCTGGAAACGTCCGTAAACCGTCCAGAATCTGTCTGATGTGTGTATGTCTATCTTAACACTAACGTTTGAACCAAATAACCTTTGACCGAGATATTTGGCTTGCTGATTCAGCTTGAAAGTTCTGTTCTGTTCTTTAGCCATCCTCGATCCGAGAGTTGGCCACACTATGGACGTACTTTCTCCATTTTTCCTTACATAATCTCTTTTTCCAGGCAACTCCCTTGTTTCCTCATGGTGTGACCATAGTAAGCTAGCTTCCTTGCTTTGACAGTGTCTAACAGTTCCCTCTTTAATCCAGCTTTGTTAAGAACCCATTCATTTGTTTTCTTTACTGTCCACGAAACCCGCAGAATCTGTCTCAGCCCTTTCATCTCAAAGGCGTCAAGACGTGTATCTTCATTCTTTCCGAGTGTCCAGCTTTCACAGCCGTTCGTTGCTACAGGCCACACTAGTGCTTTCATTAGTAGTATATTCGTTGAAATCAGTATGCTGTGACTTTTCAATAGGCTGTGACAGTATCTACGTTAAATTCAAAGGTGAGTGTTATGAGTCAAAGTTCACAACTTCACAGTCGCAGGAGGAAAATGTTGCTGAAGTGGTCGATGCGACCTCGAGTGAGGGCATTCACAAATTTCCCCGTTCTGGCGACGCGCCTGAAGTTTAATCGTACAAATAAACGCACGTTAATAATAATGTCCGTTTATTAAATTGCTGACATACCGCGCAATTAACAATACTAACATCCGCCAAGCAGGGCGGGACACAACAGCCGCCACGCAGGGCAGCACTATATACAGAAGGGTTAAGCCGGCTAAATTGCTGCCACACACGGCGCACAGCGATTGAAACAACCGCACCGGCTTAACCTCGTGAGCATTCACCGATAAAGTTGCTCACTACTCAATTTATCGACCCCGAAAGGATGAAAGGCTGAGTTGGCCTTGCTTGGCTGGTTACATACTGAAATAAAGTGCCGCCTCTGGGAGTCGAACCCGGACACTCCACATAACTCACAAGGCGAAAAGTCCTAAATTCACAAATGTTTTAACAGACGGACATGCAAAACGTGTGCACGTTTGTAGTGATAAAAGAGAAACTGTATGTGACTGGAAGTCGTCACTTCTACGCCATCATTGCCATGGTGCTGTCGGCTCCGCTCCTTGTCACAACTACCATCGTCGTTTTGATCCTCCTGCATCGACGTCGCTGGCTCAACTGGCGAAAACATTCTCTCGCCAAGGAGGCGTTGTCCGAAATTCACGTACACCGTCAACAGTCGCTGACGTCACAAGTACTTCAGCAGTCACCGCAGCCTGCAGATGCACGCTGGGAACTCAATCCTGCCATGTGAGTTCGAGGAAAGCATTTCTTACACACAACTTTATTTCACCACACATGTGGTAGCAAAGAAAACATTAAACATACACAATTAAACAAAAGTTAAATAAATTAAATAAATGATCACAGGCAGCGCAGTAGCGCTGCACTGTTGCAAGGCCCATTCAAAATCAATAGGAAAGATGGAAAATTCGACCCCCTGTAAAATTGTAACCCCTGAAAATTTCATTTTGAAACTTGGCATACGTGATTACGTCGAGAACATCACCCACTACGCAAATTTTCATGTACATCGCTTCAGTG
>Ga0209780_1004407_pt1 | contig 10830 bp, 5 predicted proteins | sample WorMetexBAHAMAS2_FD_187384 | JGI IMG/M metagenome (GOLD analysis project Ga0209780, IMG submission 187384) | Marine gutless worms symbiont microbial communities from Max Planck institute for Marine Microbiology, Germany - Inanidrilus exumae... | ecosystem: Host-associated > Annelida > Digestive...
GGGCACTTCAAAGGACGTACCGCGAGCGACCGTTGTGACACGGAATTGAAGCTGTAGCGGCCGTCTATTGGGGTATTTCAGGCGGCAAATGACCGTCGTTGAGATAATTATCGCCGAACTGCATTGTTTGTCCAATGGCGGGCATCGTGTTGACTGCTCAGCGCGACGGTAGGGGGTGCACTAAGTGAGACCGTCTCGACGGTCTCACTAAGAACAAAGAGAATGCTTAGCATGTTACGGCTCTGGCACAAAAAATGTTCCGAGACCGGACCGAACCGACGTTGTTCCGGGCCGGAACAGTACCAGAAACAGTTCCGGTTCGATCTCTAACTGACAACTGTGTTTTGTTCTTCTGTTCAGAGATGGCAAGGTGAGTAGCCCAGTCAGTTGGTGAATTAAAAATTTATTCTTAGCAAAATATTCCTATTTCATTGATAACAAGTTTCCACTGCTGCTGACAGACCCGTGTGGTACAGTCCCTTGCACCCACCATGCTGTAGACAGATGTCAACGGTCAGTGTGACAGACGTGTGACTGATGATGGTCACCGGTTTACCACATTGACCGTCCACCTAAGTTGACAGAATCTGAGATGATTAGCCATTCCAGAGATGGTATGCACCAAAATTTAAATGGTTCATGTGACGTAACCACGCTTCTTTCAGGGATGGTTTGCCGTTTGTGGGCTAGCACTTGCTACCATCATCCTACCTACCAAATTTGAAGTTGCTATCTCCACTCAGTATGAAGATATGAAAGGTGATACAAAATGTCGAAAATGAGGTGGTTTGAGGTAGTCAGGGTCACTGAAGGTTACTGGAAATAGCACCATTTGATAGAGCACATATGAGTTCTTATTAGCATTTAATAGTAACTGTGTCTCTGTCTTGCACCATTTCTGAGATATAGCGTCGATATTGGTCGAAAATCGCCACGTTTAACCTACCCCACCTCTGTTTAGCAGCCCCGTTTGGGATGACTCCGTTGGAATTTCGCCAGATCTTTGGCATCAGCAAACTAGAGTCCCCGGGCTATCGCACAGCGTTGTTTGTGTGATCCTACGTTTAGCCGTTTTTGTATATTGCCGGCTTGTGATGGACTGACAGACGGACAGACACAATGACAGCATATACCATGATAATATAGCATTGTGTGGTAAAAACTGATATAACTGTTTACAGCTAGCAATAAAGCTGTGCATATGGTTATTTAAATGTGGATATATATATTTTGAAAAGATGACATGTTTTTAAAGAAGTAACCTTTTGGGTCTTTAGTGTAAAAGATTTTTTTTCAAATGTGCATTCAATTAAAACATCCCTGTTGGAATTCTAATTAGAGACTGCTCTAGTCTTGCTGTGTTGAGTGTTTTTCACTGCAAGTATATAGTATCTATAGACATTCACATTTTTTGATTGTTATCATGCCTCTCAGGCAGGATTGACCTGCGATGACTGAACAGACTTACAAATGAATTGTGGCAGTGCAAAGGAAGACATATTGAATAAGATTAATGTCACACTTGCTGTTTTGTCGCACAACTTTATCTCGTGACAAAATCACTATTCAAACCGCAATTGGCAACTGCAACAAATCACATAACAATCATAGCTTCTAATGATTCTAGTGATGATAGTCTTGCAATTAAATTAGCTGTAGTAAGATCTGTTGCAAATAAAAAGCATAAGCTCAGTCTCAGAGCTCAAAGATGAAAAATGTGGGAACAGTTTCACAATTTTTGCAGTTGATTTGTGAAATACGGTCGTAATTGATTGATTGAGTTGAGGTGTTACGTCCCACTCAACACAAAATAGGTCATTTTGGAGATGTTCCCAGCCAATCTCCTGGCTAAGTACTGAAGAAACTAAACCCAACACAACAAAAGCTAGCAGTACAAAAACAAAATGACCTAAGCTAACATGAAAGAACACACAAAAGATAAAACCTAAATAAACATCCAAAAAGAAATCTAAACCTAACATGCAAAAATGTGAGAACTTCTCACGTGTGTGTGTATCATTGTGCACAAATGTTATACACAACACAGCACATAGCAGTTCTGATTATCTTTCTTATCTTCCAGACAAGCACCAGATCTCAGATGCTGTCTATTGATGGTGAGGGGAAGGACAGTCATAAAATGGGAATAGTGCAGAAGCCATGTTTGTTTATGTGATCTGTTGTAGTGGCAATGTGTGCAGTTGCAAATGGCGGTTTTGTCGTGCGATAAAGTTGTGTGATAAAATAGCATGATAAAGTCACAGGTCTGTTATTGGTCTAAAAGTTCCCCCTTAGAGTGTCCATGTTACGAAATGTGTTGTCAGGAGTAGTTTGTGTTAAGTAGCATGGAACTTGTTCGGGGAGACCCTGTTTTCGTCTGTATGAGTAATTCAGTACTGTGTGAACATTGTTGTGTTTGAGATGATCTGCTGTAGTTGCAGCCAGTTGGGTCACCGAATGGTAACTTTGAAGGACTGTTTATGGAATGGAGTCACTTTAGCATATGGTGGCTGTGTATGTGATACTCAGTTATGTAGCACTTGGCTCGTTGGAATTTGTAAATCCTTAGCAATACACCACAGAGTCGACGGACAAGGAACAGTTTTTGAAGGTGATGGCACAGAGCTGGCAAATACACTGTGGCCAAATGGTGAGGTTCTGTTTACATTTTGTGCAGATTCACAGTTATACCCTACTAAATTGCCACGGCAACTGCCACTGCCACCGAATAATTTGTCAGCTAGCCACCACTGCCAGTTGCTGAGTTTGTTTTATCTGCTGATCACAAGCAAATTGTGGCTGGCTGAATTCTAAGACAAAGTAAACTTTAAAGTGTTTTAACATAACACAGTTAATAATATGGATGCAGGGGTTGTTTAACGTTCCTGGCAATATGATTACTCTTCAGTTTTCTGTTCCAAAGTCATGCATTAATAGAGTGACTTGCCAGCAGTTGCAGTTGGCAAACTTGTTTTGGACTGGGTTAATTGGCTGTTGACAGTGGAACTGATGAATGGAACCGTCCAATGTTAGCAGACAAACTGCTACTTTTTCCCAATAAGCTACAGTTACAAATACAATAAACACTACAGAGGCGGCATGGGTAATGCCATTGAGAAGAATTCTCACGTCTTCTCCATAATCTAAATGTATTAGTTGCCATCAACAAGTGCTCCATCAAAGTTCTTTGGTTTTTAACTAGGCTGCCGTCTAATGCAGGCTGACTGCTCATACTGCTCTGTTCGTGCTGCAAACACATAATAAACTGGTGATAGGAATTTCTCGACTGCCAGTCCTCGAATGTGAATGATCTTCCACCCGGACTACGGCGGCCAGGACAGTCCTTTTGATTTCTTCAGACAGTCTCTGGAAACTTACCTATTTGGCGACTGAAGCACTCAGTGATTATTGAACTATTGAATTTATAGGTGTTATAAAAATAAACTTATCTGTCTATCTATTTCTAATGGTCATAAAACATGTTGTTGTTCAGTGACAATAAATTGTGTAAGTGGGTTATACTCATTGCTGTTAGCCTGTTTGTTGAAGAAGTAAAACTGTCATATGCGTATTTTATACAGGATGACTAGAATAAGCTGAATAACATGCACATTGCATTGTAAATATGCACTGTATTTTTATCCTGGTTTGTTTTGTTCTTGATGAGCAGTGTGCAGTACGTCTAAGTAGCTAAATTATTACTTTCTGCTTTAGTTTTTTTAATTGACCCATGTTTTACAGGCTGTCATCTCTGTCTGTCGCCCATTCAACAGTTAGAAAGAGCATTGAAGGCTTAATGTCATGTTGAAAATCTATTGTTGTTTTCATTTGGTCGTAAATATATAAACTTGAATGCTGAATGTGCAGTCATGGAAAAGAGATTATGAGAATTGTTAATGAATAATATTGGTAATATTTCTGTGATTCTGATTACTCATGATGTATATGGTTGTAGACTATGATACGAAGTATTTTTCTGGTTCTTGATAGAACGTATGTGCTGCAGAACTCCGGAATTGCTTCATTATGGTTAGAAGTGAAGCTTAATTATGTTTAGTAGCTAGCATTTTAGCATAGTGCAGTCATGGAGTTGACAGTGTGTGGTGTAGGAAAACATTGACAGCCAAATGATTAATGATATGATTGGATTTTGTTTGATCTGATGGGCATTGTTTGCAGATCACTGCACAGAGTCAGCAACAAGTGATTATCAGTAAACTGCTTTGTACTAGTGTTACAAGTAGTGCTGTGACGATTCTGGTTTCTTAAATAATCGATTGATTTCGATCTTTCTTTTTGGGGGGGGGGGAATTGCCGATTCTATTTCGATCTAGATTGTAGTAAACAGACTGCTTTGACTGGTCATGCTGAAGTCCTGAGGCAAGGTGGGTGAAGTTATTTGGGGTTGGGCAATTGCTTCAAATCACACTGTTTACGTAATCTCCCTTGAGCGGCGGCGTTGTGTTGCACGTGCGTTTAGTCGGGCGCTTAAATGGATTGTAATTAACTAGCGTACGATCGTCGCCCGCCTGGCTGCTTTGACTATGTCCGAATTTCGTTCATTTGCCTGAACATCCAGGTGCATTTGTTACATGTGCACACTGAGCAGTCGAGCAAGATGTGTGTGGCCACTGTCGAGCTTAGAGCTACACCAGTGGGAGTCTGATCGCACTGTGGTGACTGATGAGGCATTGCTACAGTGGGTCGTTATTGGAACTTAAGCAGTGGGCAAGGTTGAGGCGGCCATGGGAATTTTGACGGACGGTCTGACAGTGACTCATCTCCCAGTCGTATATCAGATTACCATATCAGTCCGTTGGCTGGCCGCTTGCATCGGGGCATCATTGTCGTCAGTGTGTGATGAAAATTGTAGATTTGGTTATGCAAAATCCCGATTCCGATTCGATTTTAGAAAAAAAATCACGATTTCAATCTTGATTTTGAACATCATTACAGCACTAGTTATAAGACTGTTACATTTTTGCATTTCAGAAATTCTACAGTACAGATAACACCCAAAATATATTTGGTTGTTCACTGACTCATTGCCTGCTGGTTTTCAACACTGTGTGAAAATTCATCCATCAGTACTGCTGCTGACATAGTGATTGAATGAGTGACTGTGTCGCAGTGCTGAGCAGTGAGTAGGTGTGTTGGAACTGACTCAGAAGGATGGATGTCCTGTTGACAGTAATGTAGTCGGTGCTGTGCAGGGATCTGGGGCTGGAACTGTTTCGCATTCACATCGTGACAAACAGTGTGGTTCAGTCGCGGACCATCGCCGGCATTCTGGAGCTAATTGAGAGGGAGCGTAATGGAGAAGCAGTCGATAGACAACTGCTCAAGAGTCTGCTACGCATGCTGTCTGATCTACAGGTCAACGAAGAATCTTTTCCTTTATCAGCCCGCATTCTTTGTCAGATTGATAAGCTTCTGTAGCTGCTGGATTTATAGCTGTGTTTGTCTTTATGTCCATAATTTCTCATTATATGTTGAGTGCAAGTGCAGTTATTAGCACTATAAACATGATGATGAAGTTTATTTAGGGATGTGATGGAGCCAGCTAAATTCCACATTTGTCGGATTCAGATTTTACAGTTCATATCTGTCGGATGCAGATGCGGATTTGTCACACGATAACTGATGCATAGCTATTTTCTTCTGTCCATATGAACTAAACACCGAATATGACAAAATTTGTGGGCCAATTTGGTGTTTAGTCTGTACGGACAGAACTAAATAGCTATTTAACGGTTATTTGTTTACTTTAGAATGACAGTACGGCGAACTGTGATCACTGTGGGCTGTTGGATTTGATTCCCGATATAAACGAGTCTGTAAGTCTTCTAGTTTGTGGTTTGTGTGTGAGTGCAGGCTCATTTTTGAGCCGTATGTTATGGAAGGAGGCTGTTCCGTGTTCAGATATATCAAGAGGCATTTGAGATGAGATTTCTCGAGTCAACAGAAGAACTGTACCATGCTGAGGGTCAGATGTTAATACAGGAGTGGGAGGTTTGTTCTCATTTCATTTTATCTGACATATTTCACCAATGTCGTCATCGTCACTGCAGAGTCAGCTGGGACCATTGCGTTACGACTGCAGCTATAATCAGTTTTCTGTAGATAATCAGCTGGAACATTGTTGTAATCATGAAAAACAAAACGAAGTAATAGTAACTGTTGTTGTAACTGGGTGTTAGACTGGAGAGCCAGCATGAAGGATGCTACATTAACAAACTGAAAGGAGTGATGGTAGTAGTCACTGTTGCCTTTCCTTGTTTCTCTGTGATACAGTGGGTTAAAACTATGACACTTCGGACATTGTTCCCAGAACTCGTGTAAGTCACTGAATGTCCTGAGATTTTTTATGTCAATTTTCCATGACCGTGCTCTGTGTGTAGTCTATTTCCTGTAAATTTAATTTGTATGATTTAAATCAGTGCCAGTGGATGTGACTGTGTGATGCTGTTGCTACATAAATAACTGTTTATTCACTCGTTTCTGGACACAGCTGTGTGTGCCAGTCGTTTGGCGTTTGATTGCATGTATTGCTGTTTTGCATGTACACAGTATTATTAGTATTATTTATCATCGGAACTCATTACCAACCTTCGGAAATGCCCTGGACGATTGAAGCACAGGTCCTAGAAAAGTCCTGGTGGATTTTTTTGTACTGAAGGAAGGGGAATCGTGTTGAAACTGTGCATTGTGTTTCGCTTGATGGTATTACTAGTGCGGGTTGTCATGACAGGTTCCAGCGTACATTAGTCATGTTGATAAGAGACTCAATGAAGAGACTGCAAGAGTTCTACATTACCTTGACCAGGCAACAAAGTGAGTAGACAGTCTATCCTTACGTCTCTTTCTGTCATCTAAAACGAGCTTCCGTAGCCAGTGCATGGTTTTCTCAAAGGTTTCTTCACATTGTTATCACATGCTTAGTGTTGTAATTATATGGCACAGTGATCCTCTGAAGTTACTATCTTGTAATAAGATAGAAATCTGCATGTTATCTTCATCGTTATCATTACATTGTCATGTCACTATTCATGGCAAGCATTGCGATTAGTAGTTAATGTTCTTATTGTACATGTTGTGTTAGTTTTGTACTACCTTAGTTATGTTGTTTTTCGTCAAATTACTTAACTTTTTTGCAAATATCTCTAGTGTAAAGAATCCTGCAGCTGCGGGTGTGAGGAACTAAGAACCATGGCTTTTTAGGCAAAATCAGTCATTACTTTGAACTGCTGTAATACAACTGTGTTCTTTCTGCAACAAGAAGCTTCCTTGTGAAGTTCACAATGATGATTTCTGCCATGAATATGATACCTGCTGAAAACGTTTCTAGAATGTGTTTGTTGTGGATGTTGGCAGAAAACCGTTGTTTTCGTGTCTGGAAAAACAGTTGATTGAATTACATCTTACAGCATTGCTTCAGAAAGGTCTGTGTTCTGCTTCTGTTAAGTTTGGATTACAAACTGAAAGTCATGCATGCTGACCAAACTGTGCTTTACTACGGACTCATATCGATGCACCGGATTATAATAATAATAACAACAGTAATAATATGCTGCTTTTAAAGCACCATGCGTCGGTCATTAAAAAATATGAATCGCATGAGCAGGGGGCAGATGATAGTCTATGGATAACTGTTACTGTAGAAAAGTCTAGTCTATTTTTGAAAGTACGTGAAGTGACGTTCCGACTGTATGTGAATGTATGTGAATCTGTGCTGGGAAAAATCAGTTCTTGTCTGAGGAACGTCCAGTAGGTAGTGATTGGTAGACCTCAGTTACCATGACGGCCGGTATATGGTTGAAGTAGATCGAGGAAGTAGCTAGGTTGATGAGTAGTAAGTGTATTGAACGTAAGTAGTGCAGTTTTGAATTGGATACGAGCGGTGATAGGAGGCCAGTGGAGTTTGGCCAGCACATGTGTAATGTGCTCGTGTCTTTTCATCATCATGACAGTGCGCGCTAAGGCATTCTGGACATGCTGCAATATGTTCAGGTTGGATGACCAAGTTCTGTATAACGTAGAGTTGCAGTAGTCTAACCGAGATGACACCAACGCAGACGCCATGGCCTTAGCATCGCTGACTGACATGCACTAACGAATGTGATGTAGAGCCTAAAAGTGAAAATGGGCTGCCTTGTATATGTTATCAACGTGGTCATCAAATGACAGCGTGTTGTCAGAGGTTACTGCCAGGCTCTTTACTGTTCTTATAACAGGAACAGTTGTGTCGGTGACTGTCACAGTGTCAGTTTGTGATTTTCAGCTAGAAAATTCAATACAACAAAATTTCATCCAGTCCAAAGCCAATTGACTGAGAGAAAATTACCGACTGTGTACAAACGTTGTCTTCTACATTCACAGCAGCCTGCTGTCATGTGCCTCACATCATGTTTGTGTTGTTGCTGCCTTCACTGCTGGATGAAATTAATAACAAGTCGTCACAGAATTTTGCCAGTAGGCCACATCACGTGTCTTGCTGTTACTGACAATTGTATGATCCCTTTGAAGCATGCACCATAGCAGAGACTCCCAGTCCTTTTCAGTGGACCAGACAACCCTCAAAAATTGCCCCCTTCCCATGGGGTATGTCGACCCCACCTAATACATGGTTCCTTGGGCCCACCCAGTCTACCCTCCAATCAGCATCTCGATCGGTTCAGCCATTTTTACAGGGCAAACAGACACGCAGACAGACCATGCTACTCCATCTGTAGCAATAGGCCTATCTAGCTATTGCCGCAGTGTGGCCTGATAATAATGATAACATGTACGTAGTGTATGTGCATGGGTACGTGTAGGTCTAGATCAGATGTTGGATGAGAATCGTATCGAAGACCTGACGTTGTTCTATCAGCTGCTGTCACGGGTTCATCACGGCCTCAAGGAGCTGTGCACTAGCTTTGCTGCCTACATCAAGGTATGCTGACTTGATGCTTCTGAATGTTCCATTTTTCTTGTATTTTCTTTTAACTTGTGGTAGTCCAATTTGGTGCTACTCGAAAACAATGTTGGTCACCAAGCAAGGAAGACAACAGGTGATGGAAGAAGGTGGTTGAAGATAAGTCAGCTTATAGGTAGGCTGAGATGTTGACAGCTAGACCTGCAACAGTCGTAAGGGTCTCTAAGGCAGCATTGATTATTGTTGAGCCTTCAGCTAGACATCCAGAATGAGCAACTGGAGCAGGTTGATACGTTCCCGTACCTTGGGTCCCTGATTACAGAAGATGGTGAGTGTACGACGGAATTCCGTACCACATTAAACAGGGGGCAGGCCTATTTTTAGGCCACATCACCTGCACAAACAATCCAAGGAACCATGTATTAGATGGAGTCCAGATCCCCCAGAGGAAGGGGCACTTTTTAGGGGGAATTGTGCCAGTTATTGTAGTGTACCTACACGGGTGCATTGTGCCCGCTGCGGGCGAACGTGCCTGCTAAGCTCAAGCAGCAGATGAATGCGTTTGCTGCTGTGAAGGATGAAAAGTCAGGATGATGATGCTGCGTCTTGCCAAACTGCTTTGGCCTAGTTTTTTGGCTCACCATGTACAGCACAAGCATATTTCAATTTTGTCGTGAATATCAACCAGCATTCATGCATTGTGGCATGTGATCAACGTATTAAGTGTTGTTTGTTGTAGAAAATGGGTCGGATGATTGTAGTGAATCAAGATGGTGATCCAGACAAGGACCGCAACATGGTACAACAACTGCTAGGTTAGTTAGTCACTAAGAAATCTCTAAGATGCAAACAATTACATTAGATGTGATAAAATAATATGCATATAGACGTGTTTTCAGTAGTCATGTAAACTGTTCATAGCTGATGTTGTGTTGTAAGGAGTATGATAAACTAGAAAGTGTTCCAACAACACCAAAGCTTCTGTCTTTGTGTTGCTTTAGAGGCTTTGCAATTATGTGTTGTATAAATTGTTGATGATTGACATTGCATGTACTGCATTTGGCATAAAGACCAGAACATATTAGTCCTCTGTGACAGAGTTTATTGAACATGTTGCCCAGTTATTTATTGAAACTATCCTTTCCACCTCAACTCTGTCATACTGTTTGAATAAACTCAGTTACTGCTACATCGTATTTAATTGTTCGAGGAACCAGCATCTAGTGACGGTTGTTTTCTAGGCATTGTGTATAAATTTCCTTACTTACTTACGTAATCAGATTCTTTTAGCGTCAGAGTGAAATGATGCTCGTGTACAGTGTAGTTCACCTTGGTTGCGTGTGTTGCGTAGACTTCAAAGACAAACTGGATAACATCGTCGCCGTCTGTTTTAATAAGAACGAGAAGTTTGTCAACATGATGAAGGAGTCGTTTGAGTACTTCATCAATCAGAGACAAAACAAACCGGCTGAAGTGATAGGTTGTTACTTGCAGTGCTACGTACTTGTCTGTGTATGTATATTGATGATGATTATGACGACGACGACGACAGTGTCGTCTGCCATAAACATGTGCTGTACTTTGTATGTCTTGAGCAGTGGATGAATTTAGCCGTTTGACTTTCCATGTTGATGTACCCCCTTTCAGTATCTTTTACCTTTTCCATTTCCCCATTCTGTCTTGCTTCATCTATTTTTTTGCTTTTTCATCCCTTCCCATTCCACCAGAATACTCCCACTCAGTTTCATGGCCGGATGTCGTAGGAGGCGACTAAACCCAGGTTTAGCTTTTTTGTGTTGATTTTATGTCATGTCTATTTTTTAGTTAAGGATGCGTGCTTTTTTTCGTCGTATTTGACTTAGTTTTGTCTTGCAGTGTGATAGTTGTCTCCCCCTTTTGTAGGCGCTAGCGTA
>Ga0209780_1004408_pt1 | contig 10829 bp, 2 predicted proteins | sample WorMetexBAHAMAS2_FD_187384 | JGI IMG/M metagenome (GOLD analysis project Ga0209780, IMG submission 187384) | Marine gutless worms symbiont microbial communities from Max Planck institute for Marine Microbiology, Germany - Inanidrilus exumae... | ecosystem: Host-associated > Annelida > Digestive...
GCAAGATAGGAGGTAAGTTAGTATTAATCACTACTAGGAAGTCGTATATGAGCTTTCGATTGGTACCAAAATCGGTGACCTTGAATGACCTCGAACGGCGAAATGGCCCTTATTTTGCGTTATTTTTACCGAATTTGGTAATTTCAGGGGCGTATTGCGTAAACGCGGTTGACAAAGCCATAACTATGGACAATATACGATTACTATGTCTAGTAGTCAACGTCTGCGGAGGGACCGCGCGACGCCCTAGGTATAAATGTTTAGCAGATTCATAAATTCAAGACTTCATGCGCAGAACTTGCCTAGCTATCGTTTTGACAAAAAATCATATATGAGCTCTCGATTGGCACCAATATCGGTAACTTTGAACGACCTTCAACGGCGAAATGGCCCCTATTTTGCGTTATTTTACCGAATTCGTGTACGACGTTGTTCTAAAGCAATTGTTAGGCTTACCTCGGCTTCAAAATCTACTTTATGACCATTTTAATACCATCTGCGCAATTATTCAGCGATCATTTAGGCAAAACAAACTCTGATAACTCGGTTTGATGGGCGTAGGTGCATAGATGATTGGGTGCACTGCTTAGATTACTATTGACGCTTAGTTACAGTAGAAATTAGGAACTCAGTTTAATGGGCGTATGCTCTGGCCTCTACATGTACGATGTCGTAGTAAAACTTTCACGTTCGCTATCTCATCTTCCGATGAGCTCTTGTTGAGTTGCTGCATACGTTTTCTCGAACACTGCTTATAACTTCAGAACGCACTGCATTTCAACGCAGCTATACAGAAAGTTCAAACGGTTCAGTAAATATGCGTTACCGTCATGCATACATCGGGATCCAAGGCCCAAGTGACGCCCAACAAAAAAATTGGTCAACAGAGCCAACCTCACTGAATAAAGAAGTAGGCCTATTGCTGTTAAGTTTGTAAAATCGTACAGTCTAGAGTGACACTGAAACACTGGATTTATTGGGGGTGACTCAAGCCCTCAACGCACACCCATACGCCTACTTGGGCTACGTTTTGGGGGAACGGGGAGCCTTGGCGACGTACCTAGGGCCCCGAACTTACTGCTGAGCTTTGACCACTAAAGTAGTGCTAGTGTGTTGTTCATAATGGAGTAAGTCGTGTTTTTACCGCGAAAAGAGGCCGCCGTCAGCTGACTGATTTGGTTCCCCGAAAGGTCCAACACTTCCAGTCGAGGATTGGCGTCGAAGGTGCCCACTGGCAACGACTTGACGTTGTTCGACCGGAAGTACAGTCTGTGTAGGTTCGGCAAACCGGAAACGGTGTCATTAGTGATCGCCGCGAGCCCGTTGCCATCGAGCTGCAGCTCCTCCAGACGACCGAGCGCGCCTTCCGGAAAGAGAATTCGTCCGTCGCCCAGACGGTTGTCCTGCAGCATCAGTGTGACTAATCGCGGCACAGCGTGCCACGTGGCAGGGTCAATCGCAGAAATCTGGTTCATATTCAGCGACAGGTAGACAAGGTTTACCAGTCCGCTGAACACCCCGTCACTCAGCTGGGTGAGCCGATTGTTGTGCAGCTGGAGTCGGACAAGATTCCGCATCGTCCTGAATACCTCCAGTGGAAGACTTTCCAGCTGGTTGTCTTGCAAGTGGAGTACTCGGAGATCGCTGGAAATGGCTTCGAACGCTGATGCGTTTATAGACTGGATTCCGAGTCGTACAAGCTCCAGCTGACGTATCCGTAGTCCGTCCAGGATGCGGTGCTGTAGCGTATCGACGGTTGTACCCTGGCGGATGATGAGGTTTGATATGACGCGGGTGTCGCGACAGGCCGGTGGAAGTTGTGCCAGAGCGCCGTAACCCGAGCATCTCATCAGGAAAACCATCGTCGCGTCGGCGTTGGCCTGGCAGCGCGCCTCGTTGCGCGGGCACACCGTCTGCGCGCCCACGTCGCGCCAAGCTCGTAGCCATAGCAACCACATCATCAACCACAGGTGCTCTGACGTCAGTAGTCGCATCGTATCCAGCTGTAGACGACCAACGAAGAGACTCGTGGTTGATTTAGTGGCTATTTTGCAGTTTTACGTGGTGGTCCCCCAACTGCTGGAAATGCTGGAGAGAGATAGTCTTTACAAGTCAGATCAAATCCCATTCTGACCCTCACCAACGGCGTCGAAGCTCTAAATGGAAAATACTCTTCAAAATTCACGACAAGAACTGGATGTTGTCACAGCGCGATAATATCATAATGGCAGTCTTAGTACGAGCTTTTCGTGCACACCAGAACCAAATGCACCTTGCCTTTCGTAGTGGATCTACATGACGGAAATATTTTATGTCCTGCGATGCTTTCAACCAGCAAATCTGCAAAATATTGAACAAAATGCCAGCACAGATTATACACAAATATGTAAAACAAGCAAACGAAATTATCATCACTTACCACTGAATATGCATAACTGAATAGGCATGGCTGAATGGCCTAGAGGATATTTGTGGGAGGCAAATTATGGGAAATCGCGCCACCTTGTTGACAGATAACATCAATGAAAACTCAGCAGGCACGACAAAGACGATGGACAATTAAATGTAAAGTATTGAACTGCCCGTACTAAACTGTTTCCAATAAAAATGAAGACGCCATTCTGCTACCCACGTTTTTGTCATATGCATAATGCTGAGGGATTTTAAAATTATTTCAACGGTAAAAAAGGTAAAAAGTAAAGTTTTCCCACGCTCGTTACCGAGCGTTGGGCCCGGAGCTGACCCTGGTGTACGGTACGCTCAGGTAATTTGCGGTAACACGTTCGCAAAAGATCGCGCCACACTTTAAACGTGTCGCACAGGCCAACTCAGCCTTTTACCCTCTACGCCATGTGAAATGCATATCAGCCAAAGGGCTGTGAAGCTCTGTGGCTAGGATGTATACAGAGGCAGGTATGGCTCATTCCAGTTGTGGATAAACGTGTAGGTGGCGGGTAAAACTGTCTTATCCCTTGTTAACACGAACCATACCCGAGCGCCTTAGAGATGGGCAGCTCATAATAAAGCACTATACAAGTGAGGCTTACTTTACTTATTTGTTAAATGCTTGTGCCACTCAAAACAGTTGCTGAAATAGCCTAGGCCTACTCGTCTATTATATAGTTACGTTACCATTCGGATTCGGTTTATTTACAATTAGGTATTCTCAGTGATAGATAGACTTTTAAATACAGCATTTACTGACTAATAGTCATTACTATACTGCAAAAGTAGTTGCCAAGTAGTTATAACTACTTGTTTAGCAAGAAGCTCAGCTATTGCCGCGAGACCCGCACGACGTTTTGTATCAGTTGAAATATTGGCCTACTGTAGGCTACTATTCGTACAACAGTGACTGTTTTACGAATAACGCAAACAGATTAGCCCGAGGAGCACTTTCAGCAACTGTCACGTTTTATTCCGCTACCTGCATAGTTTTGTACATGCATCGTTGCACTAGGCACAACTATCGCACAGCGACCATGCAATGCCGTGCGTGTTATCAACAGGCTTCCGTATAACCGGTCTTGGTGATGTCAACTGGACCGTAACTGTGATCAACCAACGTCGACTAGCATCAATATTGTTGATATTGTTGACGTCACCGCGTATTACTCCGCCAGCGCACCATCATGGACGCGAACCACCGTGGCGGATGGATACAAAAGATTCAAACAGCAAGTGACTTTCAAGGTCAATAAAGGTCACCCATATTGGTGCCATTCGATAGGCCACATACGATTTCATATTAGTCTTCAATTGCAACTATGTTTTTATCTCGCACCGTTTCCGATATATTACTATTTATTTCCCCAAAAATTTAAAAGGTCACGTGACTGTGAACACATCCCTTTCGGTGGTAATCTATCATGCATGCACTAGTACTCCTCTGTATCAACTAGTACAAAATTTGAAGTGCACCGATTTGGGGCCGAAATTTTAAAAAACGGGTTGCGTGACCCTGATCACGCCCATTTTAGGGGTGGTTTGTCATCCAAAAACTAAGCATAATATGATCTACCTGTGTGCAAAATTTGACAATAAGCAAGAAGCAATAATGGCCTGATTATACAGAACACCCAGCAAAAATTGTGAAACATCAAAGAACTAGATGGAAAGTACTCTGAGAGAGTACAACTCCCCGCGAAAGCGAAATTTGGGAGTTTTTGTCGCCATCACTTGGCAACATCCACATCACGATTTTTCACTTACACATAAACCTAACAAAATAGTAGATTCCGATTTTATTATTCGCATGTTGTTTAAAAATTCATATTAACACATATCTACACAATTTTATCACTGTATGTACTGTATTCCACTTGTGTGTTTGTTTTATTCTGTATTTTACCTGTATGGAGCCGCGGCTTGTCAGCTTTTTATTAAACGAATATGTTATGTTATGTTATGTTATGTTAACACGTGCCACACCTACTATTGAAGTATAAAATGTAAACAATCGCCGGTTTACAGAGTTTTTGACCGTTACTTCCACATCCCTCTACCGATCGTAACGAAACACGAACTTGGTCTTCCGTTTCCCCCTAGGAACCTTCCCATAAAATTTGGTACAAATCCGTCCACAGACTTTTTAGTTATGGTGGTCACAGACAGACACACACAAACCAACGCCGGTAAAACATACTCCCTCGCTTTCGCGGGGAGAAATATCCGCTGTCCAGTGTCCATTTGCTAAAACTGATAACGCAAAAGGACAAAAATAGAAATGTAATTGCAACAAATCCGTGCGTCCGTAGGCATCTTTTTGATTTGAACGTGTAAAAATATGGTTCCTAAATGCAGAACAAACGTCTTTTCGACTTTTTTTGCCAGAATTTTAACTAAACGAATGTCGAAAACCATTGACGAACAACTATTTGGGGACTAATACTATTTCCCCGCATGCAGTCGTTTCCTGTGCCAACTGGTGGCATCCGGTCGAACCGTAGTTTAACTGGACCGTTAATATGCCAGGCGTAATGTTTGCATGCAGCGATACTATATTATAATTCTTATACTATAGGCCTATGTTGCAGCGTTGTGCTGTCGTTGGCTCAGGCCCCTGATTGGCACCCGGCAGCCGAAATTCACTCACATGACGGAGCGTGTCCTTGGGCTTATAAAGCGGTCTCTGAAATGAAACAGGTGCCCCGTGTGAATGGCACGCACCTATAGGCCTACGTTGGGCCCACTATTGAGATCGGTGACTGCTCTCCGGTTTACGGTCGTGGTCAAATCATATCTGAGCTACTCAGTTTTTGTTTTATTTATTTTTTCTTCATTTTTCGTTAGATTAAGCTGGCCATCTCGTCAGCTTTAAAGCGCATGCTAATCTACCGCATCGTATCGTATCGTTTAATAGAGGTTGACAGAACAATATAGGCCCATATATACAAATCTACATGTTTACTTTAATTTGTATAAGGGGTTGCCGACTCCTTAGGCCTATACCTCGGGGAATTTAGCTACGAAGATCGTACAGTAGTACACAAAATATACGCTCTTGCCAGAAACTTCCAGAAAGACCTCTGCCAGCAAGCAAGATAATATCGGGATAATATTATTCTACTACGGCGACAAGACAACAAGTGGAATTCTCATTATCGGGCGATCTCGAGCACGCTCTACACTGAATTTTCGCACTGTCTTTTGAGAAATATCACACATTTCATTGCTCATCCATATTTGCTAGTGTACCGTAGAAAGAATCTGTAGGCTTACAGTGGCGTAACTACGAACTCGGGGGCCGCTTCACTGGTGCCGATGCCCCCTAATTCCCTAAAATCAAGCTAGGAGGCCTTGTGAGCATGTATTTAATGGTTTATAGGGGGCCCAGCCCCCAGAGGCCACGACCAAGAGTTGACGGCATCAGAGTTCTAGTCGAAACTCGAAAATTTTTAGGAACCGTTGATATTATGGTAATTACTAAGAAATAATTAGGCCTACATTTTTTTGCCTGACACCCGCGGGGCCCCTTGGCTCGGGGCCCCCTGGACTTTGCCTACCCACCTACCCTACTGTTACGCCCCTGTAGGCCTAACCGAAAACGGAGAATAACTCGCTACGTGTTTTTGTTAAAATGGCTCCCTTGTTCTGTGACATTCTCAACCCCCAAAATGTAGAATGCACACCGCTCATAAGTCAGCGAGAAAATACGTCTGTCAATGAATGAAGTAAGTCGCCCACAGCAGCTTGCTTCTGAATGTTGATTTTACCGAAAGCTGCGTCGTGGTCATCCCGGAGGTGTTTCTGGCTCGGTTTTCGAACAAAGAAACAGCTGAGCCGATTTACTAGTCACCGTCGCCAACCAACGCGTAGCCACCGACAGGGGGACCATCGAATATGGCCGCCACTACAACGCAGTATTGTATTAATGGGCGAAGGTCTTTCGTTCTAAACTCAAACTAGTCTATGTTACACTACTGAAGACGATGCCGTGTTGCCTTATTATTATTATTATAAATTTTCGACATGTATACAACTAATAACTGGTCATGTAAATTGTTTTGAGCCTTGAGGTAAATTAAAATGTTAAATCGATTCAAGTTATGCGAAACTTATGCGTTATGCTTAATGATGAACTTGATAATGTTGTTGCTATGTGACGTAACAGACCAGCTGCCCGGACGTTGGCCTACTTCTATCTACTTCCGGTTTGTCTCGTTAATGAGACAAACCGGAAGTAGATATCCGGTCTTAAAGGTGTGCAAATTCCGATTTGGGCAGTTTAGTCGAATAGGTATGCTGCGGTCGCATCCGATAGACCCGAGTTCGATAAAACACAATAGTGCTTGTTTACTAATGTAGTGGGTTAGGGGGTGGGGATGACATGTTACCCTGGTCAGAATCTCCATCCTCCTCGGTTATAACCGCGCCAGTCGCCCCGAGGTGCCCCGAGCCCAACCTCTGGTGGTCAGCTGGACAGACAGCCAAGGACAATTCAGCCTCTTCATCCAGAAGGGTGGTATTCCGGTACCCAGATCGTTGGCCACGGTCACTGGCGCCACACTCAAATCTCAAGGTTGCAGGCCGTACTTCGGAAAAAAGCACTACCCCGACTGGTGCTAGAACTACTTAGTGGCGGATCCAGGATTCGCAAACCCGGGGCAAGGTTGAGCGCCGTAGGCGTGAGGATCGAAGCGCCGAGGGAGTCAGGTGTGGGGAGGGAGTGTCCATCGTGGCAACCGCCACACGGTCTCACGCTCACCGGGCTTGACTCCCGGCAATCGGTAATCCAAAAAAACCGTGTGGTTACACTAACGATGAGAATTAACCCCATAACGTTACACAAGTTATAATCGTATTCGTATATCCAATGTAGCATACGTACGTCAAAGATAGTATGCTCGTGCAGTTCCTACTATACACTGATAATGCAAGTTCACCTTACCAAAATATTATAGCCCATGTAAAGGCTTTCTTATTGGTAAGCTACGCGAAACACAAAAAGGCCACAGATGCGTGATAAGAAAACTGTCATTTTTTGTTTTAATTGGAACGTGCCGAAACAGCGCAAACAAAAACTATGCTGTCGCTGATGCGCGAGGTAAAAAAGACTGCGGTAACGCATTTTAATGGAACGGTCCCTGCAGAGTGCATCCTAACTAAACAGTCTCTGCAGTGTAGACAGACAATGGTCGAGGTCTGAACTCTGAAAGTAAAGTAGAGTATACGTCGATTTGTATAGCGCATCGTCGTAACCTCACTCCGTGGCCCATCGAGCGTTAGGCTACTTTAACATGTCTCTTCACTCCCGCCATACTCGTCTAACCGAATCTGTAGGTGATTTTCACATTTCAGCCCCCTTCTGTCATACTGTAGCCTGTCAGAATAATTTTTTTTCACCGTTGTGTTTCATGTTGGAATCATTTGCCATCAACTGTTACCAGTGCTACTTCCTTGAAACAATTTAGAAATGCACTGGCACGTGTAGACCTAACAAATTGCTTGCAGTACAGATTTTAACTTTAATCCGTTTTATGTTTTTAAAAATTTCTTTGTGTGTATTTTTGTTGCGGTGCCAGTTTAGTGGCGTTTTAATGCCCTGTATACACCGTGGAGTAGATATACGTATTTTATGTTAGTTTCTATACCGTATTGTAAATTTTTGTATTATATGTACTCTAAAGTTTTTAAATAAATAAATAAAAACTACCTCTAATGCGCTCAGACATGGATCACACAGTTTTACCTGCAAATTACACCATGCCTGCCTTTACTCCCCAGCCGCAAAGCATCACCGCCCTTTGGCTGGTACTCATTTTACCGTCCCACGGAGGATAGTAGGCTGAGTCAACCTGGGTGGCTAGTTATATACCCAAATAAAGTGCCGCATCCGGGAGTCGAAACCGGACACGGTCACCCATCCCAGTACTAACCGGGCTCAGCGTAGGTTAACCTCGTTGATCGAGACCAACGACGCTACCACTACGCCACGCCGCCAACAGTCGTTGATGTGGACGACTCAGCAGCGAACGGCAGGTCGCACAGCCGACTCAATGTCGTCCAAGTGCCGACCTGCTCGTCAGTTCGCTCTCCGTAGCGGCGAAATGCGTGATTACGGATGGGAGGGCAGCGGTTCAGAAGAAGAACCAAACGGTCAGCTCGGCGTTTCGGACACTCAAGCCGGCACTTGGACGGGCCCTTCATGACGGAACGGTGCATGTGCTAGGCAAATAAGTAAATACTAAACACTCAGTTTATAATCACAAAGTCGAAAGTATTTATTATTAAATAAAATTTTAGAACAATAGTAACTGGTAACCTAATACGAAGTCAATGTTTGTAATCTGGCTATTAATTTCTAAAGATGCGAGTGGAAAGCGAAAGGGAATCGGATTTATCTGAAAGAATAAAATTATAGCTAACTTCTTCCACGCGCACAGGCACCGACCTGTAATGGATGGCCTCACGTGCTTTAGTGGAAGTGTTTAATGCGAGTGATCTGAATTTAATTCCATTTCTTCTGTAAAATCCTTATTGATGACTGTCTAATGTATCATTTGTATTCTAAACTTGTTTCGCAAAGTAAAGTGGCTACAGCTGAGGGGTGAGATGGGCAAATTTATAAGCTTTGATACCAAGTTTTTCACCTGAGTTATTCAAAAATAATATTTTTCCATTTTTTCCAGAGTTTTTGGGGCACGGTGTATATGGCCGTATCAAATAGTTGCAATTTGGATGAAATTGAGTAACCTTTAAGGTCATTCACCTACCGCAAGCCTTTTCAAACGTAATTTATCGCACACCTGTGCAGCACTTGTCACGTTTTCAACCGACATTTTGTGACGCACGGTCCCTCTACGATATACATTAAATACGGGACGACGCCCGTCTCTTTGCTACAACTGAGTATTTTGTTATGCAAACATGCCGATAGGCAAGGTGTGGATATATAGGTTACTGTTTTTTGTGCGTGCGTGCGGTTACGGATTTCTCTGCCGAGGATAAAGCTAGCGGCGTCAATTTTTGCACGGCGGTTCATCGGCGTCCAAGGCAGGGAATCGCACATTTTTTGTGAACTTTGCTCTCCCACAAAGAAGCTTAAAATCAGACGAATCGGCCAGCGCGCGGGCCACGCCAACCGGGATGTTAACATTACCGTATAGAGATGCGCCGACGTAAACGTCACGCTAGAGATGCGCCGTCCGTGAAATCGCGCGGCGTGTGGGCGTATGGGATCGATATGTGTGGATATACAGCCGTAACTGGACGTGCGAAAGGCAGACGGAAGACGGACGTACTTGTTTTATGTTCATCGTCGCAAAATATCGTGCGTTAGCAACGCACATTGTACAAACCTCACGCGAAGCTGTATCCAGCTACGGAAAAGCGCTCGCTCTCGCTGTGCTCCACAGGACTACGATGTTGGTTAAAAAACTCTTCAAGAAACTGAAGAACAACTTTCAAGTAGCACGTGCTGCTTGTTGATCAGTAATTAGATCGAAACGCGTATAGCAGGTGCGTTCGTTAACTCACACGCCGTTTTCAGTCTTACGTCGTAACAGCGGCGGCGAGTATAGGGCAGTCCTTTGGCAGTAGTCTCTGTCTACGACGGCCCTGCACACTGCCTAGTTGTATTCACCGATGGGCTTTTTGCACAACATGTATTGTTGTGTAATGTTGTGCAACATTGTGCGGCGCTTCTCAGCCGTGCGGCAAGGCTATTTAAGAGAACTTCGCATCGTCTTCGGGCGATTTCGTTGGCTATTGTTAAGCCCCGTCCACACCGGCAACAATAGTAATCTATAGTCGCATCAAAGTGCAACAAAAAAAATCAAAATAATAATATCAGCAGCACAGCGGTCAGACCAGGTGCAGCAGCCCACAGAGGAGCACAGAGCAAGACGGACAAGTACACGAGGTTGGCCAGCACCCACATCTTCTGTCCGTTTGCCATAGAAACAGCAGGTGCGTGGCATGAGACAGCCATAGAAGTGACGCAGGAGATTGGCAGGCGCATCACTGTTGTCACTGAGGACACCAGGGAATCAGAGTTCCTCTTCCAACGCCTGTCCATGGCTCTTCAACGGGGGAATGCGGTCTCCTTCCAGAACACTATGATCACCGAATGAAACGTCGTTGCAGCCATTTACTTTGTTTAGCATCAATATTTCCGCCTGCGTCTTTGTGTTAGTGGGCTTAATAAAAGTAACGATAATAATAATGATAAAAATAAGATCACAAACTGACCGTAAGCGTCAACAACGAACAACACAGTGTCGCAGTGGCCTAGCGGTAACATGCCTGACTGCGGTGTGAGAGGACCCAGGTTCGAATCTCACCGCAGGCGGTTGTGTTTATCACGACAGCCACTGCGATATACAGCC
>Ga0209780_1004410_pt1 | contig 10825 bp, 6 predicted proteins | sample WorMetexBAHAMAS2_FD_187384 | JGI IMG/M metagenome (GOLD analysis project Ga0209780, IMG submission 187384) | Marine gutless worms symbiont microbial communities from Max Planck institute for Marine Microbiology, Germany - Inanidrilus exumae... | ecosystem: Host-associated > Annelida > Digestive...
ATCTAAGATGGTGGACGGCCGCCATCTTGAAAATCGAAAATCGGCCATATCTCAGGAACGGTTCGACCGATCTTCGCGAAATTTGGTACGATGATGCATATTGGGCCTGTAATCGGACCGGAAGTTGAAATTTTCAACTTTTGAAAATTCAAAATTTTGATATTTGCTGTTTTACAACGTCGGCTTTTACAGTGAAGAGAAACTGAAGTCAATTTTTGTTTTTGTAATCAAAGATATCGGTACTAGTGATGGATGGTTATCCGGTCCAGCCATCTGGATCCGGCGGTTTCCACTAACCGTGAAATCCGCCTCCAGCCATATGTGGCATGGCGGGTCGGAGTTTCATGAATTACAGTACCCCGTTTTGCACTAAGGCTGATGTCACTGCACAATTAGCAGTTGGTATCAGCCGCGAAAATCTGCCGATGAAGCGTGTCGGTTGATGTAGCCAGCCATAGGCAGTGTGCTCTGGTACCAACTGCAGCTGCTGATCAGCTTCCCCGTTTGTCAGCTGCCTGCCGCCCGCCGATTAATGTCCGCGATTTATACCTTTGATGCAAGAGACACGCTGTTGCCACATGCTGTGTTGACACTTGATGCTTCACAGAAATACGTAAATAGGAATCTGTCAGTAATCTTTACATGAATGACATGACTAGCAAGTGGCTGGCGCTGGAGATTTATTGGATGGCCTACCAGTTTTTTTAGCACCACGGGAGACATCCTCACCCACAAGAGAAGTCGCCTGTCAACGGATAACTCTGAAAAACTTTGGATTCTGAAAGAAAATTTCCTTAAATTTTTTGAACTGGCTGTGACATTGAACAATGTGAATTTGGTGGATTAGTGAAGACTTGATTATCCGGCATAATTGACAGTTAAAGATTACAGAAAAATAAAGCATTGAACGTGATTTGCTGCAATTTTTATAGGTACACACTAGTTGTAAAGTTACATAAAAAATCTGGAACCGGCCGGATATTAGGCGCCGGTTAACCGAATCCTTTATCCGGCAGAAAATCACTATCCATCCATCCCTAATAGGTATACTACCTTGTGAAATATTAATGTCAGAAAACCAGAAACACGCTGAAACATATATTGTGATTAATACTAAATCACAAGGTGGTGTAGCATAGTGCAGTTTAGATGTGGTAGGACGTTTACCATTGTTTGTTTATTATAATTTTACTGAGGAGTTTTTACTGAAAGAATTTTTGAAATCAGTCAACGTTTTGCAAAGTTATAGGCAAGAAAGTTGATTGCCTCTTACTCTCTGTGATAGATGAAATCATCCAAGATCTCACGTGACCAAAAATTGGCAATGGGGGTAGTAATCAGAAACGTTGCCATTTGAACACAGATGATAACTTTACCTTCGATAGTAACTATGACCCTGTTTTGTATCATTTCTGGGATAGCAACATACTGGTTGTAAATCACAAATTGTTTTTGTCTTATGTATTTGATGTCGTGCTAGGGGTGATCCAGTTGGAATTTTATTAGCATCTTTGGTATGACAGAACTGGATCCTTGTGTGTGTCCTACAGCATTGATTGCTTGATGACAGATTCATCTGTTTTTGTTAAATACCAGCTCATGCTATGTACTGTGCTATAAAATGCCTAAAATAAAATTAGTAAACACAGCAGAGTGTTAGTAATTAGACTACTATAGATGCTATTATGTATAGGAAGGAGATTTGGTCCCTAAAAATCCAGTACCTTGGGGCACCTGGTAAAAATTGAAAAGCTTGCTAGTTAACCAAAGACTAAGTCTAGAGAGTGGCATCCATTACAGTCATTGAGCTTTATTTGAACAGCATTACCACTCATCCTTGAAAGTCCTTGAATATGGCATTTTCAAGGCCTTGAAAGTACTTGAAAATGACCCAAGTCCTTGAAGAGTTCTTGAAAGTCCTGAAAAAGTCCCGAATTTGTGCTGTAGGAAATGTCAGCTAGACGTGTAATTTCACTGCAACCTACTTTAATTGGTGCGCTTCTGTTTGAAACTATTACAGTTAAATATTGCTTGTGATGCAGATATAGATATGTTCGTAGCTTGTTAATACAGTAATGATAGAAAGCCGATGTTACGTTACTACTGTTCTACAAATGTCCCGAAAAAGTGCTTGAAAAGTCCTTGAATTCCACTGTCACAAAAGACAGTCAACTCTGTTTGAAATAATATGTGTCTAACGTTATAATCTGTTGACGATTGTCGATGGAACAGCATTGCTATTGACTTGTTGTTTGTCAGATTGTAAATGTTCCATACATTGAGCGGCCGTGTGAAGCAACAGCTTCAGCTGGTGTTGAGTACCAGGAGGATGACGTACAGGATCATGTCTACCAGGCTGTGCTTCGCCTGTCATACAACACTTTCAGGGTAGAATATTGCTTCATCAGCTACTACATTTATTCTGTACTGTCACCATGTGTGCATTTCATGTTGCCAATGTCTTGGAATATTGCATTGTCATAAAGAAATCATAAATGAAACTAATTACAGTGCATCATTGTGGTCATGTTGTAGAGATTGACAGTGAGATGTGACTCTGGCTTACTAGCATTTTTCTGTTTCTCTAGCACCGTTAATGTATGTCGTCGAGGAGTAAGTTACAGATGCTCCTGTAAATATGGTGTAGGAACAGTAATTGGCATTGTTGCTGTGTAGTTATTTAATGGTACTTTTCAACATATCACTGATAAAGCTGATGTGAGTGGACTGAAGATGCGGCTTGAGCACTTTTTCCTCAAGGTATTGTGTGTTTATACCTGTCAGTATTACAGTATTCATATGTAGTGCGTAAGTAGCAAACGCATGTAACTGAAGCAATGGCAGTGCTTGTAGCACAGATTACATTGTATTATATGTAGCTGTTTCGCTTAAAGTTATTGCCTCATAAAATCATTCAGTGGAAGTCACCATTTTAGGCTACATCACAGTGTTTGCTAGCAATAGTGGCCTATTGCTACAAATGGAGTAGCATGGTTGGTCTGTGTCTGTCGGTCTGTGTGTCTGTGTTGGTCACGTTCGTGAGCCCTACAAAAACGAGAAAACGGGCTGACTCGGGTGGGCCCAAGAAGCCATGTGTTAGATGGAGGCCCCCTACCCAAGGGGAAGGGGCAATTTTGGGGTTGTCTGCCCCATTGAAAAAGCATGGGGCGCCTTTGCTGTGGTGTATGCAAAAACACTGAACCGTTCAAGATGTTGTTTGGGGGCTGATCTTGTGGGCCTAAGGAATCATGTTAGATGGAGTCCAGGTCCCCCATATGGGAAGGGGCAATTTATGGGGATGCTGTGGATGGATTTTAACAATCAACGCATGGTATGACGTGTTTCTGCACAAGCAAGTGCCTTTGAGGTTGTGTTGACACTTTTTCCTATGTTTGGGGTGAATTCCCCTACAAAACATTTTGGGGGCAGGAAGCCTAATCCGTAAAATATTAAAACTTCCATGTGATTGAAACTACTACACTGATTCCAGCCAAATTTTGCTCTGTGACTCTTGGGTGGTCCAAACACATGTATAACAAATCCAAGGTGGTGGATGGCCGCCATTTTGGAGAAAAAAAATTGAATAGTAGCCATATCTCAGCAATGGCTTGATTGATTAGCATGAAATTTAACAAGGTGATACATGCTGACCATGCGAACCATAGCGGCAGTTAAAATTTCGAATTTTGGAAATCCAAGATGACAAACGTCTGCCATCTTGCAAGAATTAAAAATGGCCATATTTTGGCAGCGGTTTGAGTGATTGGCATGAAATTCGGCATGGTAATGCATGTCTACTCTATAAACTGTATCAGTTATTAAAGTTTCGAATTTATGAAAATCCATGATAGTAGATGGCCACCGTCGTTCGTTTGTTTGTTCTTTGCGGGCAGCGGTCCAGCTTACTCTGGACCCCAGCGCTGAGACCATATAGCAGTCCAGTGCGCTTGCCCAGGGAGAGGAAGGGAATAGGTAGGTGTGTGCAGTGTGTGTTAGCGACGTGTAGGGTGAAGGAGGGATTGAGTAGGAGTGAGCAGCTTGTCGGATATTTCTATAGCGCGCCCCTTCTAGACGTGGCCTACTGTCTGGCTTAGCCCTGACTGGTGCTGTGTATTACGCCAACCAGCAGCCAGCCAAGTCTGTTTGCTTTGACTCACGCCGGCGCTGCAGGCAGACTTGACACTGCTAGATCAAGGTGCCTGCAACGGTCACAGTTTATAGAGGACACCGTCGAACCCTCTTTTTCCTGCCCGGGATTATCTACCTGTTCATCATGTGCATAGAAATTATTAGAAATAATTCTTTGGTAGGCGGGCGCACCCGGGCCGAGTCGAACCCCAGTGCGTCACGCTCTACTGCACATGGCGGCCGGTTGCGTTAACCATTCGGCCACGGAGGCAGGTGATGGTCACCGTCTTCAACAATAAAAAATTGCCATATCTCAGCAACTATTTGTCCCCTGTAAAAAATTGCTTCCTTGTGATGTGGCATTTTGTCAAAGTTCTTTGACCACTTGTTTATCTTGCAGAGGTCTCTGGTGAGGTTGAGTACAAAGAAGTATAAAATATTCCATCCACACAATACTTAGCATGGCATCAGTCACATTGGCATTCAGCATGGTATCAGTAGTTAAAATTTCGAATTTATGAAAATCCAAGACGGCAGTTATCTTCAAAAATAAAAAATCGCCATATCTCAGCAACATGCTGCCTATCGCTACTGTTGCAAGTAGCATGGTCTGTGTGTTGGATACTCTGATGTTCTGAGCAAAAAATGGCTGAACTGATCAAGGTGTTATTTGGGGGCTGACTTATGTGGGCCCAAGGAACCATGTATTATATGGGGATCATGATCCCCCATAAGAATGGGCAATTTTGGTCGTTGTGCGGCCCATTTTAAAGCATTGGCAGTCTTTGCTGCATTGTATGCCGCAAAAGGGATCATTCAGTCATTGTCCAACTAAGCACAGTGTTTTGTATGCAGTGAATTGATGATGACTTTACTGCTTGCAGTAGTGAAATACAGACAGTGATTGACAGCATTTATTCTGAGTGTGATAGATTTTGATTGCTTTTTTTTAAAAACACACACTGTGCACATGTCGGTGAACTATACGCAGTTGCTGATAAGTGTCAAAAGTTTAAAATTACAGTTGTGTATTTGTATCTGACAACAGGCTTTAGCCCTATATCTCGTATCTATATATAAAACCGAAAATGTTTGTCTGTTCTTTGTTCCTTATGCACAGTCATAGTTTTGAGTGGAGTTGCACGAAATTTGGTGTATGGCATCCTTATACCCTACAGATGGTTATGGGGGGCTAGCGATCACCATTTGAGCTCGCGGCCTTGTGCTGTGCACTCTCAGGAATTTGTAACTAGCGGCCAGCAGGCACAATGCATCGAGCACCTTATGCACGTGAGTTTTGTTGGGAAATTTGGAAATAGTAGCCAGCAACTGTAACGGATTGAAATGAGAATTCGAGACATCGCGAAGTGTGACTGAGCATTGTAGGCACAAGGCTGCAGCACTAGTGGCTAGTGCATGTGTATTTTTGAGATTACGTTGTTGTGGGATTTGCTTAACTAACTTTTATGCGACTGTTGTACTGCTTTCATCTTTATGTTCACCGATTTTTTTTCATCTTGTCTGTTGTCAGTACCTGCCTGCTCTCCGACTCTCACAAACTGATATATTGGATGTCTTCAATGGAATTCAGTTTCAGCCACTCGACAAAAACACTTACCTTCGCGTGCAATGTTTTATCAGTCAGCTCGAAGGTGCCATTCCTGAAGTCCTGTACTCTGTTCTTATGTACAACGATTCTCTTGTATGGTTAGTGTTTTATTAGTAACTGAGATGAGATTTCACATTGTTACCTGCAGGAAGCCCACAAGGCTTATGCTCATATTTAAATTACTTGGGTCCATTTTGAAGTTTGTTCCCTGCACTGGTGACACATTACACCGATGGTGTGAAATTTGGCATGAAGAAGAGAAGTTGACCTTTGGTTCACTTCGGCATACCATATTTCAAGCTCATCTGTGCAGGCCCTGCAGGGGTTGGTGTGGGACCCGAAAATTGGAAATTTTACTTAATTTGGGAATATATATGCACCACACTGGCATATCCCCTGCACACTTCGTACACGGTCTATCAATGTTTTTAAGTTGGTGGGATGTCCTTAGTGTTCCCCAAATTTTTAGTGCTTGATAATGGCAAAACTGTAGGTCGGATCCGAACAATTTTTTGAGGTGCAAAAAATGGTATGGATCTCCATTACCATGCTGAGTATGATGGGACTAGTGCATCACACAACACGGGGGATGAACAGTTTTGTGTGTTTTGTTTTTTGTCTGTCACGCTTTTGAGTTTATGCTAGTGACTTCGCTTTTAATGCGTTAGAGTATAGAAATGATTTTTACTTGCACGACGCTATGCTAGCGCGGGTATTAGCTGTCATCGTGTGTCTCCCTGACTGTGTGTGTGTGTGTCTGTCTGTCATACGCCGATATTGTATCAAAACGACTAAACGTAGCCGTAGGATCACGCAAACAACACCAGGTGATAGCCCCAGTACTCTAGTTTTCTGACGCTAAGAGTCATTGGTGAACGACCCCCTTCCCCCTGAAATTTGTGCTCAAAGTTCTAACAGATGGATTGCGGCCGACGTCTCCGTTTACCTACAATTTGCGCTAAAAGTGACCCACCCTCTAGAAAAACGCCGATTTCGAAAGATTTCGCTTAATAGTGCCACAACTGTGATGGCTAGTGAAAAAAGTTCAATTATCGCTAATAGGAAGTCGACAATGCACTTTCCTTTGGGCCATAGATGAACTATGTGCGTTACCCCTTAGTCCTGCAAAGGGTGGCTCAAAACAAAAATTTTTACATTTGGCGTTGCCTTTCATTTCTTCATTGCAGGTAATCATAGACACTTCAAATTTGGTATGTGAGTTGAACATAACAAGTTCCAGCCTACGGACAACCAACTGTCCCAGAAAGGGGCATGGTCACTGTCACGTGACCTCTTTAACTTTTGGAAAATAAGCGATAACGTCTTGAAAACGATACAAGATAGCGTCATAGTTTTGATCAATTCGAATAGGAAGTCGTATGTGCTCTATGGAATGGTTATGTTGCCAATGACCTTGTGTGACCCCTAACGACCTTTAACCACCTAAATTTCTACATTTTGCAGTGCTTTATGCATCTTCATAATTGGTGATTGCCAAGACTTCATAGTTGTTGTACAGGTTGAATGTGCAAGTCATAGCTTATGGACGACAAACCATTCCTGATATGAGCGTGGTCAGGTTATGTGACCCATTCAAAATTTTATACGCTTCAATCATATCACTGGAATGGCTGAACCTTAAGTCATCATATTTTGTACGGGGTTAGGCTATATCAATTCTAGCAACAGGATGACATATCACCGACAAAAGGGGCGTGGTTATGGTTACGTGATTGTTTTAAAAAAAATTTGCCGTTATGCAGCGGGTGCCGCTGATTTGTCAGCGACATCTGAGCTACTTGTAAATTTTGGGGCCCCAATGATATCTTTGAAATGTCTGAAGCTAGAGTCGTGAAATTTTGCATATGGGTGGAGTGTATCAAGTCCTGTCTTTTGGATGATAACCACCGCAGAAACGGGAATGGGGCGTGGCTTTTAAAATATAAATTTTGGCCCCTAGTCTTATCTTTTGGAATTGGTGAAGGTAAGCATTTCAAATGTCATGTACTGATTGATACTGAGTAGTGCTAGTGCATGCATGGTAAATTATCCCCGAAAAGGATGTTTTTAGGTCATTTGTCATCTTTGAATTTTGGGATATAAGTGATGATATCTCATTAATGGTGCAAGATAGAGACATAGTTGCAGTGAAACACTAATAGGAAATCGTATGTGGCATATTGAATGGCACCATTGCCAATACCCTGGAATGACCTTGAAAGTCACTTTTGCTGTTTGGAACCTTTCTAACTCCTGTACCTTGTGAAACGTAGCACGAATTTACTAACAGCATGTCATGCAGTCCCTCTTCAGTAGCAGAGCTTCTTGAAATGTTTTGCGAGTTTGGCTGGAAAATTCATATTCACGCCCCTTTTGGGTGGTTTTTGGCGGATTTTGTCCCCTAGATGGAATACAATATCAGCCAAACTTCCAAGAGATAAATCTGTGAGTCATAAGGATTTCTCACGTTGTATTAATTATGCTGGTATCTGTAGTAGCAGGACTTCAATTCTTTCTCATGTACTTTCACTTCTTCCTCCTGGACTGTTTTCACGGACTATTGCCTTGACTGTTTCTTCTGAGCTACTCTGTTTTTTAGTTTTTCCGTATTTTTTTATCTCTGTGCCATGCGCTAGATTTAGCTGGGCATTGCATCAGCTTCTGAGCACATGTAAATATAGCGTATCGTATTGTAGTAGTACCTGAGAAACTGCCTGGGCAGAAAAGGTGTGATTACACAGGAGGGGAACAAGAAGAACATGAATTTTAGGCATTTTCAAGGACTTTTTAATATAACCTTGATATGACTGTTTGCAGCTTTTAATGAAAATTGTGATTAATTTTAGGAATGTTAATTGTAATTTTGTTAATTGCCATCAAAATTTCTAATTAGCATCATAATTGATGGCACATGTAACAGTCTTGTCTGTGACGCATGACGTTCAAAGGTATCGTATGCTATACATTAATTTGCTACTCCATTTATTTATTTTAGGGCTGCGGAAAATAACGATTAATTAATCGATTAATTGTTAAAAAAATTGTTCGATTAATTTTTTTTTGGATCGATTAAAATTTGAACAATTTTTAGCTGTCGTAAGATCACTAACACCACTAATTATCGCATTTCCGGTTTAGTGAAAGTACAGGAAAATGTCAACAATCATGTCCGACGCTGACAGTGATGATCGTAATGATGCGACGTATTAGTGGCAAACTTAAGGAACATTTTGCATTTTTAAATTCAGAAGGAGGCGCACCAGGCGTCATTAAAGAAAGCTGTTAGTAAACTGAATTTTGCAATTTTCATGGTGTTCTTGATTGATAAAAAAATTGTTCGAAAATTAATCGATTAATCGAAGTTAATTTTTGGTGATTATTCGATTAAAGAAATTTTAATCGGTATCAGCCCTAATTTATTTGTCCACGAGTTTGTATGTATATGTGAAGTGGACTAGTGGAAACAGCTAAAAATTCCTGTTATTTAGCAGTTTCTGTGACGTTTACTTTTGTTACTGGCCCGCCTACACATAGTGTAGGGGGCCAGACTGGTGATGATCTCTGGCGTCTGTCGTCGTCTGTAACACGCACTGAGCTATAATTAGACTGGAGGCGGTTTCACCCGCGCAGGCCAGGCGATGACGTCATGCCCCTCCAGTATAATTATAGCTCCACTGTTACACTCCATGGCAGCCTAGTAGTGTTTTGTCCCATTAGGGCAACACCTAGTTTCCATGGTATAACTGTCCAAAAGAAGTCACAGCGTTTATATTGCAGAATGCAAAAAAGCTACGTACTACTTTAAGAGATTTTGAGTGACTTGAAATCAAACACGTTTTGATTCTAGAATCATGTCTGTGATAGTTATCACAAGTACACACCGAATTTTTTTTGTAGTCACTATTCTCATAAATTCTCCTCCACTGACAGCACCGACTGTGCTGTATTTAGGATGAGGATAAAGCTTGGGGTGAGCATTCGATGTCATCCTTACTCCGGAAATCTCTACCAAGGCACTGTGTCCTAGAAGCTACTTTACCTAGCTTATGCCACGTTAATCAGTACGTTCTACTACTACTACTGGAGACAAAGAGTTCAGCAGTGACATTTAAACGCTATGTCAGATCTTGCTGATAGATTAGGCCACTGTTAAGGCTAAACGTAATAATAATGAGACTATGTCTTTGTTTTCATTAGCAGGTTACATAAGCCGCTATTACAAGTAAACAGCTACGCAATTTTTCACTAGCGCCGCGGCGCACCAAGAAAAATACGGCGGCAGCGGCGTCCATAAATTTCGGCTGGCCTGGCGGCGCGCTGAATTTTGTCCGGCGGCAGCACGCTTCCGGCTGGCGGCGGCGGCGGAATTTGGCGGCTGAGTGGTCTAGTATATGTGGCCTGTAATTTTAACTATTGTATTGAAACTGAAGGACTTCACAAGGTCACAGGCAGTCACATACTCTGTACAAGTTGTAATGTCTTGGAAATGGTGAAGATAGAGACGTTGTTACTACAGAACACTAATAGGAAGTCATATATGGCACATTGAATTGCGCCATTTCCGATGATCTTGAGTGACCTTCAAGTTGTTGTGTATATATCAAGCCTTTTCCAGTGCTATTTTTCATGCAGTTGTGCAGCAGGTGACAAGATTTAAACTGACACAGTGTCTCACATGGATCCACTGCGAGAGCTGAGCTTCTTGACTAATTAGCTGATACTACAAATCTTCCTTGTTATTCATTTCAGGAGTGGTTTAGAGCAAGATGATGTCCGAGTTTTGTACAGCTATCTGACAACAAGTCTATTCCCAGCATATATTGAACTGGCATGTCCAAGTAGGTTAGTATTCGATGTATCTTAAATTAGTTTAGTCGTTTAACAATGCATGTCACAGTCTGAATCGTCGTCATTAGTCCGATGTACCCAGTGGTGTAGTGGTGCCGGAACGCACCGGAACGCCGTTTTGGTAAACATTTTGGGGCGGGAACGGCGTTCCGGTAGTTATCCTGCAACCAAGGCGGAACGCTGTTGCTGCAGCGTTCCGGCAAATATTTGCCCCAAGATCAAATTTTGCCTGTTCTAAAA
>Ga0209780_1004411_pt1 | contig 10823 bp, 6 predicted proteins | sample WorMetexBAHAMAS2_FD_187384 | JGI IMG/M metagenome (GOLD analysis project Ga0209780, IMG submission 187384) | Marine gutless worms symbiont microbial communities from Max Planck institute for Marine Microbiology, Germany - Inanidrilus exumae... | ecosystem: Host-associated > Annelida > Digestive...
CTGTGCATTACAATACGTACCTCTAAACTTCATAACACGTCCATTCACTCACTGTTTAATTTTCAGCAATTAAAGGTACCAATGCCGTTAAATATTCAATGCATTTCCTATGAGTACCGCTAAACTTCATGTGTCCCCTTGGTCAACTTGGTTGGTACCATATCGGACCAGATTGGTTTCCGATTTGCAAGCCGTAGAGGAGGATGGTTGAGTAAGTCATCGTGTAATAGCAATTCTTGACGATAATTTACTAGGCTTAGTCTATCCCTTAACCAGAGCAGCGGACGCGAAAGAAATTACGAGGGAAATAGGCTATTTACTTCATTTTGTGCGCCAGAGCAGCCTGAGCACCTTTTAGTAACACCCTACAAGTATACGGTAGAAGAATTTGACTTCTTGCTCTGCAGAGCAAAAATTTCAGACCGTCACAAGGGTTCATATCGATCACGAAATATCGCGATCGATCGATCAATCGCGGATTCGTAGACCTTGTGATATCGCTGTGCCCAGATGTTAAATGATATCATGCACGAATGCATGTCGCAGGCCGGCACGGCGATAATTAACACAATCGTGGTCATTTGATGCCGCCGCCACACTTGCCACCACACACAAGTAACATGAGCTTCAATTCCGTGTCACAAGCCATAACAGCTGCACAAGACACGGCCTTGTTTTATGTGTACTTTGCCCACTCTGTATGCATCCCCCTGTTCATGCTGTAGCTTAACTGGTCATGGTTAAGATTAGGCCTAGCCATGCCGCATGTGCTGTCTGAGATTTTGAGTGAAAATAGTTTAGCTGATTTGAAGTACTTTTTCACATTGCACTGTTACCAATGGTTTAAGCAATGCCCGTCTGCAACGTACTTTAAGTGATAAATATTTTTTTATGTGATGAGCTGTCTATTGTATGCATTCTGTAGGTGGTTTTTGTAAAGAAAGTATTTCATGTACCATAATGGATGTGGACTCAGCCATAAATGCTGTTAAAGAGGAACATATGCCGGTGAAAGAGACTGATGATTCCTGTATACTTGAGTACTTTGAGATAGTTCCACTTACCAGAACTACTGACGTTTCATGCACGACTGAATGTGTTGGTGGAGATTTGTCTGCTGAAGTCAAACAGGAAAACTTGGCAGTTGAAAAACAGGAACATGAGAATGTATGTTGTGTCAGTTATGTTATGTTGAGTTTACCACAGCAGAAACCATTTCTACAGATTATCCTTGATTCCTTCTGTTGTTTCTACATTTATTACTTGTCACTGTTATGATACTGCTTGATGATAAATGTGTTTCTCTGTTGTGCTTATGTAACAGTGAACAATAAAGTTTTACAATTAGGGCTGTACTGTATAAGGGAAATTACTATTTAGCCAAATAATAATAATTGAAGCTGTAATTCGGCATTCGGCTGAATATGAACATAATACAAGTAGCTGATGTGATGCGGTGTTGTTGTCATCGTGTTTTAAATCCACCAAAATTGCTGTAAGAAAAGTTCAGCATTCGAGATTTTCAAACAAGAGACATGTTGGTTAGAGCAAATGTGACAGTCTGCAGAGCCAAAAAGAGTTCACTTGGCGATACGCTGGTGGCAGGTGGAGCTAAGTAATGTCACGTAGCTGCACTTGAGTAATTGAAATCTGGCCACCTTGTCACCCCACTATGTGAGTGGTTGGATGCTCTGTGTTGGCGTGCTACAGCTAAAGTACATACGAAGACTGTGCATTGGCCAGGACCAGATGCTGTGTCTCAAGAAGGATGCAGGCAAGCATGGTCCATGTCTTGCTATGTTGCACAATGCACACAGCAGCTCAGCATTGCGGACATTGAGGGACTTAACGTCGGGTGTACTATTTCTTGGACAAGCTGCCCATGTAGCAAGCGTATCGATGTTGTAACGTCAGCATCGTTTGATTGCACATGTCTTTATGGCATGGCACTGTCTGTGCTGAAATGGCTCCTCATAGTGCTAGCAGTATCATTTATTTGCTTTCAGTGGCTAACCGCTGTTTCTTCAGCCGTACTCGGATTTATTCATATTTGGTCTATGTAAAGCTAACAAGGTAAAAGACCGACCATACTCGTTACCGAGCATTGAGCCCAGAGCTGATCCCGGTGTACAGGCAGTTAGCCCGCGAGTGACTTAAATCAGCCACTTGGCGGTAGGCTGCCATTACTTTCCGCCAGGCCTGCGGTTGCCTTCCCAGTCGCAGAGCATCACCGCCCTTTGGCTAGTACTCATTTTACCATCCCACAGAGGGTAGAAGGCTGAGTCGACCTGGATGGCTAGTTACATACTGAAATAAAGTATAGTCTGTATTATTTGGCGAAATATGAATATAAATTTGGCCTAAAATTCTGTCAGAATAGAATGCAAATAGAATATTTGGTACAGCCCTAATTACAATACGGCAATTATTTTATGTTAGGACTGTGAGTCTGTGAAAAGTGATGTGGTGCCTGATGAAGTCGATGAAACACTGCATCATATGAAACCCGTCGTTGTATTGGAGAGGCTCAACATGGATCAGTATGTTACACCTCCGTCAATTTTCAGAGGAAACTTTAAAACTTAACAATGATTTGACAATGTCACATTGTAGATTTTCTATACAGATCATACATTCTGAGTTTCGTTGAACTGAATTTTAACCTCCAGCATTATCATCAGTTGTTCTTTTCTACAAATGCTGGCTAATGATTATGCAATGCAGCCATGTCTCAATTTCTCCATTTATCACATCTTCATGGTCTCCATACCTTACTTCAGCTGCATTTTATAACCTTTGCTATTGGATAACCAACTGTGAATGACGTACTTATGTGTTTCACAGATCCTTTTCATTGTACACCGCTGGTTCACTCTAACTGTCTTCGTAAGTTCGTAACTAGTACATGATCCATATTCATGTTCACTGGCCACCACTAGCATTTAGGCCATTTTCCTTTGCTAATACTTCTTCGTTGATAATATAGCTTTTTTTCTGCATCCCTGTCATAGACTAGGTATGTGTCAGTTTTTACCCGTGCGGCACTAGCTATGCGTGGGAATTAGCTGTCGTTGTATGTCTAATAGCACCTCAACCGTGAGAGCTGGCGAAAAAAGTTCAATAGAACTAATGGGAAGTCGACTACGCGCTTTCCAACGAGCCATAGATGAACCATGTACGTTACCCCTAAGTCTCCCAAAGGGTGGCACATTACACGATTTTGCTGTTTTTTTCAGTAAAATTCAAATTCTGTCGAAAAAAAGTCTTGCTACAAAGTTTCTTTGTGTGAAAACTTCAGCGACAAATAATGTCACTGGAATGGCTTAAACTAAAGTCGTCAAATTTTGTACACAGGTAGGCTACATCAAATCTAGCAACAGGATGACAACAAAAGGGGCGTGGTTATGGTCACGTGACTGTTTTAACATTTTGCCGTTTGCTGTGATGCAGCGCGTCGCATTTGTTTGTCAGCATCAGCTTGTTTAGTAGACATTCTGCATACACTTACATTGTAATTGTATTGCACAGATGTCATGGAAAATTACATTTGAAGTGAAATGTTTCTACCTATTTTGAGTATTGAATCTGAACAAATTGAACGGACGTATCGTTTTGTGTGTTTCTTTACTTGGATGATGACCTTTTTATAGTAGTTCAAATGAAAATTTGAGTATCATAATTACCAGCTGTCAGTGTTTAAACACGTCGAAATGTTGTAATGTTTCGTAAACTTAATGATGTTAATGATGGCTTTGCGTTTGCAGATTGCAGAAGAATTGTTGTGTTCATATTGACACAGGTAATAAATTTAAAGTTTGTTTCAGTAGAAGTGATGAGAATAATTTGAATAAATTGACAACTATGATAGTAATAATATGGAGGATGATGGCTGATAATGGTAATAATTTTTTCTATCTGGCAATCAAATTTGTGTAGAGTGTAGTCAACAGTTGTATATTTTTGTGTTCACCAGAAAAGATATGTATTGTGTACTTGAGAAAACGTATTGATTAGTTAGTTGGTTAGTTATAGAGTTCATATTAATGTGATGTAAAGTCGTTCGTTCATTCTTTGCAGGCAGTGGTCCAGTCTAATCTGGACCCCAGCGTTGAGACCTTTTGAATCGGTCCAATGCGCCAGCCCAGGGAGAGGAGGGGAGTTGATATGTGTGTGTGTGGTGTGCGCGCTGTGTAGGGTGAAGGAAGGAAAGTAGGCCTGAGCAGCTTGTCAGGTGTTTCTAAACGTGCCCCCTCTATGCGTGGCCTACTGTTTGACTAAGCCTGGATTGACACTTGTTCAGCAACAGCCCTGACCAGTCCACCATTCAGCATCTGGCCCGGACTGGCACTTATGCAGCGACAGCCCCACCGGTCTGCCGTTCAGCGCCCGGCCACCTGATTGACACTTCTGCAACGTCAGCTAGGAGACTTAATCACATCTGTCTGCTTCGGCTCTCACGTCAACGCGGCTGATACCTTGATGCTGCTAATCAAGGCATCAGTAATGGTCACAGTTTATAGAGGACATTGTCGAACCCTCTTACCTGCCCGGGATTAACTCCCTGTTCATCATGTGCATAGGACTTACTGGGTATTAGAAATAATTCTTTGGTAAGCGGACGCGTCCGGGTTGAGTCGAACCCCGGCCACTGAGCACATCACACTCTACTGCGCATGGCGGCCGAGTGCGTTAACCACTCGGCCACATAGGCAGGTCTTCAAGTTCTAGGTCATGGAACAAAAAAATAACACTGAGTCACGCAGTGTTAGTACAGTTAGTTGCTTAGTTGGCCTTTGAGTGATCGTGTGAACAGTTCCATCTTCAGTAAAGCAACTTTTCTATATTTTAGCAAGCTGGATGGACAACCACTTGAGTGTTTATGTCAGTAAGTGCTAATGAGAATACACAGGCAAATTCATTCGTTGAAGTCATCAGTGTTTGAAGTTAATGACTGGCATCATAAACTACCGGTAGACTTGTTGCTCATTGCAGATATCACAGTATTGGCAGAAGGTTCATCTTGTGCAGTGTTTTACGGTATTTGATTTATATCTGATTGTCATGCACAATTATTATTTAATAAGAATGTGGACCTAATCACACTGTTTGTAGGTGTCTTGAGCCTTCCTGGAAGATGTGAAACTGAATTGCATGTTGTATGTACATAGGTGGCAATTCTGTGGAGGTTATGACAGAAACTGATGATGTCACTGAATATTCTCATGATAACCAGCCCGGTACCGGTGTGTTTTTCTGCTGTGCTGTTTTCTTTGCATTTATTTATTTGTGTACCATGTATATCATATTCCTTTGCTTTCACTTTCCCATTTCATTTGCCAGTTTTGTTATCTGGCAGCATTAAAATTTTCTCTCTCCATATTTTACTTAATCAATTTAGTCGTCATTTAGCAACATTATCAGGTTTTTCTCGGTTACACAATACAATGTGTAACATAGACTTCTTCATTTACATCTGCGACTGGGTTAGTGTCGGAGGCAAGCCACGTGGAGCTGAGGCCGAGTTATACACTAAAGTAGTCTAATGTCGTGAAATTATCTTAGATGCCCAGACAGACGACGGAACTAAAGAAATGAATTTTGTCTCATGTAATTCTTTATATTCCAGTTAAACCCAGAAGGCAGACCAACTGGGAATTCTCTGTGTCTTTGGGCCTTGGTGTAAAGTAGAGACATAGATTTGTAGAGTGGTTTATACATGATACTTTCAAGTTTCAGTTATGGCACCTGTTAAGGAAGGATCACACAACTGTACCAGCCACCAACACTTTCATTCTCACCTCGAATGAACCATATCTGCCGCAGAGCATCGCCGTATGTCAGTCAGTACTCATCTATCATTCTGCCAAGGGTAGGAAGCTGAGTTGGCCTAAGAAGCCCTACCATGTATAACCTCCCCTTATAATTACTAATAGCAGTACATCATGTAGCGCTCTAAAGTACAAGGATGCAGGGGCACTGCATGCCCCATCACCAGGGCATGTAGCGCATCTACGAAATGTATTCATTGGTTTGTTTGTCGCTGCTGAGAGCATATGGCCATTTGTGAAAAATCTATCGTAACTTAGAATGTACGTTTCTTATGAGATCCTTGTATGTGTAGAATAGTAAACAAAAGCATAATAATTACGTCCGTCTTCGGGGACGGCTGTATATCCACACATGCCGATTTTACGTCCACACGCCGCATGCTAATTCACGCACATCGCATCTCTATCGGACAAATCGGCCAGCGCGCGGGGGCCATGCGGATTTGTCCAATTTTAGGCTTTTGGAGCAAAGTTCCCCAAAATGTGAGATTCCATGCCTTGGACGCAGATGAACTGCGGTGCAAAATTTGACGCCGCTAGCTTTGTCCTTGGCGGAGAAATCCATAACCATACAAACACAAAATTACAAAAAGCAAACAAACAGTAAACGATATATCCACACCTTGCCTATAGGCATGTGTGGATGACAAATACGACCAAAAATAATACGTTTAGTGAAACAAATATATACATGACAGTCCAGCGGGAGGACATATTTCTCGCTGGATGTCCGCGACCTCAGCCACTTCAATGTCACATCAGCTGACCACGTGACCTGATAAAGTCCCACCAAGGTGACATCTAGCAACTGCTATACATGTCCATGCGCCCAGCAAACGTCACGCCATGGTGTATAAACTTAATTCTCCATTTCTGTCTGAAACATTCTTATTGTATTTCATGATGATTCGGTATTGTTCTTTTTATCATACATTATGGACATTTTAATTTTTTTTGTGCATATGCAGGAGAATGCTTGTCTGGCGTAAAAACTGGTGTAAAGATGAAAGTCGATGAAAATGTTGTGACTGAACGTCCTTGTAACGAGAGGTCCGGGCAGTATCTGTGTGCTATATCTAACAAACGATTTACACGGTCACATGACCAGGATGACCTTCTTGAACACAAGAGAGTCCACAGCGGAGCGAAAACGTACAAATGTGAAGTGTGTGACGTGGCATTTAATTCTTCTGATCATCTGCACATTCATATCAGACTTCACACGGGAGATAAGCCGTACCAGTGCACAGAATGTGCAAAATGCTTTCACTCTAGTGGATTGCTTGCAAATCACAGTCGAACTCATTCAGGAGAGAAACGGTTTGAATGTTCTGTTTGTGGCAGAAGATTTGGAGATATATGTAAGCTTGATCAGCATAGTAGGATTCACAGTGGAGAAAAACCGTTTATGTGTCTGTTTTGTGACAAAGCATTTAGTCAGCGTGGAAGTCTAGACCGTCACACAAGAATCCACACGGGACATAAACCGTACGAATGCCACTTGTGTGACAAGGTATTCAGAAACTCTGGAAATCTGCACGATCATGTGAGAATACACACGGGAGAAAGACCTTACAAATGTTCTGTGTGTAACAGGGCCTTTAGACTTCAGCGCCATCTTATCAATCACAGCAGAATTCACAGTGGAGAGAAACCGCACAAATGTCGTTTGTGTGACAAGGCATATCGACGTTCCGCACACCTACGGTGTCACATGGCAAGCCACACTGAACATAGGCCATACAAATGTCACGTATGTGAGAAGACATTCAAAGTGTCTCAACGTCTACAGGCTCACAAGAGAGTCCACACGGAAGACAAACCTTACACGTGTTCACGGTGTAACAAAGGTTTTAAATCTTCGACTGCCCTCCGCTACCATGAACGTCGTGTAGAATGCATGAGAGGACAGTTCAGCTGTCCCTACTGTGGGAAGCTATTTAAGGTAAACAACAAACTGAAGCGTCATGTTCGTGTTCACACTGGTGCGACGCCATATTCATGCAGATACTGCGCAGACCGTTTTGCATATCATCACAAACTTAAGCGTCATCTGCTGACGTCGCACAGCGAAGGTACATGGTTGATATGTCCAGTTTGTCCGAAGAAATTTAGCCACCGTGGTCACTTGAACAGGCATGTACTTCGACATGAAGCTCTGAAGCCGTATGTTTGCAGTGAATGTCCAATGAGTTTCTATACATCATGTGAGTTGAAGTCTCACTGTCTGGTACACTCAGACTTCAAGCAATTTTGCTGTAGTTTATGTTGTAAATATTTTAGGACTAAACCTAGTGTTAAGCGTCATTTTAAAAAATGTAGCAAACTGAGATGTAACCAGTTCTTTTTATTTTAATTGTTTGTGAGTAAAAAACATGATGCTGAGCGGTGTAGGCAGTTGTAGATATGGAGTGAATGTGTCTCTGAGTTCTTAGTATTCGGCTAGCCAATCAATCAATTTATTTCAATTAGAGAGTAAAAGCTGCTAGCGGTTTCTCCGTTCGTTCGTTGTTATTAGTTAGTCAACTGGTGGCTGTCTACTGTGGTAATGTAAGTGTTTAGATTTATCACAAATGCCCACGAGATGACGAAACATGAATGTAATTATTGATTTTAGTTTTGTGTTATGGCATCTTAAGGTTTACTAACGCATGTGTGGTTTTGTTGTCTTACGTTTAGCTTCGTTCCAACCAAAATACTTCTCATAGAGTTGCTTGAAATTAAATGCATATACACACCGCGGTCAGTTTGGTCAGTGAAGTCCATTTTTGTAACCATTTGTAATGTTTCTTGTTTCAGTTTTGTAGTAGCTCTCTGTGGCCTTGGTTTTACCTTTCCTTTATACCGTTTTTATGTCTTGACTACCTACTCGGCGACGGCATTGTTTTGGTGCTGCCCGTCCACCACGTTCGTCCAGACAGATCTTGTTACCACTGGCACCATATCTCATGAACGGCTTGAGCAATCTTGATGAAACTTACTGATGATCTGATTCAGTGTTAGGTTTACGAAAATGTTAATGGGGGACGCATTCGCAAGCTGAGCGAGCGAAAAAAATTCTGCCTTTCCCCCTTCCCCAGTAGGGCCCGGAATAAGTAAGTTAAAAATAAATAGTTTGGTTGTGACTGTAAAGATCGTGTTTAATTGGTATAATAATGTTGTGGCATCTAATATTGCAGATTGAAATATACCTTTTGTTGCATTGTGTGATGTTGATTTTAGCGTGATTTAAAGAAAATTGGAAAATTTAAGTTGTTGGTCTTGTGTTATTTAACTCAAAGTCAAACGGCACCAAAATTTAATAGTATTCTGACCGTGGCAGAGATGAACAGTAGGAACTGTTACATGCTGTTTTATTACCAAATTGTAACGTCACTGAAAGAATTTTTAACTGGAAAACAGACAGTCGCATTGACATGCAGATGCACGTCGTCAGCAGCAGCACACGTCACTAGCAATAACGTGTGCTGCTGCTGACGACGTGCGTCTGCATGTCAGTGCGACTGTCTGTGTTTTCCCGTTAAAAATTCTTTCAGTGACGTGATCGTGAATGAACATCTGAAACTAAAAACGGTCAACGGGGATATGGCGTTGGGGGGACTAAGACTCCAAGATCTCTTTCTTCATTAGTTTTTTGGTAACTTCTGATTCTCTGTTTCTTCTTCTACTACTGAGGTATGGACACTGCTATTTTGACTGATGTGCATCGCTTTGAATTTCTGTGGATTAAACTTCAACAAATATTTCTTCGACCAGTTCATCAGTGCATCCAGATCTCTTTGCAGAATTTTTACTGTCTTCTTCTGTATTAACGCTTTAACTACCAGACCGGAAAAATATAATACGTAGTCAATGTATGAGTAATAGCCAATACCGCAGGCAGCATTATATCATTTACCACGGTTATAAGTATAGCCTACCTAGCGTCACCGGATTCATCCGGCAGTCTGGGGATTTCCTCCGCCGGAAATATCCGGCAGGCAAGGCAGCGAAGGGGTTAATAATTCTCCAAAGTTTGATGTCGTCTGCAAACAGTATCATGCTACTGACAACCCAATCTGGCAAGTCGTTTACGAACAAAAGGAACAGTAGTGGTCCAAGTACAGAACCTTGCGTTACACAACTTAGTACTTCCGTTAATTCTGATAAGCTGCCTTTCACTTACACTATCATTGTCCGTGATGTCACGACTCAGGAAGGTCTTGAACCACTGTAATACCTTCCCCTTCAGTCCATACATTATCGGCGTCGGAATATATATAATTGGGGCGGCTAGAGCCGTCCCACTTTTAAAATGTGGGACGGCATGCATGCTAATTTTTCCATTTGAGCCGTTCCATTTTTTGATCACACAGTTCACACGCTGCTTTTTGCCACTATTGTGCCAGTAACGGAGTTTTGCGAGTGAATAACTGTCATAATATTAAAACTTTACTCCGTAGGCCTAGTCCGTAACATTAATTCAAGAATAAAATGTATTTTCGCACACAGACGTACAGACCCGTAAAAACTAGGAATGCAGTGCACCATTACGTTACGTTAGTTTAGTTAGGCTATACTGTGTCGCTTTATTGACAAAAGACCGATTATGGACCCCATTTTAAACTGCCCCTCTGCTTTGCCCCCATTTGAGCTAAGCTATGGACGTAATAAAATGTCACCTTATCACCTTACGGAATGACTGGCACGGCGATCGAGGCATGGCATAAGCTTATTTTGTAGTCACATAGTGGGGTCTAGTTATCATGTTCTAGTTCGTAATTTTGCCATGTTAGTACGTGCAAAATTTTGATCGATTTACTGTGAAACATGCACTACAGAATACTTAGAAGTGATTGCCACCAGTGGCTTTCTGACAGCTCTAAACTGCACCAAATTCGTTTTCGGCCGGGGTTCCACCCGGACCCAGCTGACCAGCAGCTTACAGCGCTCACCCAGACCCCATAGCTGGCTTAAGGGCCCTACTTTTAAGGGAGGGGAGGGATGGAAGAGGAG
>Ga0209780_1004412_pt1 | contig 10823 bp, 5 predicted proteins | sample WorMetexBAHAMAS2_FD_187384 | JGI IMG/M metagenome (GOLD analysis project Ga0209780, IMG submission 187384) | Marine gutless worms symbiont microbial communities from Max Planck institute for Marine Microbiology, Germany - Inanidrilus exumae... | ecosystem: Host-associated > Annelida > Digestive...
CTATGTTAGTGTGGTTAGCATTGCCTTTTTATGATTTTTGCGGTTTTCGATCCGTCGCCGTTAACAGTGTGTATAAACTGCAGTTTTTTACATTTTAATGTTTATTATTCGCCCGAAAATCGGGCGAATATTAAAAAATACTCTTGGGCCAAAAGAACGGCCTTCACACGTTCGGCTATAACTCCACCGAAAGTAAACCGATTTGGGTGAAATTTGGAACATTGTGAGCCAAATGTTGGGGGCTGGCCTTGGCAGATTTTGGGCACGATCCGCGCAGTAGCGACAGTTTGAGCGGGAGCAGAATTTTTTTTCAAAAAGCAAAAATTGTTTTAAAAATTTCCAAGTCTTGCGAATTCAGGCCGTCATAACACCGCAATGATTACAAATGCCGAAAACTCATGGCCAAATGGTTTCCCTACGGGATGCCTAGTTTCCATTTTTACCGTTAGAATCAATTCAAAGTGTTTCCTCTGGGCTGTACGTTGCGTACAAGAAAACATTTCCGGCAAGGATTAGCGCACGTTTACGATACGGCATAACGTACGCACATAGAGGGGCCTGATTACGTCGTCAGATCACGGCCAGCTCATCCAATAAAATAACGCGAAACTGTGTCAATGCACAGAAAAGCACACTGAATTGGAAACTGAAAGTACGTAATATGGCAAATAACGCTGTCATCACTCAGTCGCAGGCACGTGCCACTAGGTGTCGTCGAATGCAGGAACTAAACAGCTTGTACGTCAGTAAATAAGTAAACAGTTGTATCACCTCTCGAGTACGCCGGTTGGAAACGCTCTCTTTGAGGCTATTATTGTAGTGTCTCCACATACACAGCAACCCGTCTAGTATGACAGCTGAGCATAGCTGCTAATTGCTGAAGTTGATGCGATCTGTTGAGTCGACTGCTCCAACAAATAATTGTTGTAGCCGTAGACAATAACAGAATTTGGCTTGTCCACTGTGCGCTCCGCCTATTGTTATCGACCGAGTATAGCGTGGTCTGTCAGTCGGTCTGTCACCTAGTGAGCCGTGCAAAAACGGCTAAAGCGATCGAGATGTCGTTTGCGTTGACGACTTTGTTGGTCCCAGGGACACACCTGTTGCATATAACGGACCGCTTCGGGCGAATACTTTATTGTGTTCATTCAACACAATCAGCCTTCTAGCTCATCTTCCGGTTACGTACGTAGCGGCGTCGTGTAAGGCAGCTGTCCCGATCCTTTGTTATTCCTGATTTCATAAATGACATTACCGAGTGATTTGATAATCAAGTTAATTGTAAATTATATGTAGACGATGTAAAACTTTATAGAGAGCTGAGATCGGATGTTGACAGTTTTTGCTTTCAAGCGTGTTTAGATCGCACTTATCAGTGGTTTCTTACATGACAGTTACAAATATCAAGTCAGAAGTGTTGTGTTCTGGATGTTAGTAAACCCGATGATACCAGTGATGGCAGGTACTGAACTCTTAACTGTATCCGAAAATGTGTGCGATCTAGGAGTTGTGGTGGATTCACACCTACGTTTTAGTGACAACCTCACTAAAATCGTTTGTAAAGCAAACCGAAGAGCCAACTGTGCATGCATATATGTATAATTATGTGTGTGATGTGTATATGCAAGTATGAATGTATTCACTGTATACACATAGATATTGCGCGAGCGCCATTTTATTTTGTCGCGACTTGTAAGAGGCTTGTGGTTCTTTGCTTCTGAATAAAATGAATGAAAATGAATGCAGGCCTCTACATCCAACCATCCGTGCAGTAGAATGTCAGCCGGCTGTAAACATGTACACACGCGTCTTAAGCCCCGTCCATACCAGCAACAATGTCCGAGCAACATTGTCGAATGCTACAAGTTGAACGATTCTTTCGACAATGTCGACATTGTTACCGTTTTTGGCAACATTGTTGCCGTTTTTCCCCGTTTTTTTGCCGAAATTTCGTTTTTTCGACAAAGTCGAAACAAATTGAACATGTTCAATGTGTTTCGATTTTGTCGAAAGGACGAAATTTCGTTCGACATTGTTGCCGTTTGTGGCAACAAAGTCGAATGTTGCTTCGAAAAAGTCGAACATAGCTTCGAAGATGTTGCCTGTTGCTTCGACATTGTTGCTGGTGTGGACGGGGCCTTATACAGATTAACAACCGGCTGTCAAGCCAGACAGATGGGTTATGGTGTTTACTGAAGCGCAGCTGTCGTAGGTCGTAGCGGTTGGACGTGTGACCGCTGTCGGTCACGGTTGTCTGCCGTGAGTTACGGCCCCTTTTCTTTCAAAAGTGTGCCACGAAATAATGAAACGTTTTCGCCGTCGTACGAGTTTTCTCGGTTGACTGGCTGACAGTGCGTTCAGTTCCAAGTCACTCCACCGTGGACCGGTATGGTGGGTGTGGTAGTGCATAGCAAGTGTCCCCGTGATTTACAGCTTTTCCGTCATACAGCTGGCGTTATCAAGAGTGCGACCGGCGACCTTCGAGGTATGATGCTGAAGACAGAAAGTGTCTATATAGTAGCGTTCTCACTGCGTCCGTTTACGGCGCGTAACGGCCGTCGACGGTCGTAACATGCCGTCGACGGCGGTCGACCGCGATCGAACGTGTGCGAACCCGGGGGACGGTCTCAAGAACCTAGCAGTGTGCATGCCGTCGACGGCCATAGCACGCCTTCAATGTTAGATTTTTTGAGACTGTCCCCCACGTTCTCACACGTTTGATCGCGGTCGGTCGCCGTCGACGGCACGTTACGACCGTCAACGCCGTTACACTCCGCAAACAGCCGCAGCGAGAACGCTACTTTTGTTTTCATTTGTAGCAGACAACGATTGGCCTTCAGGGCACATGTAGGCGACTAGGCGTTGGTGTTTGTTTAACACATAGGTGAAGTGACATCACAGTAATCTATAGTCACGATACGATCTCCGTGTTGTAGGGCATGTATGCATGGTGTCGTACTGTGCGAAGTTAACTGGAGACGATTCCTCATGTTATTTAAATAAAACGGAATAAGTAGATCTAAGAAAAGCTTATAGGCCTAGTGTTATCGCCAGATCAGCGATCTGACTATAAGTGTGCAAAATGTTTACATTTCCTTGCCCTACATTATGGCGGATTTGGCGGCCAGAACACCTGACATAGATAGGTATGAAGAAATTACGTCAGTGTCACCCTATGTATTGCCCAGTGACGGTGTTTCCATTTTGTGGCATGTCTTTTACGTCGTGTTATGTAGTTCAGTCGCCGGATGATGCAACGTAGATTGTAAATAATCATGCTTTATTCGTCTATGAAGACAGATGAATGGACTAACACTACACATAAACAGTACACAGCGACAGTGAATAAAATACAAAACGTAAAATAGTAACTAATAGAAACTAATTCTACAGCCGGTATAGGAAGTTTTGAGCATAAATCAGCAACCCAGAGCAAGACCAAGAAGCGACCATATCAATAACCTTCAGACTTCAAGATAAAGACGAAACAGTATCGTTATTGTCATTCAAACCAATCAACAGACACAATGAAGACACTCGCTTCATATCTTAAGCACTTCTGAGGCCTTTATTGTTCAGCTAGAGACATGGGCCAAACGGACGGAAAGACAGACACACGGAGACAGATGGACGTACACCCGCTTCGCTTAATGCCCCCTTTTTGCTGATATGGTGCATACTACGTTAGCAGACACTGACAATTTAACCCGTGCGTGTATATCAAATTATCGGTCCGTCTACTGTTCATTTTCGCTTGTGCCTAAAGGGTGGCGATAGTGTGGGCTGTATCGACCGAGTAATGGATAAAATTACTGAACTTTTGCAGCGGTTACAGTCGGAAGTCGACGGCTCTTCTGTTGCTGAAGTAGATATCGCAGAAGTTTCAGATGGACGCAGGCAGATTCTTGACAGTTGCTAACGGAATCTTCGCTTTATTTGGTATGTTATATCTACATTACTTGTCTTTGCTGGTCGTAGACGTTCACACATAAATGTATATGGAGTTATGAAACTATGTTTTAACTCGCTTATTTGTCTGTTAACAGTACACTTCTCCGTAGATGGGTGCAGTGTCAACAAGATCTCCAGAAGGCACACCCTTTGTGAGTCTGGGTCGTTTGAGCTATGAAGCGCGAAAACCTCCCGACGGGCCCGACCTGTAAGTGGGTTAAATTTTATTATATTTCACCCACTTTTGCCGAAGGCCCCGTTGTCGGATTTGCACCAAATTAGGCAAAGATATAAGGGTCGCCGACATAATTATTTATGACAATTTTTGGCGGTCCGTTGAAGGGTGTCGATTCTGTAAAGGGTCGAAATTTGCCATTCTCCTTGTCAAGCCCAGTAGCCGTTAACACAGAGTTGGCGTACCGTGATCGAGTAATATCGTACTCCGCAGGCCTTGTTGTTTTCTGACTGGCCGCCTCCCGTATCTAGTGTACTATTACACTTATATGATCGCTGTTTGTCCGTGTGTATGTTTCAGTGTCTACGGTATGGCTCCTTGCGATGCCCGCTGGAGGTCGTGTTTTATTTGTTTTTTTTTGCTAAATGTAATTGTAAGCAGTGTAAAACGGTGTAAATGCGGCCCATCAGTTGAAAAAAATGTCATTGAACGCTTGACACATTTATATGTTTTACTTTATTAATTATTCACCTGAAGCTATGCTTCGCTTCTGGCGAATTGTGGAAATACTATACGGGGCAAAAACGGTGTTTACGCGTTCGGCTATAACTCCACCGAAAGTGTACCAATTTGGATGAAATCTGGAGCACTGTGAGCACATTGTTGGGGGCTGGCCCAGGCAGATTTTGGGCGCGATCTGCGCAGTAGCGACAGTTTGAGAGGCAGCTGAAATTTTGTTTTTTTTGTCAGGTAAATAAAAGCGCACGATTTCACCGATTTCCCATCGGACAAATTTTACTACATTTGAACATAACAACGGCGATCGGTGTCGCCACAATACAGCCATCTAGTTGTACAACGTATATACTTTGCAAAGAAACTTATTATTTTCAAATTTAATTCTTGGCTCAGTTTTCAGCGACTACGTCGTTTTATACGTCTATGTCAGTCACTGGTTAATATCAGCCGGGTCCCGGTGAAACTGATATCCGGCCCTCATACCTAGAACATGGAAGCCGACACCTCTGCGTGAGACACATACAACGCTCAGTTCATTACGATTAAGACAGGACGTTTGTATAGCGTTTTTTCGTGATTATTCCCACCTCTAAAGCGCTCGGAATGGCACGTGTTACACACATTTTTCTTGCCACCCACACGCTTATCCGCGAATGTAATGAGCCATCCTTCCTTTGATCTCCAGTTGCAGTGCATCAAAGCACTTTGCCCTTTACTTATTTCCATCCCCCAGGAGCTAGGAGGCTGATCTGGCCGGGAAAGGCTGAGTTGGACTACCGAATGTAGCTAGCAATCGAGTGGGTCGCAATTTTCGTTGCTCGTACATTAACTTTAAGCAGTGGACTTGGTGACTTGGTGTTGCCTTTGGTTACTTTACTGATGTTGTTCGTATTATAACAATTTTGTTTATCTTCGTACTTCGTATCATACGGTACATTTGTCATTAGCACGTATAGACTATAAACCGCAGTTTTTTAAAAATTTTCTTATGGAAAGACACACAAAATACAATTCGCAGTCTAATGCACATGACGGTTGTCGTTAAACTCGATATACACGCTGTGCAGCTGCTTACGAGCACCTGCAAACATTTTTCAGAGGAAGAATTCAGTGAGTATGCAGTAGGGTGTATGACAGAAATCCCCATAAAGTAATAAAATAAGAACATATTATTTTCGTCTGCGTTCCTTAAAACAGTGTTTTAAAATTCTGACTAAAATGCATTTATTGAACTAAACATTTTTAATACTGTCCTCCTTTCCAATTAACTACTCTGAGACAAGCATTGCGAGTTGTTTGCTGCATGAAGTCTACAACTTTTAAACGTTGATGTTAGCAAGTACAAGAACAAATGACAGCGATGACAACTTTTCTTTCAGTTTTTAGTAACCTGTTTTCTTTTCCCTTTAAGTGAATTAGTTAAGTCTGGATAAGTTTCGCTTACGTTCCTGGCCGGGCAGTAAGTACCTGCGGGTGCCCATGCGGCTGCTGAAGATTAGAACAGCCAGCTGTGACTGGGCACTGATGACGACGGTGAAGCTGGTGACGTGTGTCCGCAGGTTCGGTGTGCACGTGCAAGTCGCTGGTCGACCTGACGCTGGTGATCGACTCGTCGAGCACCGTGCGTGACTGGCCGGCGATAAAAGAGTTCGCTGTTAGCATCGCCGACTGGTTCGACATCGGACCGAGTCGGGCGCGCGTCGCCGTCGTTGTCATAGGTCGCACGTCGTCCGTCGTAGTGCGTCTTAATCAACTCAACGACGATCGCCAACGACTCTACTCCACCATTCGCAGCATCTCTCCAGCGGGAGGACCAAGGTCACTTCTCACTAGCCTGTCTCCGAGTTCTTTGTTGCATCTTGTCTTGCCGCGGACATTTGTGATATCGCGCCAGATCGATCGTATTCGTAGTTACTGTGATCCATAACGTTGCCAGCCACGAAGGCGTCTGTGTCGGTGATATAATAGATGCAGAAATGTATAGATAAAATTTTAAAAACGTTAAAAATATAAAAACATTACAAAAATAATAAACTTTTTGTGAACGTTGCATAACGCAAAACATTTTTACAGCGAGCAACGCAGTCATCAACAAAATGTTTCCATGTGGGAAATTTAAGTTTTTGTTGTTATTTTTCCCTTATTTTTTCGTTTCTAGGCCGTGCGCTAGATTAAGCTGGCCATCTCGTCAGCTTTTGAGCGCACGTTAATCTACCGTATCGTATCGTATCGTAGTGACACTCACACTAAGTATGACGGTATCCTATATTTACTTAGAAACGTACAAACGCAGCAACGATTCAGAATAGCTGAAAATCTAACTGATGCGTTGTCACAACAATAATTTGTATGTGAATGCCTCAGGAACGTGGCCGGGGCACTGCTTGCGCTTCGAACGATGGTCTACACGCGCGCAGGCGGAGACCGCGCTGGCGTCCTGAACTGGGCGATAATCGTCGTCGATGGACCGTCGATGGACCGGTCGTCGACGGAGCGCGAGGCGGCGAGAGTGCGGAGCGCCGGGATCCGTCTGTCGGCGATCGGCGTCGGCACACGAGTCAACGTCGCCGAGCTGACGGCCATCGCGACGACGCCGTCCGTCGATCGCTACGTCTTCAACTACACACAGCTCGCAGACGGCTTTGCACAGCGCTTCCTCTGCGACAACCTCGCGCTCAAAGGTAGCTCGGGATTTTTCTTCTCGGGAATTTTAAGAGGCGTAGAACAAGGAAACATTGAACTGAAAACAAAGAACGTTTCTATCAAACAGTATCATCTGAATTGTAGGCCCTAAGTCCGGCTGATGAAACAAGTATGTCCGTCCACGTAATACGCGTCGCGTGCTGCCCCTGGTGAATCATGTTTTTCATAGCTCAACTCAGCCTTGTATCCCTCCGGGGTCGCTAAATCGAGTACCTGGTTCGAATAGGGGTAAAGGCGGGATTCTCACCTCTGTCGGTGGCAGGTAACACTGTGCGATCCCATATGGCATGTGAGTTTCCCGTAGCAGTGAAGAGCTAAGTTGATGCTAAACTGCTATACACTGTTTACTTTTACTGTACTTCACGTTGAGTATGCGCCGCACGCCCCATTAACATTAGATGACAGACGGGACAGACAGACGGACGGAGGGACAGACGCCAGACCGTTGCATTATGCTTACCGCTAGACGCGGCCAGCGTACTAATCAGTATAGTCATTGGCATTGAATGCAGAGTCAACATTTGTAAGTAAGTAGGAAAAATTAGTTAAGTGGGCGTGCGTTTGGCTTTCAGGGCTTAAAAAAGTAAAACGATACAAAAATTAGCCCACAAGCCACTGTTGAAAATTTTACAGAATCCGCCAATTAGCATTGCTGTGGACGCAAGATCACATCCCGTCTGCTTTTGCGGTCATTGGTGTTTAAAACATTGCAGTTGAACATTATGGATAACTGAACCGGCAAGACATTTAGGCCTAATGATTCTATGTTTATAAATATAATAGAATTATATAGGCATACTGTTGTAGATCGCGTTGCGGTATATACAGGGTGCGCCAATAAAAACAATCCCCTGGAAAAACGTCTGTATTTCAGCAATTGTAGTACGGATCTAGGCCAAACTTTCAAATTTTATATGTGAGTATTCACACAATATGATATTATTATTATTGTTATTAATAATACGCTAGTATTTAGCCTGCCGTAAACCTAAGCTTCGAGGACAGGTAACAACAAATGTAACAGTTCTACAGACGTCAAACGATTGTGCGAACACGAATAACGAATCAAACTTTGCACAGCTTTTCGCCAACAGTTCAAACGTTTCAGTGATGTATGTCAGCTGCCCACTCAGTATTTAATTAGTGTTCAAAATGTTCACCAGCTGCAGCAACACAGACTTTGGTCTACCGCTACCTGCATGACACGTCACTGCTGAACCCGTTTCATCGACCCGACGGCAAATCGTCTGCAACGTGCTCAAGCTCCAGTTTTTGTCAGGAAGTCTTACTGTTATCGTTTTAAGCCCCATATCCGTGTTTGCGAAGCGTCTGAATAGGCATTTTGTCTTCATTGCTCAGTTTTCCTACCATAAAAACATTAACAAATGCCAATAAAATTCTACGCTACTATTTCACTTAGAAAAACGTACTTTTTAGTTCAAATAGTTGTAATTTTTAAATCAAACCAAATATTGCTACAAATTTGCTGCATACATAGCCTGAAACTTCCTCTGTAAAAATTACAAATTTAGTAAAAATCTGCTACAATTGTGGAGATATATAATTTTTCCTAAGGGATGGTTTTTTATTGGCACACCCAGTATAAAGAATTAGTTTCATCATTTTACCGCGCGACGCTATGCTAGCGCGGTGTATGCTATCGTCGTGAGTCCGTCCGTCCATCTGTCTGTCACACGCCCGTATTGTACCTAAACGGCGAAAGCTAGGGTCATGCAAACAACGCCGTACGATAGTCCAGGGACTCTTGGTTTTCTGGTGCCAAAACGCCAGCGAAATTTCAAGGGAGTCACCCCAACGGGGGCGCCAAATAGACGTGGGGTAGGTTAAAATCGGCGATTTTTGACCGATATCTTGCTATGTCTAAGAAACGGTGCAAGATTGGGACATAGTTACTATGGAAGGCTAATAGGAACGCGTATGCCGTCTTTCGAATTATGCTATTTTCAGTGACCTTGAGTGACCCTAACTACCTCAAACTACCCCGTGTTCACATTTTGTATCGCCTTTTATATCTTCGTAGTGTGTGGAGATAGAGACTTTAAATTTGGTAGGTAGGTTGACGGCAGCAAGTGCTAGCCCGTGGATGGCAAACCATCCCTGAAAGGAGCGTGGTTAAGTTCACGTGAACCATTTAAATTTTGATGGACATTGGACACCAACCATATCTCTGGAACGGCTGCATGTAAAGTTGTCACGTCGATAGTTTCAGGTGTTGTCAACTTAGGTGGGGTCATTGTGATAAACTGGTGACCGTTTATAATTATCTGTTTACAACACGGTGGACGTGAGGCACCGCGTCGCGCGAGTCTGTCAGCGGCAGCAGAGACTTGTATCTGTTACTGTGTTTATGTGGACTCTGTGTACACACAGGCGGTTCTGTTGTTCCTGTGCTTATCAACATTGCTCAGCTTGTTCCGCCCCCGGTTCCTGGCCCTCCAGGTGCGACATTAAAAATTCGTAACTTTTGTTCGCTGTATATAAATATCTTTCAAATGACAAATGCGCCACACGTCAGGCGTGCAGTAAGATTTTTCGTAGATGAAACCAGGTTGCAAGCTGTATGGTTGACGTATAGTGCACAGCTAGCTTATACTTACGATGAGAAATAAATGTTTTATAGAGTAGTGGAAACAAGGCAGTTATAGACATAAGACTTGCCCCCGGTGCCGTCACCTGGCGAACTCGACGAAGCAAAACCGCTAATGATTCTGCCCCATTGGCCGCATTATGTGAAAACATGTAATCGACCACAAAACTGGAAGTAAATAGTATTGTCGTCACCGGGGGACCGAGCCGCAGCCAGTTGACATGTACAGAAAATATCGTGAAATTGGATATGTGGTTTTGGGATATACGAGCGGACAGACAAACAGACAGACAGATACGTACATACATACAGACAGACACGCTGATCAGAATACTTGGCCTTGCGAAATAAAAGAGCCCAGCGGGATCCGACAGCAGTTTAAATGCAGTAAAGCGGAGAATCTGTGGAATGTATAAAGCTTAGCGAGAGCTAAGTATGTACAATTTTATGGGCCGGCGTAGTTGCAGTTTTTGAGAGCCTACAAATTTACGAGTCGTTTTACATGGTTATAAATGTAAAAAAAACTGCAGTTTATACACAGTGTTAACGGCGACGGATCTAAAACCGCAAAAATCATAAAAAGGCAATGTTAATCACACTAACATAGCCTGAATGTCAATGTTAATATGGTTAGCATTGCCTTTTTATGATTTTTGCGGTTTTAGATCCGTCGCCGTTAACACTGTGTATAAACTGCAGTTTTTTACATTTAGACCTATATTGGCTGTTTTATTACCAGTTTTGAGTAGGCTATTAATAATGTCCATTAATACTACATTTTTCGATTTTTCAAGATGGCAGCCGTGCATTAATTACGTTTTTAGACATTTATTTCGCAAAGCCCCCTTCCCAGACCCCACCCTATAT
>Ga0209780_1004413_pt1 | contig 10823 bp, 10 predicted proteins | sample WorMetexBAHAMAS2_FD_187384 | JGI IMG/M metagenome (GOLD analysis project Ga0209780, IMG submission 187384) | Marine gutless worms symbiont microbial communities from Max Planck institute for Marine Microbiology, Germany - Inanidrilus exumae... | ecosystem: Host-associated > Annelida > Digestive...
ATATATATCACAATAAAGAACAATAACTCCAGTAAACATTACCAAATAATATTAACATTTTTACTATTATTCTCCTTACCAAATGTCTGGATATGCAATGACCTAGTTTTCACATGAGACAATTAACACAGCAACGCACATTGCTTCGGAGTCTGGTGTGGATGAAGCAAGAACGAGGTCAGGCCACTGGTTATTAGGACAGTGTTTCGTATTCCCTCCAGTGCTTGGACACTGATGGTTGGGTGACAAAAAGAACACCCGGACAAAAAAACCCATTCCATTAATGCCAGTCTGCCAGAGGTCCTTTTCCAGAACAGGAAGAGGTGGAGGGCACGACGGGATCAGCTGATCCAAGTTCACCTGGAAAAACAGCTGGTGAATATGGACGTAGTACTAAGAAAGAAACAAGCTTCGGAGAACAAACGTTGCTATTATTTTGAGACAGTTAGTTGGGCAAAGATGACGCTGTAGTTGTCTAGGGACCAGTGGCGTAAATCTGGCTGAAATTCTGGGGACGCAGGGGCGGATCCAGAAGGCTTGGTTGGGGCTAGGAGTGGACGGAGTACCCCTCCCCACCGAGGGAGGGAGCTAATCCCCGCCGCAGAAAAAAAAGTCAATTTTTCACTTGAAATAAAGTGTTTTGGCGAATACTTTGTGGTACTGTTGTCCGTACCCTCAGAAAAATGTCGAATTTTCACAGGTAGCTTAGGCAGCACATTTTACTGCGTTGTAATGCAAGCAATGTAGTGCTTTAAAATTAGAAACGTGACAAAATCCGGGGGATAATTTGCATTAGCGTCCCCCACTCCGAATATTCCGAGGGGACTCGTCCCGGTGATTGGCGGCCATGTCAGGGACTGAGCAGGCGAGCACTGGTGAGGTCGGTGAGACTGATGTGTGGTGCTCCCATCTCCTGCAGTGTCGCCTCGAGGTCTCTGGCATCAATGTCACCAGTGACGTATCGCCAGTCATCTATCAGCGACGACGACAGCGGAGCCGACTCCGGACTGAAACACAGACACAGACAGACATTGTCAGCATCCTTCTCCGGCCCAGCATCACGGAACTCTCTCCCTGCCCAACTACGCACCATCTCTAACACTAGCGTTTTGGGTTGGCGTTCGACATTCGGTAGACCATCAGTTCGTGTTTTATGCATCCCAGACTTTTCTGTGTCGGTTTTTATTGACTTTTATTTCTGCACATATGTTCTTACGTTAGTTTGTAATAGGCGCACTACAAATGTCGTATGATGATGATGATGATGAAGATACACATTTGTGTGCTGTGGGATGGCTGCACTGTAGTGAACCTATGACACTCAATGACTCAATCTCAGAGCTTCTCTTCCAGAAGAACACCCTGAACCAGGCACTTCACACATGGCTACAGATAACTAATCTGTTTGTCACCAAAGCTACGAGCACATTTAACTGACGCAAATCAAACCACACTGTTTCGTTGTAAGATACAGAAGTGATTATTTGCAAAGTATAACAGAATGTTAGGCATATTTCATCTATGAAAACCAAACTGCAACCGATTTTAGTTCCACATGTTCTAAAAAGATGTAACATCTAAAATGATTTTGTATTATGGTGGCTGCCATGATGGCAATTACTGACAACCCTAACCACCTCCAGCAGCCGTTTTCCTGGGTTGGACAGTCACCCACACGTTGTATTCCTCCACCTGTCCTGAAAGAAGTTCACTGAGGACAAGTGACATTGATATTTTTACAGACCAGACACAATTCCTGTCATACACTCAAGTGTAAAAGCACTGAACCACACACACTGGCTTCATCCATCATCTATTCACCACCAACATCAGTACCATACAAGTACAGGCAAAAGACATATGCAGTATTCACAAAGGATGAGCTGTTTGCCAACCTAAACCGCGTTGTCAACAAATAACACGAGGCAAAGGCACACATTGCACAAATAACAAGATGCAGTCGGGGACAGCAGACTTTGACCCCAGTTCCACAACCTGGCTGACTGGACAAAACATACACATCGTCGTTCACTCTGGCCTGTTCCCTCCATTATATGGAAACATGACGCTATCCACATAACGTATTGCATTGCCGTCTGAGAAGAACCGAGCCACCATTACAGGCGAGTGGACAGACAGACAGACATCCACACAACAATCACAATACTACAGGGGGAGGGGGGTGAAATAGTTAGAAACAATACATGAATTCACACTTGTGCACAACACCACTTCGGCTAGTAAAACCAGGTCCCAGGACAGATGTAAAAGACCAGTTTCAGATTTGTGCAACTGAATGAAACAAAAACTGGTTTCAGGAAGGTTGCATTAACTACTGATACTGACCCGTCTCGGCCGGCACGTGATCCAGACGAAGATAAGTCGATGGCAAAGTCAACACCGACGCCATAGCCGGCTCCTGTACCTCGCGGAGTGTGACATAATGTTAGATCATCGACATGTGACCTCATCATTCGGCTTGTATTTACGCGCAGACCAGATGAGCCAGGGTTATCAACCAACGAACCTATCACGTTTGTTCTCAAACTGATACCATCACCAACATCTTCGCCCTCATCAGCTCTAACCATGCCCCCATTTATCTTCCATGCTACCGACATCGGTGCAGCCTTTGACGACTGATTATCATGCAGCAATCTCACACCAACAGCTGCTTGACTTGTGTCCTGCAACAGCGGCTTTGTGGTTGTCAGAAGGCTTGGCATCCTTGCCACCAAGAGCAAACCATTTCCTGTTACCTCGTTGAAATGTCCTCTTTCCTGACCACGCCCACATTCTGACACATTCAGTGACGTCAGCAGTTCTGGGGACCGGCTGACAGCTTGCGGCAAGTTGTTATTGGTGGGGTCAAGCAAACTGACAAAACTGGGCTGTATTTTGGGCGGCGGTAAATAGCTCGGAGCGACGGCGGAAGGCATCAGTGACGGTAACACCGACAGCTGACAAGTAGCACTGCAATTTGTCTGGACAGCTGAGAGGCCGTCTGTCCACAGTGATGGTGCAACGTCAATGCAGCCGTTAGTATCTCGGCTCTGCAGACTGCACGTGACTACCTCCTGCTCGTTTGACAGCACCGATGAACTGCCCGGTGACTGAGCCTCGGAGACGGGACGGTCGACTGGGTCGGTCTCATGAGAGTCGTCAGTCGAGATGGAATGAGATGACCGCGGGTAAATTGACTTCCAGCGTTCCAGCAACGTACGGTCTTCATTGGTCAGCAACGGACCCTCGGCTTCACTACCTGCAGCACGTCATTTAGCAAGCTGTGAAAAACAGTTGGTCTCTTAGGCTACTGGCGTCAGTGAACCAGCAGTGTACAGGAACCAAGGTGCAGTTCATCAGGAGTCTGGGAGTGGTTGAGGCCAGACCACAACAGGGTCAATCAGTGCCTGAAGTCAGTATATTCCTTCTGTGCTTTGACGTTGTTGGTTGGGTAAAACCCGGTGTCATTCATCGCCAAAGACTCTTTTCCAGAACAACGGGAGGACTAAAATATATGGGGACACCTGCGGAACTCGGCTGTGAAAATGGCGGTAGTGGCCCTTTTCAGAGTTACTGCAAATAGGGCTAAGTCACCCAAACGAGAACCTTGGGGGTTGTCAGTACTGTGGCCGAACCAACAGCATCATGGCATTGAAGGAAACTCGAAGCACTGGCGCCATCTAGTGGACGCCGTTCTTTCTTGATAAACATACTGACTTTGTGCTAGCTGTCTGACGTCCAAACCCAGACTGACCACAACCATAGAGGTCTGAGTTTACAAATCAGCAAGATGAAGCAGAGTACCACGTGATATAGACAGACTAACGACAAGTAATAACAGTAGATAAAGATTGGTTTCATCCGTAGAATGTCTGTTATGAAACAACAACCATCAGACAAGTGTCATTCCACGTACAAAATAGACTTGCATAGAAATATTTACGTTGCTGTCTTCATGCCAGTATTATTGTAGGGTTTAACATCCCAATTGACACATTATAGGTCATTTCGGAGACGATTTTACAGGTCAGATGATCCAACCAACAGTGTAATAGCACTGAAGGATGATAGACTACCAGGTAAGGGCAGATCCCACAGGCTTTGCACACTAAAAGGTAAAGAAAAAGATGTAATAAAAATTTTTCTACATATAGCACCAAGTACACCAAAGACATGTCTTCATGCCAGCTTTCCATGTGTCATTCCATGTACGGAATAGAGTTCCATAGAAATATTCATGGTGCTGTCTTCATGCCAGCTTTCCAATAACATCACCAGGAAGTCTACTAGAAGAGTGAGCAGATGGCAAGACACCAACTGTCAGCGATGTTCTTCTTCTTGCGCCGTTGTCTCGCTCTCTCGCGCTTCAGTCTCCGCTGCTCTTCACGTTCTCTCTGACGCTGCAGAGCAGTCACGCCTCGACACCTGTTGTTGTTGCTGGCAGCCAACTCAGCCAGTTCTGAAACACGCCACACAAGCAGATGGTTACGCTGAATTTATTCAAACACAAATGTGGTTCAGCTATGATACAAATACGTTTTATAGTAGCAAACAGACGTCGCTAATGGCTACTTTCTCTGCAACTGATCACTTCCTATGGCTTGTCTATATGCAGTGCTGTGAAGTAAACCCAGAATGGCTACTGCCTTGTATCAAAACAGAAATACTAGCTATACTACCGACCACTATTTTAACGGCCTTCTTGCATGTGAAACAGTGTCATAGGTCCCCTATGGCTGCTTTCTCCACTGAAGCTCTGGGCACAAGCGACCCAACCAATAGTGTCACAGCAATGAAGGAAACCAAACTGACCCCACCATGGCCTGGACTCAGCCTTGCTTAGTCCATCATCGGACACCAGATAGAAATGGCTCTTCAATGCCAGCAGCAGTTATCATAATCAAAACACAAATGCTGAGAGAAATCATGGCGACGTATGGACAGAAGTGTACAAAGAATGAACTAGTTGTTAGCACTGTCTTCATTTGAAATCACGAAGCATGCACCAGCTGAATACAATTCCACTCCAGCAAACAAAAAATGTTGCCTACTGGAAAGCAGTAGTAGTAATGGTAGTATGTTAATGTATCTTCTATCTTGGCATTTGTCTAAATGTTTTGTTTTTCAGAGCTTAAAAATGTTTCCTACAGGAAACATTTTTTAAGCACTGAAAAACAAAACATTTAGACAAATGCCAAGATAGAAGATATATTTACACACTACCATTACTACTACTACTTTCCGGCTTTGTTTAACCAACTTAGTTCTCTGGAGATACTTCAAGTGAGGGTGGGTCTGGGTCTGTCTCCTAAAGACAAACCTTTATAACTGTGAAGCAAGACCAGATGTCATTTCTGTCACCAAACTCAGTGTGAAAGCATTGTTGACACACGTATGTCCCTATGACTATGATAAGTTGCTAGCATGACACTCACCACGCCTCTGACGCTGACGACCAGGATTCAGCAGCGCTGCTTTAATACGCGCTTTAGCATCAGCAGCTAGTGATGGGTCCATGTCAACAACCAGCGAATTAGTGTTGGACTGAGTACCATTTCCTGCTGCAGTAATGTCTGTGCAATTATCTTTAACAGCACTAGTGTCGGTCCGATTAATGCTTTCGCCACATGTCTCTCGTTGACAAATTTCATCCTTCGACTTCACATCACTGTCTGCATTGCTTCGAGCTCTAAGCATAGTCACGTCATCGGGTTCACTCTGTTGACAGGCACTGGCACTCGGCATTTCGACGGAATTCCCATCAACATGGACCTCTGCGGTGGAAATCCCAGGCCCTTCAGTTGTGACGTCTGCCAACCCAAATCCATTAACAGCATCATCTGTACCAGTTGCTGCCGATGACCCTGACTGGCTGAAAGTACTAATGACTGTGGAAGTTGTCGATTGTTTAAATTTCACGTGGCTTTGTTCAGCTGACACTGAGTTCTCAGCGCTGCAGACTGGACGCAGAACATACGGACCACGAGTCATCTGCAGCTTTGAGTGGCTGTAATGCAGCACCTCTGCCGTGATAGCGTCACGCAGCTGCTCAGCACTCATGTCCTGCAGTCAGTGACATACACACATCCATTCACTGGCAGCTGATAACTGATGTACAATTCTGCGCAGTCTTTGACACAGACGCAACACAATTCACACTACAGAAAGAAATGTGGAAGAAAAACCACCCCAGATTGTCATCCCTCAGTGTTGTGTGGTGGCTCAGTGGTAGGGCGTTGAACTTGCGATTTACCGGTCGCGGGTTCAATTCCCAGCCGGTGGCTTTCACGTAACATAGGTCAACTCAGCCTTGCATCCCCCCGGGTTCGCTAAATCGAGTACCTGCTTCGGCTGTGGGTAAAGGCGGGATTCTCACCTCTGTTGGATGGCAGGTAACACTGTGTGATCCCATATGGCATGTGAGTTTCCAGTAGCAGTGAAGAGCTAAGTTTATGCTAAACTGCTATACACTGTTCACTTTCATAAAACACTACAAAGTCACACAAAAAGACCTAATGTTGCCAAATGTAATTGTAACAATTTCTGGAGATATTTCACCTAGAAGTTTTTAAAACAATGCATATACTATCCATCTGTATCAATCTGGGACTGTTTTGCATCAATTCTGCTGAGAACATTTAAACTGCCTCCTGTCATAAAAATGTAAAAGCATCTAAAAGATAAAGAGCATCTAAAAAAAGCGGAGAAAGCTCGAAATGTTTCATCGAGACATGTTTTGCTATTCTTCTATATGTACATGCAAACACTACTGATACATAAAAACACACACACATGTGCAAACATACAGACATCAATACAACACTTAGATTTCAGCAGTAAGTAAAACAGCATCGTAAGACCGCAGGAGACTGTACTTGTTTCTCAAAGCTGAAGTCGAAGACAGGAACGCAGATGGGCTCATCGTCAGGGTCGTGGTACCGGCTGAGGTACGGGTCATTCAGAGCATCTTCCGCTGATATTCTGGAATCAGGTTCCATCTTCAGCATCTGACCAATCAGACGAACTGCCTTTGCACTGGCGGATGGATACAACGTGCGCAGAACACCCGGCTCTCTCCTTGGAAACTCTATGCAAAAACAACTAGATGGCTGTATTGTGTGGAATGCCCACAATAGGGTATTTGGCATGTCTGCCAAAACGAAATCAATTGATGTGTGTCAAAGTAAAATTTTAACGGACAAAGTGTACTGCCTTGTGTGTCTGCAGTAAAGAGTTTACTGTAACAGAGACAGACTCCAATGATACAAAAGACACAGTGGACGCTTCATACTTCGCAGGAAGTCACCGATAATATCTGATGTCATGTTGATATAGTCATCGGACGGCGAACCAACCACGTTGAAGATCAACTCCAACTGATGGCGGTAATTTTGACCTGGAATAACACGGCATAAATCAGTAAGATGGCGACATGAACGCAACAGTCAAAGCAGCAAGCAAAGCACGGATAACAACACACAATATTATACAACTCATTTTGACAGCAGTGGCAACGGCTAGTTAGAAATACAGCCAGAGCATATCAATACGTTTGTTGCCGCAGCATCAACTCACCTTCATTGTCATCACTATCGGCGTTTATCATTCATCATCTCTTTCACTGGAGGCTGAAACTTAACTGGACCTAGTCTACTAGACGAAAATATATCTACAAACGTTCCATCTTATCGGCTATTGTTCCAGGTCAGGATTTAGCCAGCTGCCCCCTGGTTTTTCTTCCTTCACTGGTTCTCAACCTGTGCCTCCTCTTGATACAGATTACAACTTCTGTAACAACATGTCACCATGTCTTTCTTGGATATTCCATTCTGATGTCTTCAACCTCCATCATTTTACAATTACTCATCCAATCGCCATCGTCTATACATTCCAGTGTCAAAATCACGTCAGTCTACCTTATATAGCATACAATGTGACTGGTTCCTTGCACAACAATTCATCAAGCTTTGTATTTTTCTTTCTCTATTTCAAAGTTAGCCATGCTCCTTTCAGTTATATCTAACAAGGCAATCACAGATATCAGACTTCGCCCGCGGTGTGCAATCCCCCCCTTTCGCAGCCGATAATAGACTCGTCCAATGCTTGCTATCAAGCATCTGCCCCTGTCGTGTGCATGCTGCGGCATGGACCGGTCCAATTTGCAATTCATAGGCATGTCAGGCTAGTCGGCCACGTTTCCCTCAAAAATTTCGCCTTCCCTTTTGGAGATCATCACCCCCACGTAACACACTCTTCCTTGGGCCTAGCCCAGTCAACAGCCCAAATGGCATCTCGATCGGTTCAGTTGTTTTTATATGGGTCCCAAATGCCTTGCTGTACTATGCACTGTCAAAGGGAAGAAAACCCCCAAAATTGCCCCATCTCCTTAGTATTTCGTCACCCTACCGGAGGAGGACAGAGCCACAGCAATAGGCAACATGCATAAAAACTGGTACAGATCGTGCATGTGGTTCTGAAGATATCCTCGCAAAAAGACACACAGACAGACACACACACACAGACATGCTTATTAGAATACTTTGCAATCGCTTCCGTGGGTAGTATAATAATAATAATAATAGTCCTAATGACTATAATCATATTTCTATAGCACTTTAAGGTCACACCAGTGGCGCTGGCAGTGGTCAGTTGAGTTAGTGGGCAGTGTTCAACTGAGCATGTTGTGGAATAGGATCGTTATTTAACAAGTCTTGCTTACTTATTTGTACAGCCTGATGATACTCTCCGGCAGATAATATACCGACCTTCATCTAACGACTTTCAGTTCACATTCGCTACGCTCATATTATCTCGTATAAGAGATGAACAGCTGCCAGTATTACCAGGAAAGAGGTGTCGTCGCCCGAGCATCTCGGCAAGGATGCAGCCAACAGACCACATGTCAATGGCGGCTGTGTAGTTCAGTGTCAGCAGTATCAATTCAGGAGCCCTGTACCACCGCGTTGCTACATACTGAGTCATCTTGATGTCGCGGTCTTCAGGACTTGATGAGATTCCACGAGCCATACCTGATTGTGTGTCACACACGTACATGCATAAACTGGTTCAATGGCCATTTTGTTAGTAAGGCTGGGTTAAATATGTGAGGGTGACAGGTGCAAAATTTCTGGTCATACAGATACCCTTTCTGATGCTAGACAGACTAATCAGTTGCGGGATCATATCCGATAACATACTGTAACGTTGACTCTCCATATAACCATAACTACACATAATTATAACACCCATTAGTTTTTCACTCAATCCTCACTCACTGATTAACTCACGAATTGATTCGGAGCAGGCAACAGGCTTAGGCTCATGCACACTAAGCTTGTACCTACAGTGAGGCTCAATTTCCCAAGGATCTCGCTCTCCAAGAAAAACTCAGGCGACTACTAAACCAGGATTAACAAGCTTGACGCTCTCCTGAGCACCCAGCCAACAGTGTCAATACATTCACAGCATAACGGACTGATGACAGTCACCATCAATGTTTTAACAACCATTTTCCAGACGAACCTGGGTAGTTGGTCCCTCTCCATTTCTTCTGTCAGTTGTTCCAGAACACAACTTGTGAGGGTAATTAGCACAGGCTTTTTCACAAGCTAAATGTTCTTCCGGTCACCCAACCAACAGCATTAATTAAATGAAACTCAGCAGTGACTCTGCCAGCCTGCCAGTGGCCTCGTCTCATGCTTTCTCCACATACCACTGGACTTCTGGAGGAAGGGGCGTTGCTTCTTTTACACTGACCCTTTGATACCAATAGTACAGGCACAACAGTAGTGCTGTGACGGTTTTGAAATCAAAACCGAAACCGCGGTTTTACTCCAAAATCGAATCGAAACCTCCAAATTTTGCAGGCTAACTAACGTTTTTATTTCAGATACTCCACGGACTAAAATTCGGTTGTGTTAAGGCAGATCTACCGTGCCAATTAAAAGGTGCAACAGCGTTCAATGCGTCGTGCCCGGCGTCATGCCCGGCTGGTCTGCTGATTAACGCTAATTGGCCTTAATTGCCCGCCTGCTGTTTCACGTTGAGCTTTGCCAAAGGGACGTAAGTTTATTTACGCTGCGTAGGCAAGTTAAAAGCTTATTATACTTTTTATTAAAAGTAGTGCTGTGACAGTTTTGAAACCAAAACCGAAACCGCAGTTTTAATCTGAAACTGAACCGACTGATGAAAATCCAGAACCGCACAGCACTATAAAACAGATTAGCAACAAGCATCAGAAATCAATTTTGACCATCTGACTGTCCAGGCAATGTCACCAGGAAACGCCAAGACTTCACATCAGCAACAACGGCAGCTAATGAGCCATAAATGAGGTTAGACGCTGAATGTTACACATGCTTCCAAGTACCAAGAGTCGTGTCTGCTACAGCATAGTAAAGAAGCGGAAAAATGGCACAGTTCCGAGTTTTGAAAAAGTTTACTAAGGAAGTGAATTTATTTTTTTGGGAAGGGAATCAAACCCCTATTAACACCTCTGACTTGTTTTTAACGAATTATGGCATTATGTAAGTTTTTATTTATATAATAAATCTCCAGATGATGGTAGGATTAGTCCAAAAATGTTGATCTCTCTGCAACAGCTTTCTGATGCCAGTATCCAGACCACCGTCAAAACGGTAATTCATCTACAATGGTCTGAGACAGCCTGGTAACAGCCATACAGGCAAACACGTGTCGTCCTGTGTACAGTGACAGCCAGTGTCAGTCGCTAGCCGTCGGCTTCGGTCAGTTCTTCGCTGACAAGCTGCGTCGCACTCGTGAGTCGATCGCCGTCAGTCTCGCGTCGACGTTCGGTCTTG
>Ga0209780_1004415_pt1 | contig 10821 bp, 8 predicted proteins | sample WorMetexBAHAMAS2_FD_187384 | JGI IMG/M metagenome (GOLD analysis project Ga0209780, IMG submission 187384) | Marine gutless worms symbiont microbial communities from Max Planck institute for Marine Microbiology, Germany - Inanidrilus exumae... | ecosystem: Host-associated > Annelida > Digestive...
ATTCGGCAGCGAAGGGGGCAGTGGGATTGCACAGCACGGCTGAAATCTGATATCAACGATTGCCTTTTTGCCGATATTGTGTACCTTTTGAATGCTTGGTACTTTAATTTGATAGCTACTGAATAACAGTAGTGATGGCCATTGTGATAAGGGACCATTGACTTTTGATGACTACTGCTACTACTAATAATTTCATTTTCTGTTTGATAATTCTTTATAGTGCTTCAGTTTGGGTCAGATCCCTCAAAATAGAACCCTGAGATGCGGAAGCAGGTTGCTTGCAGGCTGGTTGACCTCACTCTTACCAGCCATCTTTCTGAAGGGCCCTTTAAACCATTGTTTTATCGTCACAGTATTTGCCGTGAGTAATATAACTAGATCCGATCATTCGGAACGTCTCCAAAATGTCCTATTTTATGTACGGGTGGGACATAAATGCTTAACTCAATCAATCGAGCAGTGAGTAACATAGCTAGATCCAATGCAAGTGAACTGCGTTGGTGTATTTTGTGCGTTGGTGTTGTGTACGTGTTGACAGCTGCGGAGGACGAACGTTCAGGATGGTGAGGCTGGCGGAATCACGCAGCAGATTGGTGCAACCAACGTGCCACAGGACACCATCCGAGAACAGACCAAAATGTGTCCCAACGTGCGTACATCACAGCCGCCCACTGTACCCAAGCCTACTTGGACCACGTTATCTTGAATCTCTAACCACTTAATATAGGCACAATGGTGCTGATTGTACTCTAATAGTCAAGTCGGCTGTCTCAGCAGATACTCATGCTACTGTAATTTCTAATTGGATAGATTTTTATTTTTTAATTAAAATTTTTTATTGGTTTGTTATCAGTTTCTGGAGTAATCATTAAGGTGATGCACTGTCTCACGGTTAATCTAGATTCCTTCTTTTAAGCAACTTTCTTAATTATTTATTATTTCTTTGTTAGTTTCTGCAACAGTTTAAAAGTAACTGTGAAGATGGTGAATATTGCAAGTTCGGTTTCTGCCGAGGCCTCTATCGGCCTTTGTGACATCTTGAACGGCATGCAGCTAAGTACTGTTAAAACATGCCAGCTGATGAGTGATCATGTCTATGTCCCAGCTGTCAATGGGGAAAGTGCAGATAAAAGGTTAAAGGTACTATAGCTGCCCCCTCCTCTCCAACAGACAACATCTGAGCTATGGTGATTGTCTGGAGGGTAAGATTGGAGATTATTTGACCAGCTCTGTGCTGTTGTGCATCATAATTGTGCACATCATAGGCACGCCTATATAATGAGCAGTTCATACACGGTCGACTGGATCGGGCTTTGATCTTGCTTGGCTTAGCTGTCTTTCGAGCGTCTCTGTGTCTTCGGAGTACGTGGTGCTATGCATAGAAAAAATTTTTGATTACATCCTTTTTTTACCTTTTAGTGTGCTGAGCCTGTGGGATTGGCCCTTGACCTGGAAGACTATCATCCTTCAGTGCTATTACACTGTAGGTTGGGTCATCTGACCTGTAAAATCGTCTCCAAATTGACCTATAATGTGTCGAGTGGGACGTTAAACCCTACAATACGATCCTTAAGTGCGTTAATGCTGTGTGTTGAATGATGACAAGAAGTGTTCCTGGCTTGTTGTTACATATCGAGTAAGATATTGTTGAGTTACTCATAGACTTGATGTTGTGTGCATCTGTGGATGAAGGTGAAGGCTTTGCCGGGTCTTGGCACCACCATTGACGTGATACTCGTCAACGGCCGCATCTCTGTGGGCGACACAGTGGTAGTGGCAGGCCAGGAAGGTCCAGTTGTCACTCAAGTACGAGGACTACTGATGCCTCAGCCACTGCGTGAACTCCGAGTCAAAGTCAGTCAACTGCATACAATACGGTAGATTAGCTTGCACTGACGAGATGGCCAGCTTAATCTAGCGCACGGCCCAGAAACGAAAAAATAAGGAAAAAAACTAAAAACAAAAACCGAGTAGCTCAGAAGAAACGGTCCAGGCAAAAGTCTGTGGAGGCAGTCCGGGGGAAGAAGTGGAACTACCGGGGTAGGATTTGTGAAAGAGGTAGGTTTAAAGCCGGGAGTGAAAGAGAGAGGGAGTTATGGATGAGCAGAGTGGTGAATCAGAAGAGGAAGAAGTGATGGGTGAAGGGATAGGTGAGTCGGAAATGGAAGAACTGGTACCAGCATGAGGTTAATGAAGAGACAAATGAGCTGATTCCAGAGACAAGGTGAAGCAGCATGACTTTGATCGATGGTTATGTTGCAACTTGTTACTGGCTCGCCTACACATAGTGTAAGGGGCCAGTATTGTTTTGCTCTTTGGCGTCTGTTGTCCTTGTCTGTCATAATCGTCTGTCGTCGTCTGTAACACCATACTGTGGACCTGCAGGCGGCTTCACCTGCGCAGGTCAGGTGGTGACGTCATGCCGACTTCAGTGTACTTATAGCTCCTCGGTAACACTCCACGGTGGGCCAGTAGTGCTACATCCCATTATGATGTCACCTTGTTTTGTTCGGTTTTTGCCCTCAACCAAAGTGTGACTGGTTGCTAAACTACCAATGTTAGACTCTGGTTGCATAACTGATGTACTAATATGGCAGTTGAGTCAACCACAACTAAGTCTTGGTTGTTGACGAAAAATGCCTGCAACGTTGCAATTTATGGCATTAGTTTTGGCATGGATTTAGCACAAGCCCGATCACAGTGGCTACTGAATGTGTATATATTTCATTTGATAGAGTATTTAAGTCACTGAGCCTGTATAATGGGTGTAACGTCTACCGGTCGATCATGAAAGGATGGTATCCTGTTGCTTTTTCCAGGTTGTGTGTCAGGGCTTTGAGTTCCGTTAGTACTGTGAATGTGTTGACTGGATAACAAGGAAGCTCATCCAGACTGTAAGAAACCGACTTCAATTGTCGTCATAGTAACTCTACTGCACGATGCAGCCCACCCAGCCTGGAGTGTCTCAGGAGTGGAAAGCTCATTAAACAGAAACTGAATATAGTACAAGAGGTAGTATTGTAGTAGTAGTAGTCGTAGTAGTCGTAGTAGTAGTAGTAGTTGTAGTTGTAGTCGTAACACATTAGCTCTAGTTACTAGTTCTACTCCTGAACACCCGCTCAACTGCCCTGACAGTCTACAATCATGGACGGAAATCTTCGGCAATGCGCCACTTTTCCCGTCGACTCCTTCCACGTTGTCAGACAAGTTGGCAAGAAATACGTGGCAGCAGCTAGAACTAGTCGCAGTGATGGTTTCCAGTTTTGTCTGTTGAGTGGTTGCTGAGTTTGCTGTATGGTTGTGTCTCTGTCAGAATGCCTACGAGCAGCACAAGACGGTGACTGCAGCTCAGGGCTGCAAGATCACCGCCAAGGACCTCGAGAAGTCACTCGCCGGCTTACCTATGTTTATAGCACACCAGCCGGACGAGGTGGAAGTATACAAGGTGAGATGTTGTCTGTTTGTACCAGTGATGCAGTGCATTTTAATACGTTCACCACTCAACAGTTTGTGAAGGCTTTATGTTTTCCAGGCTGTCCATCCACTGCGTTCGTTTGTTTGTCCCGACAGATCTTGTTACTACGATATCTCATGATCAGCTTAAGCGATCTTGATGCAACTTACAAGGGATAACCAGTAGCCTTTATTTATGACCTGATTACTTTTTGAAGATCAAAGGTCAAGGTCACAGCAAGCCATCGAGGTGGCGACGGTATCCACGCGACACATTAAAGTCCATGTTTTAGTTTTATGTTTGGAAAGAGACCCGTGGGAATGATTGGCACATGATGGCTCACAGTGGCAGAGTACTGAAACATATTCAGAGCACTGGACATGACCAAGAGAATTTACCCACCAGTCTCATCCATTATTGAACCACCAACTGACGTGCAACTGACTTGTGCTGCCTCAGCGCCTCCTGTCTGACACCCATGTAGTATGTAAAGGCATAAAGGTGCAGTACGTAAAGTGAAAGGATAAAATATTCATGTGTGACCTCATTTTACTGTGGTTAGACTTTATTACTGGCCCGCTTAATGGGCCAGTATTTTTTTGCTGGCTGGCGTCTGTTGTTTATTGTCGTCTGTAACGCTGCCGGCGGGCGGGACGGCCAGGTGCATGGGAACGTGGTGTGGGAACGCTGCTGGCAGGAGGGCCAGCCGGGCGCGTGGACGCTCTTGCGGCGGGCCAGTACGGTTACGTCCCGTTAGGGCGACACCTTGTTTTGATAGTAGAACCACAGTACCGTGTGGTGTTACTGTTGTGTGTTGTAGGACGAGCTATCACAGATGTTGGCCGACGTTCTTGACTCAATCAAAGTCCAGGAGCGCGGTGTCTTTGTTCAAGCGTCGACGCTCGGCTCACTCGAGGCCTTGCTCGTCTTCCTTAAGTCATCAAAAATTCCGGTATTTTTAGTCGACAGAAATTCCGCTGTTTTTACATCACGGAATTTTGAAAGTAGTTTTATGTACTGCGTATGTTGTGGTTAAATTGTCAAGTCATTATTCGGCGTGAATGATGCTTTTTGTTTTATTCAATTTTGTAAAAGTCTTGCCTGTTCTGTACAGTATGTTTTATTGACACTTAAACTCTCATGAAGGGAGTCAATCTATCCCCTTCCAATTTGGCATATTGCAAATGATTTTTTCCGTAGTGAAGAATTGTATGAAGGGTTTGGGCTGTTGCCTATGGCTGCAGATACTGTCAGGCTGTTGTAGACGGGGTTAAGCGCATAGTGACTCTATTGAATTTGTATGTGCTATACAGAGAACTATTATGTATGTATGTATGTTAAGGATTTGTTATATTAGAGCAACTACATTATTACTTGATGAAATTTCACTGCTGTTGCATGTGTGCAGTACGCTGGCATCAACATTGGTCCAGTACATAAACGAGACGTGATGAAGGCGTCTGTCATGCTAGAACATGATCCACAGTAAGTAGTGAAAACTTGTGGATGTTCGCCTGTCTTGTTAAATACTCTTCATTCCGGCAGTATTTCGTTCCTACAGTTTATCATTGATATTGTACTTTCATTAAAAGAATGTGCGGAGGGTTTTTTGTAACCAGTTTGTTACTATAGTTATCATAATAGCTGCCAACACTTCTGCTGTGAGAGTGTTATATAGTTATATTGTCAAACAGTACTTTGCATTGTAAACGCCATCGACAGATGTGCATGCCCCTGCTGGAGTACATTGCAGTATTAGTATTACATCACCAGAGCAGATGGTCATTCGCCACGTTTCAAGCAGAATGGATCCTAGTGTTGGCCGATTGTACCTAAACATCGATCCGTCTTAGTCACATGGTCCATAGATATTCTCTGGGTCTTCTCCAGTGAAATGATGGTTGAACTATTGACTCCGTGGTTGTCAAGGTTTACTGGAAACTGCACCAGATGCCTACCAATTAATCATCATCAGTCTCAGTACCTGGAGTAACTTCACCTCTGCAGCTGTAAGTAAGTAAGTAAGAAAGAAAATCTTTACTTGGCGCCATTGACGTCTAGCCACAGTGCGCCGCGGCCCTGCTAACCAAATATAAACGTTTTAAGCGATCATTCAAGTTGTCCGAAGGTGATTCAGTTGCCGAAGCTGTTCAGGCAGACTGTTACACAGTGTTGGCCCGGCAGTGGCAAAACAGCGGTCGCCGAACTGGTTACGTGACCTCTTGACCATGCATGTTTGACTGTCTGCAGACCGCAGTGGACGGCGGCCAGCGGCAGTGACCAGCGTACACTCATTAGCTAGGCACACAGGAGCAGTACTGGCCAGTGAACGGTAGACGAGGATGGATAGCTTGAATTCCACTCGTTGACGGACTGGTAGCCAGTGCAACTGACGTAGGAAGGACTCGCGTGATGCGCTCGCACCAGCTGACTTCAGTGATGAGACGGGCCGTGGCGTTCTGGACTGACTGCTGTGGAAAGGTTACTGCAGAGTATGGTAGACGAGGGTGGATAGCTTGAATTTCACTCGTCGGCGGACTGGTAGCCAGTGCAACTGACGAAGGACTGGCGTGATGTGCTCGCACTGCCTGACTCCAATGATGAGGCGTTCTGCTGTGGTAAGGCTACTGCAGAGTTGTGCATTTGTTGGCTTGCAGATATGCTGTGATAATGGCGTTCGACGTGAAGGTGGAACGCGAGGCTCAGGAAATGGCCGACACTGTCGGCGTCAACATATTCGTCGCCGACATCATCTATCATCTGTTCGACCGGTTCACAAAGTTCCGCGAGGAGTGGCTGCTGCAGAAACGCGAGGAGTTCAAGCACCTCGCCATCTTTCCGTGCAAACTCCGTATCTATCCCGAGCACGTGTTCAACTCCCGCGACCCGATCGTTGTTGGCGTCTGCGTCGAAGCCGGGTTCCTTCGAGAAGGCACCATGATCTGTGTTCCCAGTAAAGAGGTTTGTCAGTTGAAATTAGTCAGTGGTGTTTTTAGAATAGTACACGAACACACACTGAGTTTTAATTTAACTGACGTTCTCCATGCCTTCTCAGCACGACATTGTCGACGAAGGCGTTATGTTTCTAGGTCGTCCCATTTGTCTATCTGTTTGTCTAGTCAGGTATTGTTACCACGATATCTAATGAACAGCTTGAACAGTTTTGAGAAAACTGACAGGAAATATTCACTAGCCCCTACTGATGACCTGATTACGTTTTGGAGGTCAAAGGTCAAGATCAAAGCAGGCCTCAGTATGTGGTGGCGAGGTCATCCACGTTGACGCTGTGTGTCGAGATCCATGTTCTAGTTTCTGGGGTTACTCTGGTTACCGAACCAGCAGCATCAGAGCACAACATGGAACTCGAACCATTGACAGTATCCAATCAACGTCAGCCGCGGAACCTTGACTTTGCTGTGGTTTGTGATAGCCATCATGAAAGTTTCACTGCATGCTGGCTCCGGGGTGGTAATGTGCCGTGATTCATGTGTGGATTTTGGCATCATATAAATTGTTTATTTGTGTGTTTACTTAACTTCTTTTCTTCCTTTTTTCCTTCTTTACTTTCTTTTTCTTTTGTTTGCTTTCTTACTTATATACTTCCTTACCCGTTTACTTTCTGACTTTTCTGTCTACTTCTTCCAGAATAGATCCATATCGTTTCCAGGCCGGAGGTCATAGGAGGCAACCAAACCTTGCTTTAGTTTAATTGATTCATTTTATGTTGTAGTATATTTTGTTACGGATGTATGTTTGTTTTTGTTGTATTTGTTTTAGTTTTTGAGTACTAAGCCAAGCAGAATGGGAAGGCTGGGAAGAATGTCTCTGAAATGACATGTTGTTGTGTGTGTGAGACATAAAACCTTAATCAATCATGAACGTTTGTCAAGTTTATTTGATGAATGCAGATTCAGTATCAGGTAGTCGCAGAACCTCAGACTGAGCCAGCCAACTTGGGCTGTTAGTCTACCTGCAGGCTGCTGCCATCCACATCCACCATCACCATTTATTATTATTACTCAGCATGTAAGCCAACACTTATCTTACCGTCCCACAGAGGGTAGAAAGCTAAGTCAACGTAGGCACTACAGAGAGAGAAGTCACTTTTACTGTCGTCATTTTCATAATCTACATTCAATGACAATGAGAAATGTTTAGTTAATATTTAACGAACAAACTTCACTAAAGTGGCAAAACATCCAAATGAAATATAACTCGCCAGTAAGTAATATGAGATGTAAATTTTAATCGAACAAAAAATTGAGATTGATTAAAATTTTAATATTTAATCAGTTGCTTAGTACCTAAAAATTTCGGCTCTAATTAAGTGGTTTGTTATGTGATTGCTGTGTGGGGTGTGTTGTGCAGTTTCTCGAGGTTGGGCGAGTATCCAGCATACAGGTGAACCACAAGCCGGTTGAGAAGGCACTGAAAGGTCAGGATGTGTGCATTAAGATCGATCCGGTGCCTGGAGAGGCACCAAAGATGTACGGTCGACACTTTGAACACACTGACCTGCTATTCAGCAAGGTACATGCACGTCGCATACTCAGTTTTAATGACATTCATCGTGTCAGTAATTTTAAATCGTATGTGGCTATTTTAACACTGGCTGCTTTTTATGTTCATATTTGTTTTTGTTCTTTGGCTTGACGCATTTGACATTGGACAACCGCGGAAAATCGTTGACGTCACCGACACGCTGTCACTGTACTATGTGTTTTAGATTTCTCGAGAGTCGATTGACGTCATAAAGAACTATTTCCGCGACGAGATGACAAAGGCAGACTGGCAGTTGGTTGTTGAACTGAAAAAGACGTTTAATATTCTGTAGGACTTCGTTAAACTGATGATTTTTGCTAATGCCATCGATTGTGCAGTATTCTCAAAGTATGTCACTTCTGTTCATAGCCGGCACCGCTTTGGCCTTGCGTGCTCGAGTTTTTCTGGGTTTAATTTGCCTCTGTTTTTAAATTTTGTCAAGTTTCCTTGAAGTATTGAAGGTTTTCGTGTGGATATGGGTTGTTGTTGTCACTTTTTGTTAGTAAACAATGATAATAATAACAATAACAGTAATTTATATTATGTGCCTGTCATCTACTGAATTGTACTAAAAGTCCAAAGATTATATCCTAATTATGTTTTGTGTAAAGAAACCCATGTTTATGATTACACAGTGATATCCAAATTGTAATGCATTAATAGATGAATGCACTATATCATAAGTAAATGCTGGTGTTTGTTAGTGGTGTCCGTCTTTCCCGTGGGATTTGTGTAGCGGGCTTTTACGGGCTGGGAGTTGTTATGGATTAATGAATTTAAGAAAAAGAAATGGAGTTTATGATGTTCTGTTATTTTTTTATTAAGGTTTACTGTTCATATATAGTTTCTTTCATCAGAGACTAGAGTCGACGTGGTGAGAGCATCTTTTCTCAGGATTAAGTGCTGCTGTAGAAAGGATGAGGACAGCATGCAGCCATGCACCTGTCACCCCTGGCAACCAGCTAATCCTCCTTCACCTGTAAAATGGTCATTGAACCAGTGTATGCGAGTGTGTATGTGTCCAGTCATAATTTTGACATTTTTGCATGCATAAAGTACTTGGTTATTAATGAGGGCCAATCGATACAACGTACCTGTGGCCTATGAACTTGGTATTCGAGCTGCTGTGTAGATAGGTTGATAGTGATGGGCAACTAAATAAAATTTTTGTAGTTAAACTAAAACTAAATTATAACTTTAGATAGGTTGACAGTGACGTAATTTCGACATTTTTATCTATGCTAGCTCTTTTGGCAGCCATGTTGTAGGGCAAGTAAATGTAAACATTTTGCAGCACTTACAGTGAGATCACAGATCCGGCACTAGCAGTAAACTTTTCTTAAACCTACTGATTTCATTTGATTTAAATAACATGACAAATCTTCACTTAACTCCCCACAGTACGACATCATGCCCTACAACATGGAGATCATATCATGACCATAGATTACTGTGACGTCACTTTAACCTATCTATACTGATCAATGTCGTGATCACTTTTATGTGATGTGGCTTGGTGCGAGATGATATTTTGTAAGTGATCACCAATCAGTTCTGCAAGACTTGTGTGTTGATGCCCTTAATGCTACTTACTGAATAGCTTTCCAACTGGTGCATTGCGTCGAATGCTGTAAAACAGTTGTATGTAAATCTGTACTGATGTGAATAAGATACGAAGAACATTTTTTGTTTTTTTTTCTGTATGACATGCGTAATATAATTGTTACTGTAAATGTGGCGTAATGTGTTTTTTGAGTTGCTGAAATGCTTAGCAGAGGCATAAGTGCCGGTTCTGGGCTGGCATAGATACATTTGATCCAACTGTAGAACGGGTGGCGCCATGATAGACAGACTTTGACGTTTTGGCATGTGTTTATTCATATCGTTTAGAAAAAAGTAAATTAACGAACGACAACAATCTGCACAGAAATAAACGTTTGATAACCTTCATCAGTAAGACAAAATTTACGTTGAAATTCACAGCAAATCACGTATTTCTCATAATGATACGATACGATATATTTACGTGTGCACAGAAGCTGACGAGATGGCTAGCTTAGTCTATGCGCACGGCACAGAAACGAAAAAATAAAAGAAAACAGAACAAAAACCGAGTAGCTCAAAGAAACGGTCCGGGCAAAATCCATGAAGGCAGTCCAAGAGGAAGATGTGAAACTACTGGGAGTAGTATTTGTGAAACATGTTCTAAGCCAAGAATGAAAGAGAAAGTTATGGATGAGCTGACAGTGGTGAATCAAAAGAGGAAGTGATGGGTGAAGGAATAGGTGAGTCGGAAATGGAGGAACTGGTACCAGATTGAAGTTGTGGAAGAGATAAAGGTAGTTGATTCCATAGACAAGATGACGAAACAAGCATAACGAAAGGAGCAATCTGTGATTTTATGGAGGATGTTGTTGGTGGCCGAGTAACGACGGATGAAGAGCGAGTACTTTGCGAACGTCGAACAGAGATGAGGTTATGAAGGTATAGAGGTTGGGTAGTTGTGTCCCCCATTATTTGGAGTAGGGGGACCGGGGACAGTGAACAAATTGCCTCCCCAGATTTTAATCACGTGTACAAATATCAACCACCAGACTGCTTGCATTACAGCGGATTTAAAGGTAACGGTGCAGGCGTGACAGATTTAGAATTTGAGAAACGGCGGTGACGCCCACCCCTTCTAAAATATACTGTAAATGTCGACACGCATGCACCCTCTAAATGCGTCCATGGATGCAAGGTTGGGTGAGATATCTAGGTCCAGTGTTGGAATTACTTTGTAAAAGTGCATTGTGTAATTAATTCAGATCTTAATTAATTAAAAG
>Ga0209780_1004416_pt1 | contig 10821 bp, 9 predicted proteins | sample WorMetexBAHAMAS2_FD_187384 | JGI IMG/M metagenome (GOLD analysis project Ga0209780, IMG submission 187384) | Marine gutless worms symbiont microbial communities from Max Planck institute for Marine Microbiology, Germany - Inanidrilus exumae... | ecosystem: Host-associated > Annelida > Digestive...
AAGTTAATGGGCGCTTAGCACTGCACTATATTTTGTATATTATTGCATATAATGCGTATGCCATAACTATGGACAATTTACGATTACTATCTATTGGTATACGTCTGCAGAGGGACCGCGCGACGCCACCGGTATATTATATAACTGCGAGGTGGAAATTCTGTAGCAGATGCTAAAATTCAAGACTTCATGCGCAGTACTTGCCTATCTATCGTCTAATTTGTTAAACGAAGTAGGTTTGTCTCTTTTTCGGTATTTTGAAGTAGGCCTACGTGTGTGCGATATCGTCGTTAACAAGTTCACGTTCGCTATCTCATCTCCTGATGAGTTCTTGTACAACATGCAGCAACAAATGCATCGCTTATTCACTGCATTGCGCATAAAAAACAAGTGATCAAAGAACTTTGACGTAAAGCCGCATCACAGGGGGCGGATTTTTGAGGGGGACAGTTGGCTGCAGCAGTCCCGCTGTCATGCCGTTATTGATGATTGAATGATCCATTTTGCTGCGTACACGCAGCAAAGACTCCCAATGCTTTTCAATGGGCGGGGCAGGTCCCAAAATTATTCCTACCCGAAGCGGGATCTCGACCCCATCTAATACGTAGTTCCTTGAGCCCACACGAGCGAACCCTAAACGGTATCTCAATAGGCCTAGATTTAGCCGTTTTTACCACGCGACGCTATGCTAGCACGTTATATGCTGTAGTCGTGTCCGTCTGTCAGTCCCAAGCCGGCACTGTACCAAAATGGCTAAACGCAGGTCACGCAAAGCGCATACAACACCGTACGATAGCTCAGCGACTCTTGTTTTCTGATGCCAAAGATCTCGGCGAAATTCCAACGGGGTCACCGCCCAACGGGGGCGCCAAATAGAGGTATAGAGTGGGGGTAGGTTACAGTCGGCGATTTTCGACCAATATCTCGCTATATCGCATATCAGAAACGGTGCAAAATAGGGGATAGTTACTATAGAACGCCAATAGGAACTCGTATGTGCTGTATCGAATGGTGCTATTTCCAGTGACCTTGAATGACCCTAACTACCATCATTTTTGTCATTGTGTATCGCCTTTCATATCTTTCTAGTGAGTGGAGATAGACTTCAAATTTGGTAGGTAGGTTGAAAGTAGCAAGTGCTAGCCTACAGATGGCAAACTATCCTTGAAAGGGCGTCGTTAGGTCACGTGAACCATTTAAATTTTGGTGGGCACCAACCATATAATCTGGAACAGCTGATCGTCGCAGGTGCTGGGTGGATGGTCAGTGTGGTAAACTGGTGACCGTCATAGGTCACAGTTTATCACACTGACCGTCGACATCTGTGTACAGCACGGTGGGCGAGAGACAGACAGACACACGTGCGACATCCGTAGCAATAGGCCGCATATATGCGGTGTATACATACGTAAAATAACTATACGCTAATTACAAAATAAAAATGTTCAACAGCGTAGTAAAATTGTTCAACTGGGGCATAAGCTGTAAATTTAAAAAGTGCGATTTCAGGGAACATTTGAATTTTGCATTATCAGTTATAACACGAAGGTTAGCAGGCAGAGTGTTCCAGATATGAGGTCCATTTGATGAGAAACTGCGATCCCTCTCTCTTTCACTCTCGGCTTAAAACCTACCTGTTTTACAAATCCTATCCTTCGTAGTTTGACTTCTTCCTGCCGGACTGCCTTCACGGACTTTTGCCTGCACCGTTTCGTCTAAGCTAATCGGTTTTTTGTTTTTAGTTTTCGTTATTTTTTGTTTCTGTGCCGTGCGCTAGACTAAGCTGGTCATTTTGTCAGCTTCGCGCCTGATGTACCGTTGTAACCAATGCATTGTTACTGACGGCTGTCGGCACCACGATATCCTGATCCACCAGATATGACTGGCACTGGCCAGTGTGCACCGTCTGCATCAAAAGGCACACCTTATACTTGATGCGAAAATCGACGGACAGCCAGTGCAGATGCTTCAGTGCCTGTGTGATGTGGTCGTGTGGCCGAAGGCCAGCGACCAACCGTGTTGCAGTGTTCTGGGCGTGCTGAAGATCGAACTGAGATTGTCGACTGTAGCAGTCCAAGTAAGACAATGTAGCTGTAGTCTAATTTGGCCAGCACGAGACCACAGAAAAGTAAAGGTAAAGGCGTAGATTTGTATAGCGCTTAATTATGAAACTCATCTCTAAAATGTTCAGGATGGCACGTGTTAAAGGGATAACACAGTCTTACTCGCCACCAACATGCTTATCCACTAATGGAATAAGCCATCCCGCCTTTAGTCCCAGCCGCAGAGCATCACCGCACTTTGGCCGGTACTCATTTCCCGTCCCACAGCGGGTAGTAGGCTGAGTTGGCTTGGGACCAAACCAGCTGCATGGCTGTGTTGTGAATGACGCAACGCCGCGGTAGCCGCCTGTTACGTCGCAGCTGAAAGAAACAGTTCCTAGCAACATTATTGACGTGCTGCTTCACAGTGAGCTAAGCGTCGAGCAGAACGCCAAGGTCACGGACGACAGGTGACAGTTTGATGGTGACGTCGCCAAACGATAGACTGCAGTCATCACAGGACAGTTTGAGCATGTTGGCATGGGAGCCGAACCATGCCAACCCCGTGTTTGTCGCGTGCAACTGCAGCCGACGCAATGCGCCGCAGTCGCAAACTTCAGATATACGCAGTCGGGCAATTGTAATAACAGTGAACTGGCTTGAGAGACAACAACATCGTCGTACAACTGCTTGTCATCAGTGTAGATGTGGTCAGTGGATTTGATGGCACCGGAGTGACATTCTGTGTCAGCGATGAACTCGACCTTGCGGTACTGAGCAATCGAGAGCGAAGGAACGGATGGCGAGCCACTAGTATACCATTACGTCGTTCAAGGTCAGCGATCTGATGGGCAAGAATGGAACCAGTCAAGGGGAACTCCGTGGACTGACAAGAAGCTCAGCTATCGCCGAGAAACCCGCGCGACGCTCTGTATCAGTTGAAATGTTTTACTGCTTACGAATAACGCAAACAGATTAAGTGACAGGCTGAGTGGCAGTTGCTGAAAGTGCTCTTAACTGAGGAGCACTTTCAGCAACTGCCAAATTTTATTCCGCTACCTGCATAGTTATTAGCGAACGTGAACGCATGTTCACGTTCGCTATATGCTATCGCCGGTCCGTCTGTCGTCTGTCTGTCATCCGTAACGTTCGTGCACCCTACTCAGCTGGTTGAAATTTTCGGCAATTTTGATTCGCCGTTTGGTACCTTGGCCATCCGTTCACATTCACGAAAAATTTTACGGATATCGTCCCAGTGGAACCCCGCCGTTTGGGGGGTTTAAACGCAAGAGGGGTGGCCAAATATAGCCATTTTGGAGCTTTCGAGGCCATATCTTACAAACGGTGCAAGATAGGAGATAAGTTAGTATTAGTCACTAATAGGAAGTCGTATACGAGCTTTCGATTGGTACAAAAATCGGTGACCTTGAATGACCTTGAACGACGTAATGGCCCTTATTTTGCGTTATTTTACCGAATTTGGTAGTTTCCGTGGCGCATTGCGTAAAAGTGGTTGACAAAGCGATGGACAATATACGATTACTATGTCCAGTAGTACACGTCTGCTAAGGGACCGCGCGACGCCCACGGTATAAAATGTTCTATAACTGCAAGGTGGAAATTCTGTAGCAGATTCATAAATTCAAGACTTAATGCGCAGTACTTGCCTAGCTATCGTCTAATTTGTTAAACGAAGTAAGTTCTCTTTTTTTGGTATTTTGAAGTACGTGTGCGATATCGTCGTTAAAAAGTTCACGTTCGCTATCTCATCTCCTGATGAATTCTTGTTACTTTTGTACACGAATCGTTGCACTAGGCACAACTATCGCACAGCGAGCATGCAATGCCGTGCGTTCCATCAACAGACTTCCGTATAGCCAATTTTGTTGGTGTCAACAGGACCGTAACTGTTATCAACAAACGTCGACTACCATCAGTGTTGTTGACGACACCGCGTGTTACTCCATGGTGGACGCGAACCACAAATTTCAAACAGCAAAAGTGATCTTCAAGGTCACTAAAGGTCACTCGTAATGATGCCATTCGATAGGCCACATACGATTTCTTGTTAGTCTTTAATTGTAACTATGTGTCTATTTTGCACCGTTTCTGAGATATTACCGCTAATTTCCCAAAACTTAAAGCGGTAACGTGACACTGAACACATCCCTTTCGGGGTAAAGTAGCATGCATACTAGTACTCCTCTGTATCAATCAGCGCACGAAATTTGAAGTGCTTAGCTTCATCGATTCCATAGACTGGTGGCCAAAATTTAAAAAAAAACGAGTCACGTGACCCGGACCACGCCCATTAGGGGGCAGTTTGTCATCCAAGGCTTACACTTGATATATGCTACCCGCATACAAAATTTGGCGACTCTCGCTTTAGCCGTTCCGGTGGTCATAAAAATTGAAAATGGGTCATGTGACCTTGACCATACCCCTTTTAGGGGTGGGTTGTCATCCGAAATAGAATCTACATGTGTGCAAACATTTTTGTCGACTCTGGCTTCAGCCGTTCCAGGGATGTCATTGGGACCGCAAAATTTACAAGTAGCTCAGCTGTCGCCGACACCCGCGCGACTCGCTGCATAACGACAAACGGCAAAATTTTAAAAGTCACGTGAGCATAACCACGCCCCTTTTGTTGGTCATATGTCATCCTGTTGTTAGAATTGATATAGCTTACTCGTGTGCAAAATTTGACGACTTTAGGGACTTTTTCTGACGCCAAAATTCGTTGGTGGACGACCCTCCCCTTCCCCCTGAAATTTGCGCACAAAGTAGTCCACCCCCTTTCAAACAGCATAATTTCGACCAATATTTGCTCATAGCGCCTCAACCGTCAGAGCTGGCGAAAAAAGTTCAATTAGCACTAATAGGATATTGATCACGCGCTTTCCAACGAGCCATAGATGAACCGTGTACGTTATCCCTAAGTCCCCCAAAGGGTGGCACAAAACGCGATTTTGCTATTTTTTCCAGTGAATTTCAATTTCTGTCGAAAAAGTCTGCTACAAAGTTTCTTTGTGTGAAACATTCCAGCGGCAAAGTTGTAGCTATATCATTCCTCTATATAACGGTTCATAGATGGATTGTGGGCGACGTCCCCGTCTACCAAAAATTGGCGCTCAAAGTGACCCACCCCTTCAAAAAACGCCGATTTCAACCGTTTTCGCTTAATAGTGCCGCACCCATGAGAGCTAGCGAGAAAAAATCAATTAGCACTAATAGGAAGTCGACCATGCGCTTTCCATCGAGCCATACATGAACCGTGTACGTTACCCCTAACTCCCTCAAATGGTGGCTCAAAACGATAATTTTTACATTTGGCGTTGCCTTTCATTTCTTCGTTCCAGGTAACTGTAGACATTTCAAACTTAATATGTGGGTTGAACATAGCAAGTCCCAGCCTAAGGATGTCAAAACGTCCCTGAATTGGGCGTGGCCACGTCACGTAACCCATGTTAAACTTTTAGTCCCCTTAAAATATCTCTGGAACGGCTTAAGCTAGAGCTAGGTTTTTTTTTAGGTTATTTAGGTTTTTTTTATAGGTTTTAGGTTTTTAGGTTTTTTTGTACGAAGACCGGCCACGAAAGTACGACCCAAAAGCACATGAAAGACATTCCATACACGACGCACCCTATACTCATTTGCACGGACTACAGCATGAACAACTACAAGCATCACTTTAACTGGTTATAAACAGCAATACGTGATTATGAGACTGAAACTAAAAGGCAACCATAAACCGCTGTTTGTCTGCTATGAATGTCATTGACAGGACAGCTTGTTTAGATTTCAAGCTATGCGACTGATGTATCCATTCCAGTGAGTGACTGGCATTGAGCGAAGAAGAACACTGATTATCACGTGAAAATTAAGATGAAGTTATTGAATCTCAAAAATCACAATGAAAATATGAATCTGAAGTTTACTTAATAAATTAACAATAACAATAAGAAACTAAAAACCTAATTTGAACTTCTGAGGTTTTTAAGTTTTTAAAAACCTAAAAACCTAAATTGAACTTTTGAGGTTTTTAGGTTTTTAAAAACCTAAAATCCTAGGTTTTTAAAACCCAATTCTACAGCCCTGGTAAAACAATCATGCAGTCTCTTCACTTAAACGCTGAATGTTGCTTTGCCAGATTTCATCCAGTCGCTGGTTGATTTCTTTAATTTTGTTGACGAGCAATTCATATTAACACTGCTGTAGACTCCTTAAATCTTGTAGTCAACTGAATTCAGCTCTGGCCTGTTGGGGGTCATATAGTACAAGTGTGCAGCAGCTGTTAAACTGTGTTGCGCGACCATGCGCTAGTGTATGAGCTGTGTTACTGAAAGGCAATTAATAATGCCGTCGACAACGTGTTCGATTTGTTGAGATAGTAAAATATCCCACCATTGACTTTCCACTTCAGACTTGACAAAGAACAACTCCCACTTTTGACACATCGACCGACATCATGATGATAGATTTGGTAAACGATGAGCGTGTGCTAACGCATCGTAGCATGTTATAGGCGGGATAGGCCTATAGGCCTACTCCCTTCTTAGGTTTTGTTTGGTGCATTAAGGCCTACGATCGATTCGTGTGCGAATGAAGGGTGGTTCAGCGATGACCAAGTGATGACATGAATGTGTTTTGTGTATCTGTTGGCAAAAACAACAGTCGGCGTTTAAGTGAAAAGACGCAATTTTTGGCTTTCTGTTTTCCCAGGTTGTGCAGAAGCACTATAGTTAGGTGAAGTAGGAAAATAAAGTACATTTGACCACTTACTTCTTACCAACATTCCTGCCAAAAACATTATCAAAATCAGTTGATGTAAGTTGATGTAAGTCAAACATATAACAAGCCTAAGCAGTGTCGTGTTTTGTATAGATTAGTTTTGGTTTCACCAAGAGATACGATTTCACGGCCGACCTGGCCATCGGTAATACTTCAATAGATCTGTTCATGAAATAGCCTAAGCGTATTATAATTTGTGTATAATTTTTTGATGATTTAGATACGGATACAGAGGTGTTGCACCCACACTTTGAGTCTAGACCCCTCAGCCGCCGCCGTTTACAAACTGTGATTTGGCTGACCAAGTTTTCGGCTGGCTAGCCGGTTAAGCAGGCTCAGCCGTATCGTAATTGGCAGGCTAGCCATTCGATATAAACCGGCTCGCTATATAAGGCGGATATGATGGATTATGTAACAAAGAACAAGTTTACTCGTTGGTGGCTAGGTCACAGATGGCTCGTCTAACATAAAAAAACTGATATGATGGTCAACAGCTATACCCATATACTAAAACAAGCTCGCTCTCAGCTGGCCCCAGATTGGTCTGATCTGGTCACAATACACAGTAGGCCCCCTGTATGTCAAGACTGAACAAAATGAAAGATGATATGCGTCACCGGTGGACTTAAGGACCTTTGATCGGCCATAATAAAACGCATACTAGGCTAAACTAGAAAGCGTGGCAAAGCCCAACGTGTAGCCCGCCCGGCATGTGCAAACGCGACTGTGTATTTATTACTTACTTACAGACTGGCTGTACTACTGCCACCTAACGAATGACCTTTAAAACCACCGCATAGGCCTACCTCATGCAAATGCACCAGAAGATCTAAGAGGTTACAGGACCAATGTTCACGAAATTGTTACAGGATGCAAAGGGTTCATCGAGGATGAAAGTCTGTCATCCGTTTTGCGATCCTCCCAACAGTTGTCGAATGCCAGCGCACAGAGACTGTGACAGAGTAAAGACGGGGTGTGTCAATTTTAGCCAATATACGCGCCACAAATCGATTATCATAGCAACGTCTCTTGAGCGGGCAGTCACAATTTCAATATATTATTATAAAGCCCACTACATGCTCTATACAGGAACCCTGGTGAAAACAACGAAAACGTGCGTATTTTTGCCTATGTGCACCCGCCTACCCCCTGCAATATCACCAAAAGATATAAGAGGTTACTGGACTGTAGAACTCCGACTTGTGAGAGATATACAGACAGCCGACACATGATGACAGCATAATGTCAGCATATACCGCGCTAGCATAGCGTCGCGCGGTAAAACCACATCACATCCCTTTGGGGCGGTAATATATCATGCATGCACTAAATTTGAACTGCCTAGCTTCACCATGAAGTCATCGCATTTTCGTCCAAATAGCTTCAACTACAGCGTCAACGCATTGTCTTGCTCAAGTTGCTGAACACAGTACAAAACAACGAGTCAGTCCTGATAGTCCATCCATAATGTATGTGGTTTAATTATCGTTTAATTTAACCTGCTAAGCGTTTAACAATGGTTTTCTTTTGATGGTTAAACGTTTAAACGCGTGAATCCCTACTCCCTAGAACGAAGCTTTGGCTCAGCTGCTGATGCAGACACAGCCAACGGGCCGTGGGCTGGGCTACTGGGCTGCCGGTTAGAGCCTGCGTGATAGAGCAAAGTCAGTGGTTGACGGCTGGCGCTATTGTGGTCCGCTGCACGCTCTAATGTACTGCGACTGCGAGTGTGTAATCGTCTGGTGATGCGGATGGACGTTTGATGGTAGCATAAAACCAGTATAGATCTTCACAGTTAGATACAGTTCGCTCCGGCAATGGGTCAAAGAGTATCGAGGACCGATTTCGAATGGGTCTACACCGAAGAGCCGCACAAAATGCGCCGCAAACTCATCTTGGGTAAAGTGACATTTTCATTAGAGGCTAGATTAGCACTGTCAGTCAAACAATAACTGAACCTTAACCCTAACCGTAAAACCTAAACCGTACACTAACCCTATTCACCCTTAGTTGAAGTGTTCAACTGACGTAACTGATACTCAGTCTGTCCGTTACAGAGTTCTGCGGTTAATCAGATGACGAGGCTTAGTACTAGGCTAATTCACCCTACAAACCGATACAGTATGTCTATGTAGCATGCGCCCAATAATCGCTGCGGTTCGAGTTCCGAGTGTCGGAACTCCAGTACGAGTTCCGAGTGTCCGAACTCAACCTAACCCTAACCCCAACTTTAACCCTAACAGTAAAACTAACACTAACCGTAACCCTAACCGGAACTCGATCGTTTTGGAGTTCCAAAACTGCGTGAATGTACACCAGATGGCGCCATGTGTTTCAACTCAACTGTAATTAACAAATGAACTGTAATTAAGAAATGTCTTAATCTCTGTAATTATCTTCAGCTAAATAACCGTAAAACAATAACTAACCATAACCGTACAGTAAATCACGTCGATTTACGATTAAAAGTGAAACATCGTAAAATAACAGCTGATGTAAAAATAAGTTAAATTTTTCGCGCAGGGTTTATGTTGTTGGAGTTCCATCACTGCGTGAATGTACACCAATTACTAATCATCTCTGCTGTGTTAAGTGACGTTAAACACCAGTAACCAGTAACCGGGTATATGGGTCGTGCTTGGATGGTCCAAACTTCAAACGAATGTTCAGGCACACTTTCATAGTTACATAGATGAATAATATCATTGACGTGCATTCAGCTGTAGAAAAGGGTTTATTTTGGGGTAATATAAGAAACGAGGGGTATAGTCTTTTGGTGAATAAAGAAGTCATAGTTTCGACACTCGGAACTCGTTTTGGACTTTCGACCCTCAAATCACTTCGCTCAATAATCTAGTTATAATCCATGCTCAGCCATAGACTAGTACATGGATCCAGTGGTCCAGCCTAAAACACAGACCGGCCCAGAAAATTTTAATGCTCCCCTAATATCCAGCACATCATCTAACCCACACTATGACTAGTCCTGGCTAATCCCAATCCACAGTATTATTTTTGGCCTAACTCCAACCTTATAAATATGTTTTGGCCCTTTTGAGTTATGAATTCTTAGCAGTGGTGAAAGATATCAGGAGTCTAATAGTGTGCTTATTCAGCTCAATGAGCCAATACAGAATCATACTCAGAACTCGAATGAAACTCTTACAGCTATTTCTATTGCAGAAGTACAATTATCAATCCCGAATGCTTACAACAGTCTATTAATGAAGGATTACTTGTCACCAGACCGTGTCGGGCCGTACTTGAGGCCAGACCCACTTTGGCAAGATCATAACTAACCCATCAATGAGGAACGGACCCAAAAACAACCACAACGGCCCACAGTGTAGTTGGATGACTACAATGGATGTATTGTGGACATATTCGCCCATTTTCGGACATTTTACTTTACCACTTAGCGTTAGACTTCTCAAGGGCACACCCTAAACGTGGTAGTATGTGAGAAATGGTGCAAGAGGATGTCGTCGTTACTGCAGACCACTAATAGGAAGTGATATATGGCCTATAGAATAGCAGCATTTGGCATTGCCCTTCATTTCTTCGTTGCAAGGAATCGTAGACATTTCAAACTTAATATGTGGGTTGAAGATAGCAAGTCTCAGCCTTCGGATGACAAATTATCTCTGAAAGGGGCGTGGTCGCTGTCACGTGACCTCTTTAATTTTTGGAAAATAAGCGATAATATCTCGAAAACGGTACGAGATAGTCTCATAGTTTTTATTAAATTCGAATAGGAATAGGAAGTTGTATGCATTCTATCGAATGGTTATGTTGCCGATGACCTTGGGTGACCCCTAAGCACGTTAAACCACCTCAATTTAACTACATTTTGCATTGCCTAATGCATCTTCGTAATTGGCGATCGCAAAGACTACAAATTTGATGTAAAGGTTGAATGTGCAAGTCACAGCCTACGGACGACAAACTGTCCCTGATTGGGGCGTGGTCAGGTCATGTGACCCATTAC
>Ga0209780_1004418_pt1 | contig 10819 bp, 5 predicted proteins | sample WorMetexBAHAMAS2_FD_187384 | JGI IMG/M metagenome (GOLD analysis project Ga0209780, IMG submission 187384) | Marine gutless worms symbiont microbial communities from Max Planck institute for Marine Microbiology, Germany - Inanidrilus exumae... | ecosystem: Host-associated > Annelida > Digestive...
ACCCGGACACGGTCACCCATCCCAGTACTAACCGGGCTCAGCGTAGGTTAACTTCGTTGATCTAGACCAACGACGCTACCACTACGCCACGCCACCACACCAAGTAACAGTTTTAACTTCAGTTGGTCATTGTTATGATGGTTGACCAGGTGCCGTTCAGTTCACGCTCGTGCTCAACGCTGTTGCTCTGATGGGCTTCGGAGTTTTCTTTTCTCTCGGTTGTGACAACCATAAAGTGGCTGGCGTTACCGTTCCATATCCGTCGGCTCACAGGTAACCACAGTCCATATCGACATTCCGATATACAGTCCAGTTACTCGCACGCGTGCCGTTTTACGGCAATCTTCCACGTGAACCTGTGTTAGGCTGTTGATTCATTTTCATGCACTTGTTTTGAAAGACAATCTTTGACCCGGTTTTTAGGTAGACTCTTCTGAGTCGACGTAATAAAGTGGGTCTCAAATGTTCGTCCGTACGTCGTACATCCGTCCGTCCTAAAAAGTTTCTTCGATTTCAATGAAATTTAGATCGTAGGTAGAGGTCGATGAATGATGCACGACGGTATACAGTATGACCTGATCCAAAGGTCAGGGTCAAGGTCACAAGCCCCTGAAAGTTGGAAATCTTTCCATTTTTAAAAGCTCTCCTCCGCCATTTACAATGGGAGTTGACAAACTGATCACTGATTCTTAAACAAGGGTACAACATCTAAATTTGTTCAGGCCAGATTTTTTATATTTATCCTAGTTTTTGTGTCACACGATTTTGAACTTGGCAGAAACGTCAGTTGTGAAGAGTCGACCGTCAGTCCCGTATGGGGCTAATTTATATTGACAATCAGTGCATAAGATGCGGCCATACGCTGCAGACGGAGTAGCGTAGTCTGTCTGTCTGTGTGTCTGTTGGTCACGTTCGTAAGCCGTGCAAAAACGGCTGAACCGATCGAGATGCCGAATGGAGGGTAGACTTGGGTGGGCAGAAGGAACCATGTGTTAAATGGGGTGGAGATCTCGTCACAGGAAGGGCAATTTTGGAGTTTATCCGGACTATTGAAAAGCATTGTGAGTCAGAGATGCGGCGCTTTACGCAGCAAAAAAATTAATAATGACGACAGCAGGACTCCAGACAAGACATTCTCCAGACTGGTCAAGTGGTCAGTATCACATTACATTGTCCGCATGAAAAATCTGCCCCTGCGATGCGGCCTTTTGTCAATATTCTTTGACCACTTGTATACAAGCCAGACGCAGTTTCCATTATCAGTCACTGAACCAATGAACACCGAAAGGAACAGCCTATGAATATTAATGAGTTGTCTCTGCCTATCAGGGTACTGGCTGTGCAGTAGGGTACTGGCCTTAAGAGCCGACGTAAAATGAGTAACGCCCATCCTGGCTTTCCATCACGATGGTGATGAATGAAGAAAGGCCACTGGTAAGGATCAGTGCTTTGTGTTTCCTTCAGTGTTTTTGTTTAGACATAAATTTAAGACTTAAATTTTAGACCAAACTACATTCTAAAGCCTAATTAACATAAAAAAGTAAAATGACAACGCATTCGCTTTTAGATTTAAGTCTAAAACCGAAGTTGAGACCAGACTTCAGTTTTAGACTTAGTTTTAGACTTAAGTCTAAAACTAAGTTAATGTGAGCATAGGTTTAAAATTGTACTTTTGGGTCTCGATTAAGCTTTGATCTAAAACTTAAGTCTAAAACTTAAGTTTAAGCGAAAGTTAGAAGTCGCCCACCGTTGGTTAGGGTTAGGGACACCTGACCTGTAAAACATCCGTGTGAGTTTCCAGACAGGTTCTCTTTCTGAATGGATGAAGGAAGAAAACCAAGAGGCAACCGCCTCACCCAAATTCACACGGAGAATAGCCGCTGAAGCGACGTTGGTGGATGTGTGTGTGTCAGCGACTCATCGGCTGGTGTCGGGAACCAGCTGACAGTGAATCTGACGTCACCGTGTAACGCGGCATGCAGTTGTAACGACAACAATCTGGAGCCGGTCTGTGGTTCCAACATGGTGGTCTATTTCTCGCCGTGCTACGCCGGCTGTACGCGGCTTCACAGTAGCTCCTATACGCTCGCCTCCGCACACATTTTGGTACGTTCACTACGTACTACCGGTTGCACTGATCCTGCAGTGTAAAGCCCCGTCCACACTAGCAACAATGTCGAAGCAACGGGCAACATTGTAGAAGCTACGTTCGACTTTGTCAAAGCAACATTCGACTTTGTTGCCGCCGCAAACGGCAACAATGTCGAACGATTATCGTAAAATTTCGTCCTTTCGACAATGTCGTATGTGGCTGCAACATTGTTGCCGTTTTTGGCTACAGTGTTGCCTGCGTGATAGAGACGGAAGAAATGTCTTGGTTGGCGTGGTCTGTGGTATAGAACTATTCCAACTGTGCGTGCATCGTTCAAGACCTCGGTCGACAGTTGGAGGCTGGAGTAACGATGACCACGGTGTCGGCGTCGAGTGGTGTCTGTCGCGGCCAGTGTGCGACTCTGCTGCCGTTCACGATCATGCTGTTCTTCATGACGTTCGTCATCGCCGGCACGCAGATGCCCCTTCTAATGGTCACCATCAGGTCCGACGGACGACCGCCTTGGCGTTCTGAGTCGACCTAATAAAGTGGGTCTCAAATGTCCGTCCGTCGTCCGTACGTGGGTTAGCAGGGCCGCGGCGCCCTGTGGCTAGACGTACAGGGCGCCGACTAGAAATTTTCTGACTTACTTACTTATTTACTTACTTACGTCCGTACGTCCGTCCGTCCACGAAATGTTTCTTCGATTTTAATGAAATTTAGTACGTAGGTAGAGGTCGATGAGTGATGCACGACAGTATACAGTATGACCCAATCCAAGGTCAAGGTCAAGGTCATGAACCCTTGAAAGTTGGAAATCCTTCCATTTTCAAAAGCTCTCTTCTCTGCCATTGACAGTGGGAGCTGGCAGCTGACCACTGATTCTTAAACTAGGGCACAACATGTACATTTAATCAGGCCGGATTTTTGATATTTTTCTTAGTTTTTGTGCCACGTTACTTTGAACTTGGCAGAAACGTCAGTTGTGAAGAGTCAACCGTCAGTCCCGCACGGGGCTAATTTTATTTCCAGGTAAACCTGGCTGATCCGATTTCCCTTGGGTCTTCCTCCTCCATTTGTTACTTCTGGGGATTAGTGAAACAGGATTTTTACAGGTCAGTCAGATGTCCTTGCTGTCATCCATCCGTCAAGAGTCAAAACACTGAAGGAACACAGTGCACCGACCCTATCCGTAACCTGTGGCCTGTCCTTGCCGTTTCTTTATTCACAACCGGACTCATTATAGGACTTAAAATCCGTTACGGGTGTCAAAATACCAGCATTGTGTGGAAGGAAGGCAAAAGTAAAAGAAACATTTTCAATTTTTTAGACGATCGTTTGTGGGTGTAATGCTGTGAGATTCCAAGCATTCACTGCTGCAAACGAGAAAGCAAGTTTGCCTCGTTTAGTCGTTACGGCGCAATGAAATTGTAACTCTGCAGTGAGTGCAAACCTGACTAAATGAACGAGGTATTGGATGACATTAAATGGACCGGTGTAATGGACTGATTGCAGGTCCGTCTTGGAGGAAGAAAAAGCGTTTGCTCTCGGCGTTCAGTTTGTCATGCTGCGACTGTTTGGTAAGCAGCTGTCTGTCGTATTCAGTTTATCTTATACCCTGGAATATGGTTATTAAACGATTTTTGTACAGAACGTGAGGAAGCCAGCACTCACAAGAGGGCAAAGACCCATGCCGGCAGTTTTTTTGACTCTTTACCTTGACATGTTGACCCCAAAATAAATGGGTTTGCAGGACTCACATAGTGCCCCCCTTAAACATAGTGTAGAGGGCCAGACTAGCAGCGGTCGGTGGCGTCTGTCGTCGTCTGTTGTTTGTTGTCTGTAACACGGCACATATGCAACATGATTCACCAGGGGGCAACACGCGGCGGGCCAGTCGTGTTACGTCCCGTTACGGCGACACTTTGTTAAACTTGTTATGGTCAAGTTTTCTGGTATTATTAACGGAACATTCAAAATTGTTGTGATGTAATTTTGTTTGATTCATTTTCAATTTTGCAGCGTGATCTCGCAGTGCATAGCGGATGAGTTTGTCATTGGTGACCGTTGTGGCTGTTGTCTTCAGCATATATTCCGTCACCAATCATGTATGGCAACGTCATTGACAGCACTTGCATCTATTGGTCAGAACAGTGTGGTTACCATGGCAACTGTCTCCTCTATGATCTCGTGTACTTCCGATACAAATACGTCGGTAGGTGAACCTTTCTGCTCAGATATTTTTCACAGTTAAAAGGGTAAAGGTTTCCCATACTTGTTACCGAGCGTTGGGCCCGGAGCTGATCCCGGTGTACAGGCAGTCAGCCCGCAGGTGACTATAAGTCATCCACCCGGCGGTAGGCTGCCATTAATTTTCACCAGGCCTGCGGTTACCTTCCCAGACACAGAGCATCACCGTCCCTTGCCCGTACCAAGTTATACTGCTAGGTGACAGAGGCACATAGATGTAAACAACTTGTCCTAGGTTGTTATGCAGCTTTTGCCCCGAGTAGGATTTGAACCCACGTCCATTGCACCACCGTGCCACCTATAATTTTGACAGCATTTGACAGTTTTTTGACAAAAGTTCCAAAATCTCTTTTCCGACTTCCAGCATTACTATCAAATGCAGGAAGTCGGAAATGAGAGTTTGGAATTTTTACCATCGACTTTAGTGGTTCAAGTTGAGCAACTGGTCTAGTGTGTAAGTGTGTCTGTTTATGTGTATAGACAGTAAGTTTTGAACTCTGATTGAACTTTGACCTAGACATTTGGTTTATTGGTCCACTGTAAACTACCTAGGTCACCTTCAAGGTCTAGTTCAAGGTCATAAGCCATAGTTTAAAGTTACAGGAGGAAAATGTTGCTGAAGATGATCTTAAGACATGTCTTAGAATAAATCTTAAGACGATGTCGGTGAATTGTACCCGTGGTTACCATGGTCCTGGGTTGTATGTACGTGTGGGTCCGTAACATGAGTGTATGGTGGCTAAACGTCTAAATGGATTGAGTTGATCTTGAGTATGAGAGTGATCCCTCGGAAGAGAACTAAAAATTCCAACTTGCCGGTACCATGTAATGTAGATTTACATTTCTTGTTTCGTTAAGTGAAGTGGGTATGATTAAGACAGTTGTGTTCGTGTTTGTGTTTATGGCCATGGTCAGCTGCCACGGCACTTGCTGAAAAGTTTTTTTAATTTTTTCTCAATTAACTGCATTTTGCCGTTGACTGTCGTTTATTGTCGTTGCTGATGTCATAGGAACGTCGTTTATATTGAAACTTCTTGCGGCTCTGTTCTACGGCTGCATCTGGCTCTTGCTTCGTCGCCTCGACTGCTGCGACGTCCACCTTGCAAGCAACTTTCAGCCGGTACTCAGCTCCGTTTCATTGGCCGCCCTGGTCAGCTGGTTCCCCGTTGGTTTTCTTCCTGTTCTGTAAGAGAACCGCTGACAATAAACAGCACATTGTTTTATTGTGGGCCAGATATTCAGCCTGTTACCCAACCATGAAGGATATTCATCTATTCCAGTGAACATAATAAAGATTACATTTTAATTCGTTAGTGTAAACATTGATTGTTAGTAATGTGCTAATGCAGGCATTCAGTACTCTGGTGCTTTTGTTATGCAACTCAAAATGCATACGGCCTGTAAAAAAGTCTTGCTCCAACGTCACCAAAAGATTTTTGTTCGAGAAACTTTTGGTGGTTCGGGCTTAACACAAGTAAATAAGTAAATAAGTAAATTTAAAGAGCGCAGTTATCATCAAGAACCTGTAACACTCTGGATGAAATCCGGGAGATAGTTCCAGACTTTGCGGCCGGAAACTGAAAAGGCCCGACAGCCGTAAGTGTTGAACCGGTAGCGAGATTAATTCCAGAAAACAAGCAAAACGTTGAGAGTGGTAGTAGTAGTCAAAATTTTGTACTTTTGAATGCTGACGCTTAACCAACGCAATGGTTGCTACTGAAAGTAAAATTTAAGCCATTTTTTCAAAGCATGATGATGGAATCCAACCCACGATGTTGTGTTATTTTCAGCGTCAGACGGAGCACATGACTGCGGACAGTTCCTGTGACATCTCCATTAGCGTCATTGGCAGAAAATCACACGACACGTCTCAGCCACAATCCACATTGAACACGTCCGTGGCTTGCTCCGTTCTCCCGGTGAAGGATGAATCCGTTTTGTGAGCAGCTAGGTTTCCTCGGCAGATATCGTGCGACCAAAGTGATTTCTTTGTTTGCGCACCGTGGCGTAGCCAGAGAGATATTTCGACAGCACAGGTTATCCGTGGGATGCTTAAAATGCCAAACCCTAAAATGGTTCTCTTTGATACGATTATTTTTGAAATTACACAGCCGTATTTGTCAATTTCAGCACCCCATAGCCTGATATTGCTGGTGCCACGTGCGTAACAGTTTACCGTCATCTTATTCACATCAGCAACTGCTGGAAACATTTTTGATTGAGAGTCAGTTAACCTTGGCGCATTATGGCTGTTGGCTTATTGGCCTCGTAGAAATTTGCTTACTTACTAACTAACCATGTAACGTTCTTCGTCCTGCGATTGTGCTGCGTGATAACTTTTGGATCAAAACTTAGAAAGTTGAAGCATAGAGTTCTTTAGACTATGAATGCGTATGTCCCCAAAAATAGCAAAATGTGAAATTTGCGCAGCTCATGAAAGTGATGTTCGGAAATCTTGATGGTGAGCATTTACTCCATTTGCTAGACTCTGGCTGTGCTGTAGACAGAGACTCTATCCTGATTGGCTGATAGCTCTGCACGTAGGTAGAGTGGTTATGCCTTAAAGTTTGTGCAGCGTTCCATTTGATCTCTGATTAGATTGTCTCATCTGCTACAAGCTGTGTGTGAACATATCATTTCTCATGCCGTTCCGGTGTCGGATGTTTGTATTTTTTTCCGGCTGGTAAATTGTTAATGGATCTGTCAGATCTTCTTGTTACCGTCTCAGCTGGTCTGAATCTGTGATATATTCTTGGTTTCTTGTCCTTTTTGTCTCGTAATTAATTAATTAGTTCCTTGAGTTAGCTATTTAATTGTCACTTGGGTGGGTGGATCTTGGTCGTATTCCTCTAGGGTAGGAATTGGATGCTTTCATAGTTGTTTCCATGCTACAGGAAAGCTCCCACTTCTGCCTTCCAGGTGACATGCCCAGTGCCTCAAATGCTGACATTGACACAGTGATGAATTATTGGGTGATTAATTAGTTGATGAATTGTTTGATAATTACCCACGCTGGCATAGCCGCCGGCGTGGGTAGGGTATTCTGTCGCGTCTGTCTGTCTGTCTGTCTGTTTGTCCGCGCTCTAAAAGGAAAACGGCTTGAGCTATCGACACCAAGCTTGGTACATATGTACTCTATAGCAGTCGCTCGGCATGCGTTGAGCCACAAGTCAAAAGGTCAAAAGTCAAGGTCACGTGGTTACGAAAACCGCACGGTCGTACAGTTGCTAGTGACCCTGTCCGGTATTCCGTACTATAAACACTGCCGTGCTACCTGCGGCCGTTGCCGGCGTGGGTCTGCATGTCAATACGACTGCCTATGTTTTCTAGTTAGTCTGATGCTGTCAGACTCTGTTCGTGGCAATGTTGATTATTAATCGTCGTGTAAACAGCATATTGACTACGGTCCTAGTTATAACGACGTCGGTCAAATCAGTGAAGCTATTCTGCATCCAGCGCAGTTAGCACTGAGATAGCTGACCATTCGTGGGTACACCATCTCAATATATGACCAGCCACTCCGGCCAACTCAGCCTCCTACCCTTATTGGGATGGGAAATGAGTACTGGCCAAGCAGCAGTGGCAGTGCTGTGCATCTGGGAAGGTAACCGTCGGCCGGGCATTGCACCGGCCTCACATCACAGTCTCTGTGGTGTATTCTTCTGCAGTCTCAATTGTCTAAGTGAGGGAGATTATCACCCATCTACACTTCTCTAAGGAGTATTCACATTTTATCTTTACTTGTTACAATACAAAAGAAGCTTGAATTTTTCAGTTGCTATCAACCAGTTTTTACAACAGTTTATAACGAATCTTTTGCGGTTACTGTTTGTGCGGGATGAGTGTGATAACGTATTATGTATTGTGCCAAGAATATGTGTATATTGTATAGTTGCGTTATGTACAGCGTGTTGTATGTGTGTCTATACCTTGACCTTTCACCCGCTGATGTGAGTTTCAGTGACAAATTGCACGCACGTGCTTCTTTTCTACAGTGTGCTGTTCTCGAGCGGCTGCCAAGCAGTGGCATGGGAGTTTACAAGTGAGTTTGCTGATTTGATAAACGTCTAGACCACTTCCCTCTTAGTTCACCTAACTCAGTAGTGGATTCATGGCGGATATCGCATTAGGATCTCAGTCCCGTATGGCATCTCCCTCTGTTGAATCCTGCATCCGCTATTGGCCGAACCTGTCCCTTCAGTTCTGGGACGCTACTGAAAGTACTGACTTATGTTCTGAGATCTTGAACCATGACGTATATTATTTTATACCTCATGTACAGTACGAGTTAATGATATGTTTTATCATCAACCAAGCTGCAGTTGGATAACGAGGCTCTTTCAGCATTAGGCGCGTTTTTCATGAACAATCAAGGGTGCGTTTTTAGTCCGCATCGCAGCAGTGTCTAGATGCGGCCTATTGCTACAGATGGAGTAGCATGGTCTGTCTGTCTGTGTGTCTGTCTGTTGGTCACGTTCGTGAGCCCTGCAAAAATGGCTGAACCAATGAAGATGTCAGTTGGAGGGTAGAGTTGGGTGTAACACTAAATTCCGACTACAGAATGTACGACGCATTTTGACTGGTAGTTTTTGCCTTATAAATATTCATACCAAATAACATACACAAGCATGGTTGCCAGATTTGGCGAAAAAGCGCCAATCGGGCTACATTTGGCAGCCGCTGGCGCCCTAGAATTTGGCTTTGGCTTCTAACTACTTTAAGGGCTACTTTTGATACACTGGCGACTGTTTTGAGTGACTTGTGATGGCTGTGTGTTGGCTGCTAATGTGGGCGGAGCTCTTAATGTGGGCGGTGCCTCGTTAGCCAACCGGATGACCTGATTGACGATAAAAACGGAGTTTTAAAAGGAAATAGTGACATAGCTAACGGGGGCTTGGGGCTGAAGCCCCCATGAAGAATTGTTTAGCCCCCTCCCAAAGGAAGTTGGTTCAGGAAAATGATTTCAGATGCTACTGTTATGGCATTATGATCTTTAAAAAACTCCAGTATAGTGAGCCAAAGCGTGCATTTTCTGAGACAGAAATTCCTCCCACACCCACACTGACCCCCACCCCCTCTGAGTCCACGGCTTCAGCTCTTCCAAGCTTAAAATTCTAGCTATGCCAATATAAGGAAATGAACTCGTTGAATATTCATGTGCATCTTGTTGAATATTCATGTATCAGTATTATTCCAGTATTATTAATGAGTTACATTTGTTGTTCCTGTAGCTCAACGCTTGCACGGCTCATAATTTGACTTAAATATCACTTGGCATCATGGTGACAAATGTTAGAGTGCTTAGCGTGATACTACGCCAACATTTTTCTATGTTTTTGCGAATTTTTTTCTCATTTCTTTCGATTCGTGAGCTTAAGCTTTCTTTAACGAACATCATTTTTTGTAATATTTTTTGCTCTCTGGCATATAAAGTTGTGCTTTGTGCTTGTTCTTGGCTGTTTGCTTATTGCAAACTTTGCACATTCATTATTTTCTCATATGTCGTTTAGATGTTGTCTTTTTTTGGTTTAACAAAACCGCGTTTGTGTTGTGTTTGATTTATTGTATAAAAATCTGAGTTTGGCATTGTTTCGTCCGGTTGATTTACGTTATCTTGTAGAATAGCACCGCGATAAATGTGACGGTTGCGTTCAAATCATTGTCATTAATTTGCTGTGTCTCACATGGTCAATCTTTTCAAGTATTTTGTTGCACCAAAGCTGTTTTCAACCAATACGATCATCAGAAATTTTGTTGTAACGCTGAATACTGCAGAATTTCAAAAATAAAATTACTTGATTGTTATCCTGCCAAACTTTATAGACAGGAAGTTTACTTGGTCAGCGGCCATGGTCGGCCGTCAGACAGCCTAGAATTATATAGTACATTTTTCAAACTATGCAGTGTGTCACGCGGTTTCTTTTCGACAGCAGAGCTTCTTTTATTGAGACTGCCTGCCACTAAGATTTGACAAAACTTTCTGCCTTGTAAATGAGCTGGTACTGTGGCCTAGTGGTCTGTTTTTTTTCGCCACCCTATACTTTGTTGAATAGATCTCATGAGTTTGCTGAAGTGAAACAGTAAAACAGTGTTTTGGGGCTCTTCATTTCATTGATATGTCTGCTGTTTTTGTTGAGATATTTTTGCTGTAATGATGTAGTATTGAAATGTTCTGCAAAATAACCTGGCAGTTACTTTTACTTACGTAATTCTTTATAATTCTTTTTTGCTTAATGTACTTTTTTGTTTTCGTTCAGTCTATATGATAGAGACTCAACTGTCCATACCTGCATAATTAGTTGGCATTGTCGTTTGAAGTAAAACGTCACGCTGTAGTCTGTGATATTGACTTTTCTGGACTTGTTCACGGCATTTCGGCCTCTGTGAGATGTATTGGTCTCATTCTAACCTGCTTTCTGACCACAAAAATGAAATTGGAAACGTGTAACGGTGTAATATAGACTTATTCAGTGGTCG
>Ga0209780_1004419_pt1 | contig 10819 bp, 5 predicted proteins | sample WorMetexBAHAMAS2_FD_187384 | JGI IMG/M metagenome (GOLD analysis project Ga0209780, IMG submission 187384) | Marine gutless worms symbiont microbial communities from Max Planck institute for Marine Microbiology, Germany - Inanidrilus exumae... | ecosystem: Host-associated > Annelida > Digestive...
TTTTCAAGCCTAATACTGAAAATATTAAAATTTGCATATTATCGAATATAGTGCACCGATTCCAACTAAATATTGCAATGTGGGTGGTCCAAACAGGCGTATAACATAAAAAAGAACAGCCGCCATGTGGAACAATCAAAAAACGTCCATATCTCGGCAATGGTTTGACTGATCAGTGTGAAATTTGGCATGGTGACGCATACTGGCCCTCAGAAGCGTAGTGGCAGTTAAAATTTTGAACTGTTAAAAATCCAAGATGGACGGCCACCATTTTGATAACAGTTGAATCGCTATATCTCAGCAACGGTTCTATCTGTCATGTGGCAGTTGATGGATCAGCGTTTTACTGGTATTGCTAAAATAATGATTTATTATGTTTTACAGACAGCCACATTCTCAGCAGGTTATAATTTTTTGACATGACTTCGCTAGTAAGGGTCTGTGTAACATTCTAGTTAGAGTCCTACCTGCCATTTTAGAGCTATGACTGTCGCCCTTACACTTGGTTGTAAACTGGCAAGTTTTTACCATTGATATTTGCTGTTTTATTACTCAGATATAATCTCAAATGTCTGCATTTGCCTGATCGAGGATTTTTAATTTTTGTCACAACAGCTTGAATGTTTGCTGAAAAATGGTGATTTTAATAGTTTAAAATTTCTATATAGCAGCCATCCGCCATCTTGGATTTTTAGAACATCAACTTTTAACATCTGATGTCTTGGAGGGCCAAGTTGTGTCACCATGCCAAATTTCATTCTGATCAGTCAAACTGTTGCCAAGATATGGCCGTTTTTCTATTTTTAAAGATGGCGGCCGTCCGCCATCTTGATTCTTAAAAGTTCAAATTTTTAACATTGGATACATCACCATGCGAAATTTCGTGCCGATCAGTCAAACGGTTGCTGAGATATGGTCATTTTTTGATTTTTTTTTTCAAGATGGCAGTCGTCCACCATCTTGGATATGTTATACACCTGTTTAGACCACCCACGAAGAGCATTTGGTGGTCCTTGTCCCTGTGCAAAATTTGGTTGGAATACGTGTAGAGTAATTTCAGAATTAAGCAAATTTTAATATTTAGCTTGTTAAGCTTGAAAATGCCTATTCATGTCCCTTTTTGGGAAATGGAAACGTTTGGGTGTTTATCGCTATAAGGAATGCAATAACCTGGGATTGATATCCTATATCCTATTGATATCGTATGAATCAAACGGTGTAAAAAATCAGTTTTCCGGTTTTGGCTCAAGACGCGAGCAAAATTTGGGGCGTTTCTTCTTTTCTTCTTTGTGGGGAGATGTTGCAATCTGCACCGAGGCCTCGAGTGGGCCCAATGCGCAACCCCACATCCCCTAACGGGTTAGAATCGATGCGAGGCTTTTGCAAGCTTCAAAAGAGCTCACCAATGCACCTTGCCTAGTTTCTCATAACCGAGGTTTGGGGAACCTAGTATAGTTAGCGTTTAGCGGATAAACCGCTACATTCTGCTAACAAGTGGAGTACTGTTTCTTCATCCTCCTGGCACAGGGGACAAACTGCGTCAGTTCGTATCAGCATAAGAGTCAGATGCAGATTTAAATCTGCATGGCCAGTTAGCAAGCCGGTGAGTATCCTTAAATCGGCCCTGGATAGCGGCAGAGCATACTTAGTAAAACTAAGACATGCTCGTCTCAGCTGTATTGCCTGATGGTACTTTGTTGCGTCGCACCATTGCTGCCACTGTTCTCTGCATGCCCAGTGTTGTAATTCATTATGTACAGTTGGTGACGTAATGCCAAGAACTGGTACAGGACCAGAAAATTTGGGGTCACAAAAAAAAACTAAAAACCCACGCAAGAGTAATACTTCGCGCATTTGCCGGGACACCCCACAGGGGCGATCGCTTAAGACTTTTGGCATGTGTGGTGATATCGCTGATGTAGTCATCCATGCCAAATTTGAGAATCGGTTCAGGGGGTTCGAAGTTCTGATACCCCCGATTTTGCCATTCTCCATAGGAATAGCTTGTTGTCCTTACAACAGCTTCCTTACAAGCACTACCGGACTACACAGTGACAGTACTATCAGCTGCAAGGACAGCATACCTCCCAGTACTCGGTTTTCTTCACACCTTTGCTGTAGGCCTTGGCAAACTTACTCTCACTGTTACATGCAGCAATAGCAGAGGAAAACTGCGCCATTGGATGAACGTTGTTGGGGAAGTTCTTGAGCAAAGTGACAATGTGAGATGGCAGTGCAGCACGGTCTGCCCACTCCTTCACACAGACATAACATCTCTGTAACAAGCCAGCCACTCGCACACCGCACCAACTAACTTGTATCTCAGAAAAACATAGAGTATATGTCGGATCAAATCAAATCAAATAAAGATTTATATGGTGCCATATAATAATACGATTTGTATAGCGCCTATAAAGTCCGAAGATACAGATACAGAGGCGCAAAATATGTCGCGAATCAGAGGATGAGAGGAACTTTGTGGCAATAACTAGACGAGTGATACTCTGTATGCAACATAAAACAGTCTAGTCTTTAATCTAATTCTAAAAGCACTGTCAAGTTCCAAACAGTGGGTGCGCTAACGCAGAAGGCTTTTGCTAATGTCAACTGGGATACATTTGAAGAGCGCAGTCTGCAAGCTGGTCTATAACTTTCAAGCAGAGATGCCAGGTATGCAGGATTGCCCATTTTGTGTGCGTCAACAGTGCCAGTTTGTAGTTGATCCTTTGACACACCAGCAACCAATGCAGCTGACATCGTAGCTCTGTGGCAATGGTAGACCAAGGAGCATGGCAGACTACCCTGGTCAGTTCATTCAAAGCAATCAGTAGACTGTTCACGTTCCTGGCCAACGTTCCAAATAGCGAAGAGTTACAATAATCGAGTTGAGCTGTAATGATGCCTCGAGGTATCACCTTAGCAGTTTCAAGTGTATGCAGTGGTCGGATGTGACACAATACACAATACCCGTGTGTGGTAAGTACAGCTGCGGACAACGTTTGTAACAATATGACAATCAACACGTCAAACATGTTAACAGTATTATTTCACGGCACCAACTAAAAGGTGTGTCTTTGAAGTTACGACCTTACGGCGATATAGAAATATGAGTATTATTATTATCATTATCATGTCACATGGTACTTAACAGTACAGCAACACACCCATCCATGCAATAATTTAACAGCATAATTAACTGTCGCATGTATGACATTTCACCAATTAATTAGAAGAAGATACAAACAACTGCAGTTAATTAAATAAAATTAGCCCCATACGGGACTGACGGCCGACTCCTACTTACTGCCAATTTCAAAGTCATGTGACACAAAAACTAGGACAAAAATCAAAAATTTGGCCCCGATAAGGTTTAGGTATTGCCCCCTAATTTAAGAATCTGTGGTCATTTGCCAGCCCCCATCATAAATGGGGGAGGAGATAGTGTTTGAAAATGGCCGAATTTCCGACTTTCAAGGGCTCGTGATCTTGACCTTGGATTGGGTCATACTGCATACTGTCATGCATCACTCGTAGACCCCGTAGTTGATCGAAAATCGGCCAAGTCGAGTTGATCGAAAAATCATCCACTAGTCGATCGAGTCGAGTCGATTTTTCCACTAGTCACGTCAATCGATTAGTAGATGACTAATCGCGTTTAACTGCAAGTGTTCTCGCCACATGGTTACTTGTTCACGGCTACATGGTGCTGTGAATGCACGAAAACCAAAGCATCTGTTACTATGCCTAGCACTGCCTGCTCAGTACGCACTGACAGTCACCTGAGCGGTTACGACGTCTGCACTTTGGTCTGCACTGCTGTAGGTCATGCACTGACATGCAGTCTGTAGTATCTACAGTCTGCAAGACTGCAATCTCTGCATCCGATTGACAGTCATGCGCGACAGTGTTCGTCCGGGCTGCCAGCATTAACTGATTGCCTGCATACCTACAATCTGCAACCCCATTCCCCACACATGCCCCTAGCCACAGCTGTGTGTCCAATCCATGTGAGCCTGGCAGGTGGGTCACTGAAGAACAATTAACGGCTGCAGCTGCGGAGCATGGTCACAGGGGTGACTCAGATAGAGCGCGTCCGTCAGCATTATAGCATCTGCTCACTGTGCTCAGCGGGTCAGCTTGCCGAGTGCCGAGCTTGAGTTAATGATCCGCGTCAGTCCGCGTCTGCGAATTTTCGGGAGCGAGCTGTATGCGTCAGTCTGCGGATCTCAAGAATTCTTGGACACGTCCGCCGTCCGCACATCTCTGCTAGCGTTACCGTATTCCACAGAGTTGACACCTGCCATGCAGTGTCAGTCTGTAGCTTCCAGTGCGATTTTTTCGTAGTTATACGGTAGTGAGAAATTGATGTAGGCCTGGCATTTGATCAAATGGAGTTAAATAAACGTATGCGGACAGTAAAGAATGCTTTCATTTCCAGATCATTTAGCTTGTTCAGTGCTGCTGATATTGAAACAATTAGCGGTTTGTTCGTGCGCACTTCGTCTGCATCAGCGAGTGCGAAGTCATCCGATGTGTGGCCATACTTTGGACCCCTGTACTGTGAGTATCAGACTAGACTTAGGTTTATTGGGTGCAAATCATTAAGCTGTAGTCACTTGGTACTATTTCCAATTCTGCAGCACTCGGTGACTGAAAATATTTTATGTAAGCTTAGTTACTGCGTAGCGCGGCTGAAAGCTGATTTAGTCCGACCTGTTATATGCCACATCAGTTTTCTTGTCCACAGTGACGCTGCTATAGTTCAACATTAGGCCAAAGTAATTTGGGAACAGGCCACATTGACCTCATCTTGTAGTCAAGTAAACCTAACTATGAAAATATTAAGGGGTGGAAAAAGAAAAAGAAGCTAGGCCTTCCACTTGGAACTGAGAAAGCATCAGGTGATTGGACACAGAATTTTTTTTGCGTCAGTGGCCATGCAGTAAGCAAGCACGAGCAGAAAGCTGTGATCAACATGGCCGCGAGTCAACCAAGTCGATCGGAATCAGCCAAGTCGAGTCGAGTCGTAAAATCGTCGACTATTCGATAAAGTCGATCGAGTCAATCGACAAAACAGCCTAGTCGATCGTTGCATTCGACTCGATCAACTAAAAGATCTAATCACTCGTCGACCTCTACCTACATACCAAATTTCATTGAAATCGAAGAAACTTTTTGTGGACGGACGGACATTTGACACCCACTTTATTAGGTCGACTCGGAGGAGTCGACCTATTGAATGAAAATTATATACATACAGCAATTAACAACAGCAAAGCATTACTGCAAAATGATAATATCATCATTTACTTTTGACACAGCTTTCACTTGAGCTTCTGTCGGTATTTTGCCTGTGCACAGCAGCCAGAACAGACCTTCTGGCAATGGTTCATTACCCCCCGCAGCCTTCGGCAGCATCTTCTGACATTCCGGTAATGTAAAGCCACGGAAACGGATCCCTTCATTTTTATCCAACACAGACGTTTCCCAGATAATAGCCATAATGTCACGCATGCCTCCATACATCTACAAAATACAAATGAATCTTATCAGCATCACATGCTTGGAAAAAGCACATCTATGTACACTGTACAGTGACATGTCACAGCAAATGTAATGTTCTAATTCTTCTGCAGCTGATCACAGCTGTAATGTAATTTCAAACCTAACTAGATGGCTGTAATGTGTTGAATAAACACAATACGGTATTCACCTCGAAGTGGTTCGCTATATGTTATAGTGTTTCCTAGTCCTCGACGCTAACGGCATCTCGATCACTTCAGCAGTTTCTGCAGGGTTCAATAGGTGACATAGCGACAGACCACACTACTTGGTCGGTAGCAGTAGACGACATCTACGTACATAGTACTGCGATGAAGTCTAATAATAGGCTAATTGTACTGAAGCATATCTAGACTCTTAGATCGGTTTCCATGCTTTTATCGTCGTACAAAACAAGGCAATCGTAGACAGCAAACTTTGTTTCTCCCGCAGTGTGGAATCACATGCTTAACTATATACTTCCTTAATGTAAGTCCATTTATTGCCAAATTAACTTCGTCCATCAGTATACGTAACTTTCTTTGGGGACTTACATCGCTGCCATAGTAACACCGACAAAGTTCATTTCCGTAATTCTTCCCACTAATTGACCAATTTCTCGGATCCTGTTTTAGTTTATTTTTGCCAGTAAAGTCGAAATAGTTAGTCACAATTATGCCATTCAATTATGCAAAATTGAATTCTGTCCGTCTTTACGGTAAAGAAGTAAATTTCAGCAAAATCAGCCTTCATGGTGAAAATTGTATCGCCATGAATTGCCCCAGTTTTGCGTTATTTTATTGAATAACCTGGGTGTGAACCGATGACGTCATCAGGCCACGCCCACTTAGACCGTCAATGTTATGACATCGCATGTCGTGTCACTCGTGTATGGGCGCTAAACGTTGCCAAATATTAGGGTAGGTACCTTTCTTGTATGGAACATACATCCCAGGGAAACGATTTTGAATTGATTCTAATGGTAATAAATTAGCCCGGTGCGGGACTGACTCTTCACAACTGACATTTCTGTCAAAGTCACGTGACACAAAAACTAGGACAAATATGAAAAATCCGGCCCTATCAAATTTAGATATTGTGCCCTAAACAGTGGTCAGTTGCCAGCTCCCATGGTACATGGCGGAGAAGATAGCTCGTGACCTTGACCTTGGATCGGCTCATACTTCATACTGCCGTGCATCTCTCAGACCCTCACTGAACACTACCTACATACCAAATTTCACTGACATCTAAGAAACTTTTTGTGAATGGACAAACGTACGTACGGACGAACGGAAGGACATTTGAGACCCACTTTATTACGTCGACTCAGAAGAGTCGAGTCGACCTAAAATGGAAACTAGTTAGCGGATTTCCAACGTTCTGTAATCATTGGGTAGTTATGGCGGCTAAGTCGCAAGACGTTGAAAATTTGAGCAATTTTTGTGTTTTTGAAAAAGCGACCCCTTGTGGCAAAATTTGCAAAACTCTGTTCCAAAAGTTTCATCGAGACACGGATCGACGTTGTTGTGTTCAAATGTCGTAAAATTGTCCAACGGGAAATCGGGGAAATCGTACATTATTTAGTAGACAAAAAGTTTGGCTGCCTCTCAAACTGTCACTACTGAGCGGATCGCGCCCAAAATCCCCAGGGCCAGCCCCCGATAATGTACTCAAGAGTGCTCCAGATTTCATCCAAATCGGTTCACTTTCAGCGGAGTTATAGCTGAACACGTGAACACCGCCAAATTGCGCCCTAAAGTAATTCCATACCTTCGAGGCGAATAATTAGTTCAATTAGTTCATTGCATGTAGATGTGGAAGCCGTACATCTCCACAAGTCATCACAGGACATACCTTTAAAAGCCACCCATTTAGTTTTGGGAAATGAAAGCAACATCTTTACTAAGTATTAAGGTAAAAAAACTTAACACTTTAAAACGGCTTGTAAGGATGACAGTTGCTATGTCGCACAACTAAAACAGCCATAATCAAAAAGGTGATATTACTTATCAGCACATCGCCATAGAGTCAATGCGCTGACAAGTAATATCACATTTTGATTTTTGCTGCTTTGATTGTGCGACATAGCCACTGTCGTCCTTACAAGCCGTTTGAAACTGTTATGTTTTTTTACATTAATATTTGCTGTTTTATTAATTTAGCAATCTAATTTTTGCCAATCTCAAGGGCATGTACTGTGCATGCACAAAATCACAAGAGCTGTGAATATGTGCCAAAATCTACAACCATGATTGTCAACAATATCCAGAATTTCGCACAAAGTGATTGATATTTTGGAGATTTGGCAGCATTTGTGGCGATTTCTAGCTACGTTTTCACTGCGCATGCGCACCATAAGTGTCAATTTAGGCGGTTCTGGTAAAACATTCTGACATCGGCGTTTGATTCCTTGACCCCGATTTCCTTGTAAATGGCGAAATTTTGGTGATTCGAGGGCGCTTTCAGTTGATTTTTCATCGAACTAGAAACACATTGCCTTATAGCAACTGCACAAGGACCAAATTGTTCCTATAACAAGGGATATATTGCGTATATGCGCGAAACGGCCATATTTATACTCCCGATTTGAGGACATTTTCAGTTGATTCTTTTTCATCGGAAAAGCAAAAAGTCTGCCATATTTCTACTTCCGGTTTATTTGGCCTACTGATCTAGAAAGCGTGCCATGTGTTGAGCCACCCACGTTGATCATTTCCACCAAGTCTGAAGGTGATACGATTATCCATTGCTGAGTTACAGCGTTGTACCAACGTGACCTAGACCTTTGACCCTGGACAGTGGTCAAACATGGCTGGTCATGTGGTCACCCCCTCCACCAAGTTTGAAGATCCTACGACTATCTGTTCTTGACTATGAGTTATGATGTCCGCCATAGGCCACCATTAACAATGCGTTTGGATCCACTGAGCATGCGCCATATCACGTGACCTGTGCGTAGGGGGCAAATTTTTCCAAAATATTTGAAATCCCTGACCCCGATTTGTCTATTCACTATGCAACCCCCATGGCTCTACGATCAAGGTAAGTTGAGTGTACTGCCTGTGTTAAACGTGAATGCGATATCTGCGCATGCGCCAAATCACGTCACCTGTCAGTAGGGAGTCGAAAACAATTGCAGTTTTGGAATCTCTGACCCTGATATGTTTTATTCACTGTTACAACTTTTATAGAGCTACGATGACGATTAAGGGTCGTTTTAATATATAGTACATGTCCAATGTTACAGGCATTTTTAAGCGAAGTCCCCAAAATGGTGGTTTTTGGGGCAAAAAAGTGTAAAGCTTAACGTTTGTTTTTGCGACCCCCAAAAGGCACATCCTTGCGCGGAACCCCGCCTTTTGACGTAATTTGCGTCAAAATCCGGGCGAGCGTCTTGGCTGTAGACTATTTGAAGAACCCAAGAAATTAATGAACAAATAGCCGAGTAAACAATTTGATGCGCAAAATCGTGCATGCGCAGAAACGAAACCCCTTATCCGATCTGGATGAAATTTTGCAGGATGGTAGACATCCACGACATAATCACGTAGGTAAATTTTGGTGACGATCGGTTACGGGGTTTAGGGTGGCAGGGGGGTCAAATTCTGGCTTTTCCCATTGACTTTGATCGTGGTCCTTACAACACTCTCGCACTACCATGCGAGTGTGTGATATAACTTTTTAAATAAGTTATTTAAATTTCTGTGAAACTATAACATTTTATTCACTGCCTTTACAATTTCTCATTAAAACTAGAGTTTCTCTGTCAAGAAATACTGAGAATACGTCATACCTGCTCCAGTGTAACCTGGCCAACCACTTTATTGCCTTCCTTTGATACAAACTCTTTCACATTCTTCCGGTGTTCAGGTATTACTTCAGCCAGCACCTCTTTTAGATTCTACAATCAGAGAAATTGTATATTTCACACACGCTAATGCAGCAACACAGTCATGCATAAACATCCACATAAATAACCTGAGTGCAAAAATGAAGGGTAAACTATCAGACTAATTGATCGATTGAGATAAAATTAGTGTCGTTACGGTTCGAAAAGTTTCGTTTACAGTTGGTTTCGGTAGGTTTGGGAAAAAACATGGCTTCGGAGTCGGTTTCAGTTGTCTGGATGAATGCTTAAACTAGTTGTACTGTAGAACCATCCAATAATACACTCGACAACAATCTATATATTAAAGGAGGACTGTGAATCTGCGGGGCCACGCCCACGGCTTGGATGGACGGAGGTCGAGCGCGCAGGCAGACGGGCAAGCCGACGGCCGTAGGCCGTCGTAGCCCGACGGTAGCGCTACGACGGTAGCGCGTAGCGCTACGACCGTCAGCTTGCCCGAGCCAACGAGCCAAAATCGCGTATAGCGCGATTTTGGCTCGTCAATGGTTAAACTAACAAGGAAGGCTCATAAAGAACGGTTCTATTATACATTTATAAAATTATTTCACAGTTCTCACCATTTTTTAAACTTCATCAAAGAACATTCATAACAAAATGCTTGCCACTGTTGTTATTTTGTTATTCTGGGCGCCCGCCATTTTGGGCAACTTATCTAAAAATCAAAATGGCCCAAAGGCGATTGCAACAGCATGTAAATCAATTCGCTCAAAGCCTATTCTCATTTTGTAGCCCAAACGTTGTTAAGAACCAATAACATGGAGACAATATGCACGATGTAATCTAGGCCTACAGTTAGTTTACCATATCTGTCTGGATGTCTGGAGTCCATTGCTTCATCACCGAGTTGAATCGCAGACTGTAGTTAGCCTAGGTATAGCAACCGTCAATGGCCGGTCTTCCTCTTACAAGTTTGCTTGCAGGCAATTAAGCGATACAACAATGGCGACATACGTATGCTACAAAGGCAGCAGAAAGCACTGAACTGCGCTATATGGAGTAGGAACCGGCCGTTGTGGGCATCGTTTGCTAAAGAATTAAGCTGAACAACCACGTCTGATGTCTACTCAGCCAAGTGCATTTCAAAGCTATGTGTCAGCCAGGGAGCTGGTCTCGCAGCCGCAGCCAAAACTTTGATGGTATAAACAAGGTCGTCTGCCGCCGACTGTCAGTTGACCGTCCAGTCTCCAGTCAGTCGTGCTGTCTCCTGCCAACAGCCTTTAGACCTTTACCCGGGTGAGTGGGGCAGGATTAGTTACCGCAAACGTGGCTGTACAATGCGTGAAGAATGGAGAGATAATGTTTCAGTGCAGCATGTATTGTCATAGCCTATACTTGCTGACTACAAATATGCCGCCTGACGGGGAT
>Ga0209780_1004420_pt1 | contig 10819 bp, 7 predicted proteins | sample WorMetexBAHAMAS2_FD_187384 | JGI IMG/M metagenome (GOLD analysis project Ga0209780, IMG submission 187384) | Marine gutless worms symbiont microbial communities from Max Planck institute for Marine Microbiology, Germany - Inanidrilus exumae... | ecosystem: Host-associated > Annelida > Digestive...
GTGAAATAATTAGGAAACTGCGCCTGTAACGAAAATTTAGGCGCAGTCTTACTTATCATCTCGCTTCTTTCGTGTTAAATGTGACAACATCCTCTCATCCTCCTTTCATACTTCCTCTTGTGGTGTTCCCCAAGGCTCTGTTCTCGGCACTCTGCTCTACGTTCGGCAAGAAGCAACCAGCTCGATGTTCCACGTCACCGTCGCACGCAGTTCGGCCGTTGGGCCTTCTCTGTTGCGGGTCCGATGGCCTGGAACGCACTGCCAGACAGCATCAGAGATACGGCGCTGTCAACCTACTCTTTCGGACGTTATCTGAAGACTCTTCTCTTCTCCTTGTACTAGCGCACCAGCGCATTAGAGGCTTTGCGTTTATGCGCTATATGAATCCACGATTGACATTGACATTGACAACAGATCAGCGCCGGATTTGGTCCATAGTGGATACCAAGATCGGTTTGAACTCTAAAGGTAAACAGTAATTCAACTATGCTATAATTAACACTTAATAAAAATAAATGAAATAGCTTATGAGAATTTAAAATGTTGTTCATTTATTGCATTATGATGACTGCATTTAATGACATTTGCTTTAGAATGAAAGCAGAAACCTTTGGGAGTTGACTGTGATGTAATGCAGCTTTTCTGTCTGAAGCTATTTGAGATTATAGTTCTTGTTTACACATAGTTTAACAAGGTGTCGGCCTCACGGGACGTAACACTACTGGCCCACCTCGTGCTGCCCTCTGGTGAGTGCATATGCGTTGCCATGGAGTGTTACAGACGACGATAGACGCCAGTGACCGTTACTAGTTTGGCCCCCTACACTGTGTAGGCGCATGGGCCAGTAGTAATGAAAGCTGACTGTGCACATTATTTCTCGGTTGTCTGTGGTAGATAATCAAACGAGCAAGGCAAAGGCACCTGCTAGCACAGTACTTGCAACAGAACCACCCACTGAACAAAGTTGTCAGTGATGCAGCTGAAGCTGTCTTGGTAATACATTCATGGTAGCTTAATACTTTGTTGGTGATCTTCAGTTTGAATAGTTATACTGTGTATTAGATTCACAGAATAGGGGGCTGAGTGGTCCTGAGTGGCTGGTTATATATGAGGATAGTGTACCCATGGTGTACTGGTGTACCCGTGAACGGTCACCCATCTCAGTACTAATCGGGTGTGATATGCAGTAACTTGGTTGATGTGACCAATGGCATTACCATTAAGCCAAACTGTCACCCCCATGGTGGAGTGTGAGGCATTCTCGAGTGCACTGGACAATGAATCTGAGAACACCAATAAACTGAAATCCACAAGGCTGAGTTCTCAGCCTTTTGACAACCAAAACTAGTTTAGATGCAAAATTCAATGTCCATGATTATGTATGTATGTAATAGCAGTACAATTATTATTATTATTATTATTATTATTATTATTATTACAAAATTTGTATAGCGCACAAATTCAAGCATGCTCAATTCGGAGGCACTGGTGTCGCTGGGTGGGGAAATGGACTAGCCGCATTTTAACTCGTAAGCACTTATAGCAACAGCATGTCTACTGATTTCAGAATTCAGACAAAATAAACAGTTGCTTTTTGTTCAATGCAACATTTGGACTTATTTGGGAGGGGATGTATGGTGGGAAGGTCAGACCTCATTGGAATGTACATAAAACGTTTAAGAACCCCTGATGTTAACAATGATTAATGGATGTTTGTGTTTTGGCCATTGATTTGATTTACATATTACTTCAGTGTTCAGTTATATTGTTTTCTTGTGTGTGTGTGTGTGTGTCTACATGAACAGCACACATCTAAGACTTGCTTGTGACATCTTCCAGTGTCTCATTTATTCATATGAGGTCTTTAGACTGTTTATGGTGAAAGTTGTGATGTACAGTATGCTGGCTGTTTTGTCATGCCATTGTCACATGTGATGTGATCATTTTTTGCAGCTGTTGAATGCCAAATTAGACAGTGAAACGGATGCAGACAAGAAAGATATGCTTACAAGGATGAAGACAAAAATGGACACGTCACTAAATAATGCAAAGTCGGTAGTCGACAGCCATGGTGATGGCACACGACAGGATGCTGCACGTTTGGTCTGTGCTTTATTTTTACTGTCATGTGTTATCTACGACTCGTAGTTTGAGTATTACGTTGACCATAACAGAACTCATCAGCGTACTGGTACTGGTAGGTACTGAAGTTGGGAGCCGGCGTGAAGGATGCAGCATCCCTTGCCTCAGGAGTCAGTTGCTAAATCAGGAAAAGAGAGGAGGAGGTTCAGTCGGTTATGGTGTTAGTGACTTTCATTGCTTTAATCCTGTTACTTGGTTGACAGGGATGGTATCTCGCCTGTAGAAAACCAGCTGCAAATAACCCCAAAGCTTCTTTATGTTGGGGGACTTGGCCAAACCTGGAGTAATTCCATAAAATAAGGTCTGTTTATAGTAGCAGCAGCAGCAAAAAAAGGAACAGCTGTAACTAAGTGTGTTCAGTGCAACAGACTCGCAGCTGGGCAGCCTGAGTTCACTTCCTGATGCAACCTATATCGTCAATAGTGTCAGAAAGGACAACTGGCTAAATTGATTCAATGCTGTAGAAAAACTTCCACCTTCTGGGTAGGTGTAAACTCTAAAATGACTGAACTTGGGGATTCTTAACCTGGGATGCATGCACCCCAGATGGTGCACAAGGCATTTTCTGGAGTGCACTGATAAGGGCAGCCCTTGCCAAAGAATCTGAAGACACCACTAAGGCGAACTCTGCAAGACGCAATTCTCAACTTTTTTGACAGTCAAAACTAAGAACAAGCAGATTTGATGTTTTTGATGCCGTGCATGTAGGTTTTGGGAGTTTGCACAGTACGAACGTCAAACCTGAGTGAAATGACATGAAAAATGGTTACAAAGTCCTGAGTCTATACCCTGAAGTGGAGGTGCATAATGGCAGTTTTATTTTATTTATTTAGCAGTATTATTCTACTTTTTGTAGTAGTGGTTTTATCTGCAGAAAACCTTTTGGTTAACATTGTATATTTCTGTACATAGTATATTATTTATTTCATTTGCCATTTCAGGAGCTGTTGGAGGCATCAAGTGATGTTATGTCTGATTGGTTGGACAAACATCATGGAGCAGAAGTTACAGACAATAAGATTTTTGATGATTTACCAAAGTTATACGAAGATAAATTTCATCAGGACATGGCTGCTCTCAATGTATAGTGCTTTTGCTGTTTTTTTCTGGAATATGCATAGTATTCTTATACTTTTGTTAAAGTTTTTATAGTATTTTTAAAAGGTTGTGATAGAGACTCCTTTGATATGTTTTTGCAAAATTGCTGTAGTTAATGGAATTTTACACTTTGTACCTGACATTTAACGTTCATTTGTAACTGATGCCAGTCTGTTTATACATGTGCATGGTACACGAATAACTATTATGAAAAGAATAAAGTAATGCGTAATGAAGTAATATTGATTTGGATATGTTCAGGTTTTACCGCCAGATGTATTGACTAGAGTTAGCGAATATGTTCCAGAAATCGTTGAATTTGTGCAGCAGATCATTGATAAGGGATTCGGGTAATAGTTAATATTTAATCATATTGTAGTGTGTAGTGATTATAAACAGATGATTCATCCTGTGTTTGTTTTATTTAATTTGTATTATGCGCTATTCTTAAATGTTAACTTTACTCATGATTATTCTTGAATGACCTTATTCGAACTTGCATGTCTCAGTGGGTCACTTTACCTTTCGCTGAAACCAAAGTATAAAACCAAAGTGTAATTTGAACAGCTAAAACCTGGTTTTAGATCGAGTTCAGATTAAGCGAAAGATAAAGTAATTTGGTTTTAGGCCAAAGTCTGGCCTTCCTTCACTGGGTAGAGATGGCTCTCCACCCTTGACCTTTTGTCTCTGATATAGCCATATTTGTGCTGAAAGGGGACGTTAAACTCGAACTAACTAAGAGATTAGTGATAATTGCTTATCTAAATACATTATGATGGTTTAAAGCAGTTCTTACCGGTAGTTAATTTTACAGCAACCAATGTTTCAAAGCAGAGTATGTATGTGCTGTTATAATTCTGTCTGTCTCTTCATGTGCCATGTTACAATTGTCTTAACAGACCAGATCCCATTCCTTTCACTCAAACAACAATGTCCAAGCACTGAAGCATATGATAGTATGGTAACAGTAGTAATAATGTAGTGATTTGTAATTAATGTGACAATGGTTCAGCTGTTTGTATTGGGCAGATAACTTTATAATATATTTATACACAGTTGGCCAAAAAGTGGACCCTATCTTTTCAGTCTTATGGTGGTAATAAAAATAAATATTTGAGAAAACAGTGGTTTTATTAGTACTTTGAGATACTCGTGAACCGTAGTATCGTAGTACGTAATCCAGTTGTTTTTACTGTTGCAGTGTTAAGTATTCTATGATACTCTGGCAGAAACTGGGTGATTCATTATCATCTGCTACAGTTTGTAAAATGATTGCTTTAAAATCACGACTACTATTTTAAAAGATTAAGTCCACTCCTAGACCACTGTTTAACAGCAAATTTCTTCAAAATTTTCTTTTTCTGTTCTCAAGTTTTAAGTTAGAATTTTGTTATCTTTACTTATATTATATGCTTGTGTGGTACTATGTGTGTCACACTTGAATCTGATAAAACAAGTTTTATCAGCAGATATTGTAGAACAACTTGCTGAGAAATATTAAGGGTTCACTTTTTTGGCCACCCTGTATATGTCAGTAAGTAGGTATAATTTATAAACAAGAACTTTGGCCAGGAGAAGCCGAATTGGAGGCAAAACTGTGTTAATGTTGTTTTGAACTGAAGTTGTGAGGTACCAGAATGTAAATAATTGTCCGTGACCTTGAGGATGTTGAAAACTCATTATTTATTACAGCCGTGCATTCAGTGCAGTGCATTAGTGATGTAAACTAGAATATGGAGCAGAGACAATGTTTAGCCTGCCTGGTGTGTGCATTGTGCAACTGTGCATTTCTTACATACCTACAGACCACTGAACTATGAATAGTTATTTATCTATTTATAGTTCAGTGCTACAGACTGGCTATGCTACTGCCAACTACCGGATGACCTTCAACCAGCACAGTGTGTATATTAGTCTCCCTGCATTCACCACCCATGCAAATGAGCCACAAGATCTTAGGGGTTACTGGATCAAATTTCACCAGATTTTTAGCCATAGGAATTATTTCATCGACTATGTTAACGCAACAATCTATGTTGTGATTCGTCCTACCGTTGTTCATTGAGAGGGGTGACATTTAAAATGATGCCGGGCGGCCTAATACTTGATACAAAACTTCATTGTAAATATTGTGTAGTTGGCAATATGTTTGTGTTGCATTGGATGATGCAGCTATGACGCGAATGGATCTGTGTACTTTGACACAGTACGCTTCAGTCAAGCTGACGGCCATTACTATGCCAAACTTGTTCCGGAGGCTGTCGGTGATGCTAAAGCATTGGAGGAGGGCGAAGGTGACTGCTAGTACAGTGACTGCAATAGTTGTAAATGTAGCTAGTCAGCTGTGTATTGGCATTTGCACAGTAAAAGGTTAAGAACCGTTGTTTTGTGGGAAAGAGTTTATGTCTAGATGAGATTTACTGTATCGTTGTGCATCATTGTACATTGTGTCGGGTACCGGAGTCGGAGAACTGACATCTCTTCCATCAGGAGTCGGACAATGGATCAAGAACGGATAAGGCCAGTGGGTGATTTTTAGGTTGACTCTTCTGACTTGACCTAATAAAGTGGGTCTCATATGTCCGTCCGTACGTCCGTCCGTCCACAAAAAGTTTTCTCAATTTTAGTGAAATTTGGCACGTAGGTAGAGGTCGATGAGTGATGCACGACGGCGACGGTATGCAGTATGACCCGATCCAAGGTCAAGATCAAGGTAACGAGCCCGTGAAAGTTGGAAATCCTTCCATTTTCCAAAGCTGTCTCCTCCGCCATTTACGATGGGAGCTGGCAACTGACCACAGATTCTTAAACTAGGGCGCAATATCTAAATTTGATCGGGCCAGATTTTTGATATTTGGTGTAGTTTTTATGTCACGTGACTTTGAACTTGGCAGAAACATTAGTTGTGGAGAGTCGACCATCAGTCCACACGGTGCTAATTAATTCCTGGTTGGAGTCAGTTGTTGGAGTTCCTTCAGTATTTTGACATTGTTGGTTGTGTGGCAGGAAGGGTATCCATTCTGTGAAATAAGTTGCTGCCTTTTTGTTGGAGGATATGGCCCAACCAGAAAAAAGGCCAGTTTCTTGAAGAAAAATTGAGCATACTTACGTATCATTGTACGTGATCATTTATAGGTGGCAGTATTTAAGTAGTATTTTATTTTGTGTCTTGTTGTGCGATGAACATTTGTGCTTGTCAGGTGACCTCAGTATTTCTGAAGATAGACTAAGCGAAAAACGAAATGCAAACGACTTTGCTCTGTGGAAGTCATCCAAACCGGGAGAACCGTCATGGGATTCACCATGGGGAAAGGTAAGATTTGTGCTACATATTTTGTCACATGTTTGAAGTTCATTCATCACAGTAAAACACTGTTGTAGTTACATAAATCAGCATGACAGCCCGAAGAATGACGATGGAGTTCAAGTCGTCAGTTACTCTTATGAATGACACGACCACAAGAACTGTGTTGAGACGAATCTTTGCAGCTTTTTTACAGTGAATTATGATGTATTGATTATTGATGTATTGATCCATAACAAACAGTTTTGGCGAAGTGATGTGCATGTGTTAGCCACAAAATTATATGACATTGAAATATGTGGCATTTTTTTGAGTATTCTGTCTAATGATGTCATGACTGTCAGTGATTTAGACGACTTGATCGAGGATGCAAATGTATATTTAGTATTTGTTTGATATGTCATTAAAATAGTGAAATTGTCAAAACTGACATGTATTCAGTCAGCTGTATGTGGATGTCATTGGTGACTGGCTGTGTACAGGGTAGACCTGGTTGGCACATTGAGTGCTCAGTAATGGCCAGCAACATTCTAGGCTCATCAATAGACATTCACACGGGCGGTGTTGACCTCAAGTTTCCTCATCACGACAATGAACTTGCTCAGTCCGAGGTAAACAGCAGCAGGAGGCAGTTAGCCCATGTTACTTACTTGATATACTGTTTGTGTTGACAGTAAGTTGTTGTGGATGATATGATACTGGTGTCCAAGAGCCAGTGTAAGGAAGTGATGCCCTTTCCCCTTAGGAATCCGAGAAATGATATAGCCAGTGGTTGATCTTTCCGTGGTTGGGGTCAATACGTAAGCTCCCTTCAGAGTTTTGACAGAGTTAGGTGACAGGAAGGGCACTTAGCCAATAATAACCTGTGCCACTTATACCCAAAGCAGGGAACCTGTTAACCTAGGTTTACCTGGAAAATAGCCGTTAATTTAGAGGAGCAGGACATGAGACTATAAAGATATTAAAAGTATGCAGTTAAACAAGTACATCCATCTTTGGGGACTGACATATATCCACACATGCCGATCCTAGGTCCACACGCCACGCGATTTCATGAACGGCGCATCTCTAGTGTGACTTTTACGTCGGCGCATTTCTACGATAATGTTTACATGCAGGTGGGCATGGCCCATGCGCTGGCCGATTCGTCCAATTTTGGGCTTCTGGGAGAGCAAAGTTCACAAAAATGGGAGACTCCCTGCATTGGACGCCGATGAAACGCTGTGCAAAATTTGACACCGCTAGCTTTATCCTTGGTGGAGAAATCCATAACTGTACAAAAAACAAACATGCAAACAGTAACCTATATATCCACACCTTGCCTATCGGCATGTGTGGATAAAAAGACAACACTGCACTGAATAATACATGTACTAGTTGGAGAAAATAAGTTGATGTAACCCACTGATAGCAGTGATGATGAGTGATCGACTGATTTCTTTAATGAACCTGATACCAACTAACCATGGTGGCTATGAATTGACGGCTGTAATATGAGTTAAAAGTTGTTAGAAGTTGTTGATTTTGTACTTCATAAAAGCATCAAGTCTAATTTTGTCATTTATTTACTTCCTGTTGTTACTGCACCTGCTGTAATTGTCAGGCATATTTCGACAATAACAACTGGGTTCGTTATTTTCTTCACTCGGGCCATTTGACCATTGCTGGCTGCAAAATGTCAAAGTCGCTGAAGAACTTTGTGACAATAAAAGAAGCACTGTCTCGTCACACAGCGAGGCAACTGCGTCTTATGTTCCTCCTACATTCGTGGAAGGACACGCTCGATTACAGCGATGCCACTATGCAAGCGGCTCTCAGCTACGAGAAGTTTGTTAACGTGAGCTTTGTTCTTATATAACCATTTGAGTTTTAGAGTCGTTTTGTATGTCTTGTATTTTGCTTGCATTAAAGTAATGCTGCTCAAAAGTATTGGAAAGCAATGCAGCTGTTAGTGTAGATGAGATGCGATTTGATGTTTGCAGTGTTGTTATAGATACTGGTAAGATTTATAGCACCAAACTTACGAATGTGAATTACTTTGTAAATATAAATTAGTGTTATAATAGCTTGACTGAATAATCTTTTTTTCGTTTAAGAGATGTAAATATTAATTACATGTAGTTTATTTATTCATTTGCTCAAAGCGTGTGAACATACTGTATGGATTGTTGCTAATCCAGATGCATTATTGCAGTACTTTGTACTGTTTGGTGCTGTCTTTGTTTTATTGCAGGAGTTCTTTTTGACTGTGAAAGACATTGTTCGGCGATCACTCAGTTCTGGTTCTGACCCTTTTGCAAAGTGGACAGATGTGGAAAAACAGCTAAACAAAGAGTAAGAAACAGAACTCAATCCACTTAAATTTGTATGTATCTGTTATAGCTAACTTGTTAAGGTTGCAACTGTAATCTTATATGTACAAAACTGAAAATGTCTTTTTGTTTGTTCTTTGTTCCTTGTGCATGGCCACAGTTTTGAGCGGATCTGCACGAAATTTGGCATGTGGCATCCTTATATCCTATAGATTGTCGTGGAGGAGTATCGAGCGCCGCTCAAGCCCATTGGTTCGCACTCAGTACGCCTGAATTGGCAGATGCAACGGATCGAACGCCGTAGGCACATGAGCTCTGTCGGGAAATTTGGAACTAGTGGCCGTAACAGATCGCGTGCGGTGTGACTGTGCAAGGTGTGACCGAGATGTAGAGCACTAGCCATTGATATTATTAAGTTGCCATAAACAATTAATTTTATTAATAATTTATAAGCAGCCATGGTTGAGTGGTTGAAATAATGGCATCTTATGTTTAATTTCTGCTGAGACCTATGTTGCTGATATCAGGAAAGGCATCCAATCAGAATTACTGCTATGTTGAGAAATAGTTCCTCTCACAGGTGGGCATGTCTGAGCTTCGGATGGGGAAGTTTGCATCATTAAAAGCATTTTGAAATAATTTAACGTGATATGTTTAGTGTTTTATGACGTTCTGTAGTCAAGAATTTACAACTGGTTTATTGTTTGCTCTTGTTTGAAATTGAACAGCTTCCAGGAATGCCAGGACAAAGTGCATTTAGCTCTTTGTGGTAAGTGTTACCTTGTTGTTAGAGTAAACAGACACTACATGTAGACACACACTGATGTACTATTTGTGTTTTGTTTTGCTTGTCACGTTTTAAATTTTGTGTACTGCATTTCTGTAATTAACAAATATGTCAGGATGAAATATATGCTGACTGCATTGATTGCTCTTTCCTGATGAGTCACGCTGAAGTATGCTGCGGGCGCTTTATTAAGGTTAGAAAATTATGGGACATTCTATTAAGTTAGACAAAAAGATGGGACAGACCGTCAACATTGTGCTTAACGCTAGATGCAGCCAGCATAATAACTGTACGTAGCTATATTTTAAAATATTACAGAAAGCACTGCATGTTTCTGTGGATTTTAAATAATAATAATACAATTTATATAGCGCTTATAAAGTCTGAAGATACAGAAGCGCTCGGTGATGATGGGCTGAGTCTGACTAAACAAATGTGTCTTTAAATGTCGCTTGAAGGTAGCGGTGCTGGTGTCACAGAGTCTGATGTCATGTGGCAGAGTGTTCCAAAAAGAGGGTGCAGTCACAGAAAACGCACGTCCAGCAATATCAATTTGAGTGCGAAAAATATCTCATTCAGACTATACATTCATTTCATTTACCCATTGTAAAGCATGCCATATAACAGTGTGTTACCTGTCGAGAACACTGTGTGAACTGCAGACTCCATTGACACAAGAGCGGTGCTTGATGCAATGAGAGATCTCGTCAGTCTGTGCAACGTGTACATTGAGACTCAACGCAAAACTGGCAGCCGTCCTAACAGCTTGCTGTTGAAGAACATTGCCGTATACATCACACGTATGCTGAGGGTGAATTTTCAATTTTTATACACGTTTTGGTTTGTCGGATTCTGTCAGTGTTTTGATGTTGTCGTTTGGGTGACAGGAAGGAATCTAGCCTGTGTGTTCCTGATGTAGAGTAAGCCAGAAATGTAGGCTGCTGAAGAACAGCGAGGGAAGCAGCAGTGATGGAAGCATGTGTCAGTTAAAACTGCTGATAGAAATCTATAAAAATTGTAGAAAACTGAGAAGAATTGTACATGATGGTTATGTGTGCTACCTGTGACTGTTGTGGCAGCAGCAACAAATACATTGATAATTGTGATGTAAAGTGGATACATATTACTTAGTATATATGCAAGTACACGTTTTTTGCATCTTCTTTGCATTACTTC
>Ga0209780_1004421_pt1 | contig 10819 bp, 4 predicted proteins | sample WorMetexBAHAMAS2_FD_187384 | JGI IMG/M metagenome (GOLD analysis project Ga0209780, IMG submission 187384) | Marine gutless worms symbiont microbial communities from Max Planck institute for Marine Microbiology, Germany - Inanidrilus exumae... | ecosystem: Host-associated > Annelida > Digestive...
AATGACCAGTAGGCGAAGTGTCCAGTAGGCGAAATGACCAAACAGTAGGCGAACTGTCCAGTGGGCGAAGTGTCCCGTAGGCGAAGTGTCCAGTTACCCTCCAACATTGTGAGGGTCCACCCTTCCAGGTTCCTGGTTCTACCTTCCCTTCTTTTGTATTTCCCACATTACCTCCCCTCCCATTCCGTGCTGTGAAGCGTCCCTGAAATTTGGCTCGGGTGGGGTGTCTGAGTGACTGCTGTGATCAGTGGGTCTGGGGCAAAGCCCCAGCTAACTGTTTCTTTTGGTAAATCTTAATCTTTTCCAGAGGCCTCTGATGATGACGATTGTGGATGCCCAAAGACTAGTCCAATGTTCATTATTATTGATAATTTTTATGTTTCAGTCAAATTTCAGACTTCCAGACCCATTTTACCTCTGCTCTAAGCTAAGTGGAAATAATCATCTTTATCTGCTTCTGATTGCACAGTTCTGCTGGTAGACAAACCAGGCACTACTAGGCTACTCTAGTCAGTCAACTAAAACATGACAGGACACATGAGATAGCCATTATGTACAGATGTCTCACAGCTGTTATACACTAATACACAATATTCTGCGGATTGGGTGATTCCACTGACTCCAGAAATTCAAACTTGATTTTCTGGTAAAATTTGCTGTTAGTGTTAGGTTTAGTCTTTAGGGTTAGGTTAATTATGTATGTATTGCCTGTCTCATCTGTTCCATCATGTATTATGGAGAACTTTTGGAGCAGTAATGGTGGCAGCCAGCAGGCTTCACTGTGCAGTATATAGGCCACATATTAACGTGTCTACAACATATTATTAATGACAGTATAAATACCGGTAGTCAAGTGTTGTAAGTAAGTAAGTAAGCTTTAAAGGTGCACAAAAACAATTATAATTACAATGTGCCGTGGTTGTCTGCAGCCTGAACATATGTCCTTTCAGTGCTTTCTTGTGGTACTGATGTTGCAGCTCAATGAAGATGATGTAGATAACTTGGCAGATGATGTCAATGCTGATCACTGTGATGAACAGCTTGATGAAAAAGTGACTGTGTCTCCAGCTAAGAGTAAGAAGAAAAGAAAAAAGAAAGTGAAAGACAAGTCTTCCAGTGATGCAAAAGCAGTGGTATTTTATTCTTTGTTATAAAAGAGTGATGCAGTTTATTTCTGTCCGATTTTGATGACTGTGAATTTATTGTGTCTTTAGTAAGCTTGTTAGATACCGTAACGAGTGGAAAAATTGATTCAAATTAAGTTGAATTAAAATTTTTGTGATTCAAGTTGACCTGTGCCAGTTTATTTTGCTTTAGTGCATTGTTGATTGTACAAGTAAGTTGATTTCTAACTTTGTTACTTTTTCACACAGTATAGGAAATGATACAACATTGGACATAATTACTATAGAATGCTAATAGGAAAGTGCATATGATCTGTCAGACCTGTTGTTCTTTTGTAATTTTATGTAGTCATATTCTGCAATATTAGAACTTGCTAGCCAGAGTTGCATTATGGCAACCGAAGTGCTTGTATGATGAGCCACTTCTATGGTCTCTTCTGTTGCTTAGCAGATTTGCTGTAAGCTAGCTCTTCTGACATGCAGAATTATACACAGACTTGTGAACCACAGTACACAGAACACTGTTTTGGCTTTCCTCCTCTGTTTTGTCAATTGTCTTCATTCCGTTTGCAAATGAAACTCCATCGTGCAAGGACTGCTTATGATAGCTGCACTTTGAGCATGGCTCTTCTAAAGAATATGGAACAATTTGCCTGCGTCACTATATACTTGTACAACAGTCTAAACTTTTTTTCTGCTGACATTTAAAATCACTTATTTCCAAAGCTTTTATTGCCATACTATAACAGCTGGCGCCTTTGTAGCCCTTGATAGTGTAGGTTTTTGGCACAAATGAATGGAATGGAATTTTGTGTGTTGTAAATTGCCCAAATTAATGGGTGGTTCATGTTTTACAGTGTATTTATAGAAAATGTTTTAATGCGGTGTTGAATCGTGTGTTATTAAGCATTGAGATATGTGCTGCAGGAGGAGGACATTGATACCTGTATCCAGGAGGTTAATAAAGTACTTGGTCCATTAGTGTCTTCATCAGTTGCCAGTTCTGCTGATGGCTTTGCTGTACCTAAGCCGTTGCTGTCAATAGAACACAGGTAGATATGCTGTTATGACCACCGTACAATGTAATGTGCTGTGTCAACGTTTGTGGTATTTTGTGTGTTAGTTTTTGTACGCGTGGTTTCTCATATGGCATATTCACCATGTTTTGTCCTGGTGATACTGCAGGTGTTTAAATATAGACAATGAAGTTCGGAGGCTGTTTGGCACTCGCGTGGTACAGGCTGATCAAAGGTTTGCATGTACTAACAATTACTTTATTGCTTTTGATTTTCTTATGATTTCTTTGACAGCATTTACTGATAGTTTTTAAAACCAAAAATTCCACCTTGCAGCAGGCAGTCTAGTAATTTGTTATTGTGTCTGTGTCGTAGGCGACAGCGTACAAAAAATCGTCATCGCAACATGCGCCTCTGTCGGCCTCGTGATAACTGGCCAGTTTACAGCAGGACTGGTTTGTATCATTGTGCTTGCAGTAAGGAGGCGGTGAAAGGCTGGGAATTTTCTGTCATTTTCTTGCTTGTTAGCAGGATTTCTCAAATACTTTTACAGATGAATTTTCATTAAATTTGAGGTAGTGGTTCGCTTTGGAACATGGAGCAATAAATAAGATTTAGTTTCTTGGCCCTTGTTTTGATTTTTGTTCCAATGGTCTTGGGCAGATCCAAAAAACATATTCGAGCCTTAGTGATCATCTGATTATGTCACAGTTGTGAAAATCGTGGTGTGGGCTTTAGTGACCTTTAAGGTCGATGGACGTCTGAAATTTTGAGTTTTGTTACAGTCTCAGGTGATCTCTGCTGAGTCTGCTGAGCACATCAAACTGGTTTACGGAATGGTGGGTATGTTATATCAGAAGAGGTGTTGTGGATACTCTAAGATAAAGATGTCATGCCGTTTTTAGGTTAACGCTTCTGAGTCGACCTAATAAAATGGGTCTCAAATGTCGTCCTTTCATACGTACGTATGTACATGTGTCTGTCCATCCACAAAAAGTTGCTTTGATTTTAATGAAATTTGGAGTATATGTAGAGGTCGATGAATGATGCACGATGGTATGCAGTATGACGCGATCAAAGGTCGAGGTCACGAGCCCTTGAAAGTTGGAAATCCATTTTCAAATGCTATCTCCTCCGCCAGTTACAATGGGAGCTGGCAGCTGACCACTGATTCTTAAACTAGGGCACAATATCTACATTTGTTAGGGCTGAATATTTGATATTTGTCTTAGTTTTTATGTCACGTGACTTTGAACTTGGCAGAAACGTCAGTTGCAAAGAGTCGACCATCGGTCCTGCATGGGGATAATTTATTATATTTTCTCTGACAGGACAGCTGTTATGAATGGTGCAGCTGTCGAAGTTGTTGATAACAGCAAGCACGTGTTAGTTTTTAACCATTGATCATCTCTCTGCAAAGGGCAACATTGCTGCCTCTGCATACAGGCGACAGAGCAGGGTGGATCAAATTTGTTGTGATTTTACAAAAAAAATTATTTCTTTGATTTAAATCGGATTTTTGATGTAAATATTAGATCTTTATTTAAATTAGACTAGTGCTGTGACGGTTTTGAAATCGAAACTGAAACCACGGTTTTAATCCAAAACCGAACCAAAATCGAAACCTCCAAATTTTGCAGGCTAAGTAACGGTTTTATTTTAGATACTCCACGGACTAAAATTCGGTTGTGTTAAGGCAGATCTACCGCACCAATTAAAAGGCACAACAGTGTTCAATGCGTTGTGCCCGGCGGGTCTGCTGATTAACGCTAATTGGCCTTAATTGCCCGCCTGCTGTGTCGTGTTGAGCTTTGCTGAAGGGACGTAGGTTTATTTGCGCTGCGTAGGCAAGTTAAAGGCTGATTATAGTTTTTATTAAAAGTAGTGCTGTGACGGTTCTGAAACCGAAACCGCAGTTTTAATTCAAAATCGAACCGAAACCGAACCGATTAATGAAAATCCAGAACCGCACAGCACTAAATTAGACGTTTCCAAATTTACCACGCTTGCCCTAAGAGTAATGCTATTGCAATTAAGCCATACAGCCACCTAAGGTAACCTGTTTTACAGACAAACTATTAAAGAGATTGTGTTTATTGGCCCTGTTTACATAACATTGTTGGCTAAGTGACATCAGTGCCGTGTTTTCAAAATGGCAAAGATGATACTAAAGATATGAGGGATGCATATAGTCTATTGAAAAGGCAACAAAAACAGTATGATCCATTAAGGAGTTTTTGTATAAGGCATTGTTTTCAAACCTAGTAATTTATTAATGTTGTTGAGTGTGTTCAGGTTTGTCGATGCGGCTTATTGAGACAACATCGCATGGCATTCAGTATTTCGTGTTTGAGCACAGCAAATTTTACCAGAAAATCCAGTTTGAATTTTTGGAGGCAGTGGAATCACTCAATCCACAGAATATTGCAGTGTGTAGTTTTTTTCATTATTATATCACTAATTTTGGTAATTTATTTGAAGCTCACAGGTGTTGACAGTGATCCCTGTGGAGGCTGTTCAGTGTGTGTTAGTGTATAACAGCTGTGAATGGCATTAACATCAGTGGTGAGCTGCTACAAGCTGTTTTATGTGGAAGTGTGACGTAGTAGTGTCGGTCGATTACCAACGTGAACATAGTTGTCTGAGTACAGAGGACACTGCATATGTTGTTAATTAAATTTTACTTTCATGGTAGCCATTAAAAACTGACCTTATGTATAGAGTTAAATTAAGACTTGCTGCTGCTGTATTCATGGTTACCAGCTCGTACGGGTTTCAGGCGTTCAGTGCACCCTGATTAATTTGTTGCTTCTGGTGCCATATGAATTTTTACTTCCTTACTTATTTACTTACTTATTTTCTGAAGAATAGGCCCATTCCGTTTCCAGGCTGGATGTCGTAAGAGGCGACCAAATTTGGCTTTAGTGTTTTGTGTTTGTTCTGTTTTGTTACTGATGCACATTTGCTTTGTTGTGTTAGGTTTAGTTTTTCAGTGTTAAGCCAAGATAGCTGCGATGAACGTTTTCAAAATGACCTATGTTGTGCCGGGTGTTATGTACGACCTTAACTGAATCGATCACGCTTACCATTAGCAAGCAGTAAAACCTTGCTACCACAAAATCCTGAGATTCCGGCTAACACAGATTCACCTGCATAGTTCCTGTAAAAATGGTTCTTGTACTATAGTTCACTGAATGGGTTCGTTATAGATACCAAACTGATGGAGACATTCGAGATGCTTCCATTATTTTTGTGACTGAACTGAAATCTTTTTAATCCTGAATATTTTCGGTTGTGGTTAAGAAAAATGTGATAATATACATTGTAGATGTTTACAGTTTTTGTACCAGTGAAAACAGGAAAGAATACTCAACAATATTGTTAATTAACAGCTTGATCAAAGACTAATTGAGCAAGTCCCTAACAAAAATTGAAAGTCCAAACATTGGACGACTTTCTGCAAAAGTTGCGCACAAATAGTTTGATTGAACACACTGCAGGAAACGTGCCAAACACCAGCTAACATTGCTGCAGTTGAAATTATAAAATTGGAAATTTTATTACTCTGCCATACAGTGTTCATTCCTGTTTTCACTGGTACAAAAAATGCAAAAATCCACGAAAAATACCAGAGTTATAGTAAAAATAAAGTGGCACGTTTTTATGGCCCACGGTGTATGTTAATAATTGACTAGTAATTTCGTACTGAAATGACATGAGTTTTTGTTACAGAACTTGCATAATGAATATCCATATCATGTGGACACATTGCTTCAACTTGCTGAGATACTGAAGATTGGAGATGACCCTCAGGCAGCATCTGAGATGATAGGTACGGAAGCAGAGACTGCGTGATTTAAGTGTTGATGATAGTGAAGGCGACTATGACGATGACAAAGATGCTTTAAACTTTGTGCCCCCAACTTGTGACATTTTTTCCAGTATGGAGGCAGTTTTGGAAAATCAGGTAAGGGTGATATTACTCAGCAGAGAACGCTATGTTGCTGGATCATATCAAGTTTGCCTGAATTTTTGCTGTTTTGATGTGTCATATTGCCTTGACTTGAGCATACACTATAAATACTACTTGCTTATTCATTCACTGTCAGTGCTTAGAGTTTTGAGAATGACGATATTAGTGTTAGAGGTATAGATGATAGCAGAGTTGTGTACATGGGTCGTAGCAATCTCAGACGTGGCAGCAGCTCACAGGAGCTGATGCTGATATTGATGCATCAAATTGCCATTGTCCATACTATTGAAACATTGGACCCGTTGTGCAACTAAGAAGCATACAACAACTCCTATAAGCACTGTAGCTATTAGACCACGTTATGAATACTATGGATTCCTTTACATCACTTTCCTGTCAATTGGTAATACAGTTACTGGGTTAGATACCTATTATTGTATAGATGGGGGCTTTTGAAGTTCAGTTCGGCAGCCATAGTCAATTTGTGGTAATCAGCTCATTTTTCAGTGGTTGGATTTCGGTCAGCTTTAGATACGATGTAGGGGAAAAACAATACAACCACCAGAAATCAGAAAATCTTCTGCTGCAATTTGATCTCGGTTCAGTTGATTTCAGCATATATTGACTTAACTATTTATGAAGTGATGGTATTGACCCTTGACCTTTTTTGGGCTTCAAGGTAATGCCACTGTTTACAGACAGGGTGGGCAAATTTGAAATGTGCTGTCAAATTTTCTGAAGATCACAAGTAATTAAAGTGGCTGTTTTTTGGCCAAGTTTTATTAAAGGAGGGGCATATTGGGTCGCAGTGTAGTTGCAGTAACTTGTGTTAGTGAAAAAAGAACACCGCCAAATGTTGTGGTTGTGAAATTGGAGTAAGAGCTTACTGCCACTGTGAGAGTGTTAAAAGTTTGGTCATTGAATCATGTAGTCTTTTTAGTTTAGTTTAGTTACGGTTTTTGCCATTTTAGTATTATAATCTGGATACTGTGTGTGAAATGTAGAGAGGGCGTTGTATGTTTTCGAGACCAGCTTTCATCCAATGTTTAGTTTGGCACAAGGCTCCAGTCGGCTTCCATACAAATATGCTGAAAACAGGTTGTGAATTATTACTGTTGGCACATCACTAAAAGTACAAAATATCTGTATTGCTATCAAGATAGCTGCATGTTGATTGGATGGTCGCACTGCTAAATTGTGTCCAATCAGATTGAGGTAAAAGTTGCACTGGATTGGGTTTTGTCCGTATTCATTGGAGGTTCAGTACTCCCATTTACAGTTTTTGCTCACTGAGCTGAAACTGCTGAAGATATTGTGTCCATATTACAAGATTTTGGTGACCTTCGTTATCATGGAGGTCACAGGATGCATGAGACATTTTAATTTTGTTAGGTTCTGAGGTAAGTTGTGCTGCAGATGGATGCTGTTCCACTAAACATCTTTGTCTTTGGCATCGTGTTTTGAAATATCCAAGACTTACATTCGAAATGGTTGTTTTGTTTCTGTCTAGTAAACAGGATTCTCACATTTAAGTTTCTTAGTGTGAGCAGCTCAAAAATGAATTTACTGTCTGGAGTAAAAATTGTAGTTGAAGAATATCTGTTGTATAGTTGATTGTACTTTAAATAAGACATATTAGTAACAGAGGTCAGTTAATTCATTTAATAAAACTTATTACTTACTTGGTCTATGTCATTTCTCATAAATCAATGTTTTATAGTTAATGAGATGATCTGCGATATCTGCAGGTCGTTTTACTTGGCATTATGGCGTCACGCGATGTCCATTGGAAGGAAAGGATGCTATCGTACAGCACTGGAGTACTTCAAGTTAATACTGAGGTAGGTTCTAAGATTTCTCGATACAAAGCTTCCCATACTCGTTACCGAGCGTTCGGCCCGGAGCTGATCCTGATGTACAGGCAGTCAGCCTGCAGGTGACTGTAAGTCATCCACCCGGCGGTAGGCTGCCATTACTTTTCGCCAGGCCTGTGGTTACCTTTCCAGTCGCAGAGCATCACCGCCCCTGTGGCCGGTACCACATTATACTGCTTGGTGACAGAGGCATATAGGTGTGAACAACTTGTCCAAGGGGGTTGTTATGCAGCTTTTACCCGGAGTAGGATTTGAACTCATGACCTGTTGATCGCAAGTCAAACTCCCTAGCCGTTGCGCCACCGCGCCACCTAGTGATAGCCTTGTATTATTTAGCACTGACTTCAGACTCTGTTTGAGCCTGGCTGTCTGTTGGTCTGATGACCACATCACTAAGTCATATTCAGCAATTGCACTTCGTCAGCTTGCAGCTCAGTCACACACACACACTTGCCAGTTTGCAGAACATCTTAGTAAAGTAACAGAACTTTTTTAACCTGCTTTCGTGGCCGAGTGGTTAACGCACTCGTCCGCCATGTGCAGTAGAGCGTGACGCGCTCAGTGGCCGGGGTTCGACGGCCCGGGTGCGTCCGTCTACCAAAGAATTATTTCTAATGATTCCTATGCACATGATGAACAGGGAGTTAATCCCGGGCAGGTAAGAGGGTTCGACGGTGTCCTCTATAAACTGTGACCGTTGCTGATGCCTTGATTAGCAGCGTCAAGGTATCAGTCGTGCCGACGTGAAAGCCGAAGCAGACAGATGTGGCTAAGTCCCCTGGCTAGGCGCTGAAGAAGTGTCAGCCAGGTGGCCAGGCACTGAAGAAGTGCCGGTCAGGGCTGGCACTGAATAAATGCCAGTCCGGGCTTAGCCAGACAGTAGGCCACGCTTAGAGGGGGCGCGCTTAGAAATACCTGACAAGCTGCTCACGCCTACTTAACCCTTCCTCCACCCTACACAACTCGCACATACACCGCACACACTTACCAATTCCCCTCCTCTCCCTGGGCTGGCGCATTGGACCGACATAAAGGTCTCAGCGCTGGGGTCCAGAGTAGGCTGGACCCCTGCCCACAATAACGAACGAATGAACGAACGATGATTGCACAAAAGTAGCAGGCTTTTTGCATGTATTAATGTACGTGTCACACCAGCGGTAAAATGTCAGCATGTAAATGTGGAAGTGGGATGTAAAAATGTTCAATAAGGTGTCTAGAACAGTTTTTACAGGATTATATATTTTGTATCAATTAGTGTACAGTTTCTGGTCTAACTTGGTGATACATACAATTGTTTGTATTAAAATATTATTTTCTAGATGGTGCTCTATGCTAAAATATGTGGCACTTTGTTCAGCCTTAGAGACAGTACATTGTAGTTATATAGTGACCATTTTACATATGTTTTATTAACGTTTAAATTGTGATCTTTGATTTGAAATAAAGAATACAAAAAACTGCTCAATATCAGCACAGTTTGCTAGGATCCCGAAAAAAACAGTTAAACTTGCAGGAAAGTTGCTGACAGTGGTGAAAGTTGTGTGCTTGTGATCTTGTGCCACACAAGATCAGTTTTCTGTGGAAGACTAAACGTTATATAACTAGTTTTTTTATTTCCTGTGCCGAATTTCACTGCATACACCGTTCTAATTTTTAATGGCCCACGTGTTTGTGAATTTTTGTTTAAATTATTGCCTACTGTAAGTATTTATTTTTCAATTGTTGAATGCTTATCAATTATTTCGGTTTTTACTGATGTAAAACTTACATAGCCTAATGCTTGTATGCCAAAAACAGATTTACTGCTGTTGCTTAGATTTCACGTTTTTTGTTTCTTTTTCGAAGCTTGTTAAGTTTAGCTTGATCAGTAGATGAAGGCAGTTTGCTTAAACAGTGAACAACTGTGCCATTCCCTAGAAACATTGTTCAGTAACTGAAATGTATGGTATAATATTGGGGACTTTTTGTCATATAATTTTCAGAAATGCGTGATGGCAGTTGGTCGAACGTGGCACCCGGAACATTTCCGTTGTGTACTTTGTCATCATCAGCTGACAGAAAATGACAACTTTCATGAGAAAGACGGACTTATTCTTTGCCAGTTAGTTAAACACGTGCATCGTTAATTTTTACTCTTTGTTCTGTCGTCCACTTAGTGATACCATTATTTTTATGTAATTTTTGACAGTGTCAGTAACAGTGTTAAGGTGAACTAACATCTTCTGCATAAATCGAGTGCAGTAGATGCCATTAGCAGTTGAATGCAGGCAGTAGAACTTTCCACCAACAAAATCCTTTAATTCTTAACTGGAAGTGCTGGCAACACAGGTTGACTGTATAATGGCCGTAAAATGGTTGTCATATTTCTGTGTACTACTGCTATTACTAGTAGTGTTGCTGCTCTGAGCAGTCAGGCGAGGTCCCGCAAGGGAAGGCATAGGGGGATTACTGTTAAATATGTTTAATATGCCTTTTACTCGACAGTATCAGCGAAGACATTTTTGTGTTTTTGTCTGTCCTTCCGCCGCATTAGTTCATCCGTTCATTCGTCCAGACAGGTCTTGTTATCACTACATCTCATGAACAGCTAGAGCAATCTCGGTGAAATTTGCATACAATATTTAGTAGCCCTTACTGATGACCTGATACGATTTTGGAGGTCAAAGGTCAAGGTCACAGCAGGCCGTCGAGGTGGCAACAGCATCCAGCATCGATGGCCCCGTCTTTCAGTATCTCTGTAAAATGGAAAATAAAGTACATTGTGTCTGGTATTTATAATGTAGAGATGACTACATGAAGAGATTTGCACCGCCGTGTTACCGATGCATGCAA
>Ga0209780_1004423_pt1 | contig 10816 bp, 9 predicted proteins | sample WorMetexBAHAMAS2_FD_187384 | JGI IMG/M metagenome (GOLD analysis project Ga0209780, IMG submission 187384) | Marine gutless worms symbiont microbial communities from Max Planck institute for Marine Microbiology, Germany - Inanidrilus exumae... | ecosystem: Host-associated > Annelida > Digestive...
GCATATCACATGGCACCCATACATCACTGTCTCTGACCACTTTCAGATCGCGCCTCAAGACCGAGATGTTCCAGTGGTCATACACATAGCAAATACACGTAGCATCTACAGTCAGCGTGTACCACCGTGACTTTGAAGTACATTTTTGCACTTACGTCACGTTACTGAACACTCATTCTACTACTACTTCTTTCTTATTAATTTAAACAGTTTTTACAATGCATTTACAGCACTTTTTGACTAAAGGTGATAACTTTTACAGTCGATACATGTACTTTACATAATACCTGTTTGCAGACTTTTGAAGACAGTTTCAAAATGCCTGTCAACCTATTAATATTCATTCATTACTGTGATTGCATGATCACTTGTTGAGTAGTTTTGTTAAGTGTTGAATAGTGAAATTTTGCCGGTTTTGAATTTGTTTTGTAGTAAAACGTCCGATAGGCATTGATCCAACGAAAGGAGTAGGAACTGCATATGAAGGCTATGTAAAAGTAAGTTGCATTTGCACATCTTTGAATTTGATATTTATTGCGGAATATTTCATGTTTTACTGCCATTTTAATGCTTTGAAGCTGTTGATGGAGTGATAGGAAGTCATCCCGACAGTAAACACCAGTTTCGTAAGTCATAAAAGATTGACATTGACTGTTGGGAGACTCACTCGACTTGGAATAACTCCATATGGGTTCATAGACTGGTTTAGCAATCCGTGACAATGCTTGCATTCTGTCCAAAAAAATTAGGCCTTTGAAAGTGCTTGAAGTAAAGTAAAGTATACATCGATTTGTAGTTAAACAAAAGTGGAACATAGTAGTAGATAGCTGTGTCATAGATTATGCTGTATTTCACATGCTTTGTCAGCAGCTGTCATTACAGCAGATTATTTTATGTTTTACCATGTTGCATATCGTATGTGTAACTTTATCCGTAAGCTGGCTTTCCATCTTGCGGGTCTTACGTGACTTGCAGATTCCAAAGCCGGGTGGCATCAGAAAAGGTTGGATGCGTCAGTTTGTCGTTGTTTGTGACTTCAAACTCTTCCTGTATGACTACCTCACCGATCGGCCGTCGCACTCACCGGTTTCAAACATCGTGAGTCAAGTCATTGACATGAGGTGAGTCCATTGGTTTTGTCTTCTGTCTTACTTCATCCCATGTCAGCATTGCACAGCTGTGCAGACCATGATAGTGATAACGCAATTCAGTCTGTCAGTTTTTCTGTCGGTCTGTCTGTCTGTCACGTGCTGTTATCATGTTAAGACAACTGAACTAATCTTTCTGCAGTCAGTGCTACATAGTGTTATACAGACTTTTTCCTGATGCGAAGCACTTTATGAAATTCCAACGAGGTCACCACAAATGGAGTGACAAGCATGGATGAAGTAGGTAAAATGGCAATTTTTAACCAGTATCTTGCTATTTCTGTTGAAAGCGACGTTGAATTATAGTCAACCAACCATCTGTTTACTATGTAAAGCAGTTGATCATTGATCTAGTATTATCTGTTATTTACCTCTAACATCTTATGGCATTTTGTACGTCCATGTGCAGTACCATATTTTGATTTTGTGTCTATTGATAACATATTTGTTGACCATTAAACCTGCCTACCCACTCATTGTATTTGTGGGCGTATTTTACTGTAGGAGGAAATCGGTTAGTAACAATTTTTACCGAGTGACGCTATGCTAGTGCAGTATATGCTGTCATCGAGGGTCTGTCTATCTGTCACACGCCGGTATTGTACCAAAAACGGCTAAACGTAGCATCACGTAAACAACTCCGTACAACAGCCCATGGGCTCAATTTTTTTGATGCCAAAGATCTCCGCGATATTCCAACGGGGTCACCCCCAATGAGGGCGCCAAATCGGGGTAGGTTACAATTAGCGATTTTTGACCAATATCTGACTATATATGTCAGAAACGGTGCAAGATAGGGACATAGTTACTATGGAATGCTAATAGGAACTCGTATGCGCTCTATCGAATGGCACTACTTCCAGTGACCGTAAGTGACCTAATTACCCCATTTTCGTTATTTTGTATCGCCTTTTACATCTTCGTAGTAGGTGGAGTTAGAGACTTCAAACTTGGTAGATAGGTTGATTGTAGCCAGCGCTAGCCGGCGGACGCCAAACCATCCGTGAAAGGGGCGTGGTCAGGTCACGTGAACCATTTAAATTTTGGTGGGCACCAACCATATCTTTGGAATGGCTGAAGCTAGAGTTATCAAATTTTGTACATATGTAGTTTATGTCAAGTCCCAGCATACGGATGACATATCACCCTTAAATGGACGTGTGCAGTGTCACATGACCCATTTTAAATTTCAGGCCCCCAATTATATCTCTGGAACGGCTGAAGCGAGAGTCGTCAAATTTTGTATGTTGATAGCATATACTAAATGCTAGCCTTGGGATAACAGACTGCCCTCTAGTGGGCGTGTTAAGGGTCATGTGACCCATTTTTTAAATTTTGCCCCAATCATATCTTTGGATTCGGTGAAGCTAGGCACTTCAAATTTTATGTGCTGATAGATACAGAGGAGTATTCGTGCATGTGTGATACACTACCCCCAAAAGGGATGTATTCTGAGTCATGTGACTTCTTTAAATTTTGGGAAATAAGTGATAATATCTTGGAAACGATACAAGATAGAGACAAATTTGCAATGTAAGACTAATAAGAAAACGTGTGTGTCCTATTGAATGGTACCATTGCCAGTGCCCTTGAATGACCTAGAAGGTCACCTTTGCTGTTTGAAACCTTTTTAACTACTATACCTTGTGAAACATAGCACTAATTTGCTAACATGGAGTGTCGAGTGGTCCATGTGCGGTAGCTGAGCTTCTTGTTTAACTTAGTTTTGTGTGTGTTCTCTTGTCTGGTCTAGCAGTACTGTTTATTGCTGTAAGCTCATTGTATAGCTGCTGTTTGCTTTAGAGATGCTGACTTCACAGTGAGTTCTGTTCTCGAGAGTGACGTCATTCATGCTAATAAGAAAGACATACCGTCTATCTTTAAGGTGCGTCTTGTACTGTTGACATTTGGTTATCTCATTATGTATGCACTTCAGTGTTTTTAGGTCGACTTTTTGATAGAGTCGAGCTAATAAAGCCGGTCTCAGATGTCCATCCGTTCGTACGTGCGGTATGTCCGTCCATCCACAAAAAGCTTATTTGATTTCAATGAAATTTGGCATGTAGGTAGAGGTCGATGAGTGATGCATGATGGTATGCAGTACGACCCGATCCAAGGTCCAGGTTATGAGCCCTTTAGAGTTGGAAATCCGGCCGTTTTCAAAACCATCTCATCCGCTATTTACAATGGGAGCTGGCAACTGACCACAGATTCCAAAACTAAGGTACAATATCTAAATTTGATTGGGCCAGATTTTGATATTTGGCCTAGTTTTTGTGTCACGTGACTTTGAAGTTGGCACAAACGTCAGTTGCAAAGAGACGACCATCAGTCCCCGTACGCTACACCATTACTGTATCATATATAACAGACTTGTAACGAGTTCAGCATCTGCCTGGTCTGAGTCATAATCCAAGCCCACTGCTGTTGAGTCCGGGTTTGAGTTAATGATTGAGCCACCTTGCTGTAACAACAAGTTCAGCGTTTATTGCACTATCAAGTGCATGACAATGTTGCATCACTACAGTTTACATACTGTTACTTTTAGAGATACCAACGACAAAAATGTTATATCTGCCAGCCTGGACGTATTTGGTCGCATAAAAATGCCAACATAGCTAAATAGGTGCTCAACTGGTGCACTTAACGCTGAAACAGACAATGCATGGATTTGAACAAGGACTCAATTTTAGGATGTTTGAGTCCAGCAAAACTGTGAGTCCGGACTTGAGTGCAAGTCTGCACTCGAGTACTACAAGTCTGGTATATAATAATAGCTGTTTTAATAATATGTACTCATCTATCCTGCCATAACGTCATAACTTAACAGGCAGAGGTTGAAACTTTTATGCACTTGCATGACGTTAACTTTGTAAGAGTACAGCAACCGTTACAGCATAGCAACATTATTTCGCTGACTGTTGCTAGTGGAATGAAGTTGGTGTGAATGGCTGCTGTCGGTGTCTAGGTAACGTCGTCGATGTTGTCGCCTCCCGGTGTCCAGTCACACATTCTGATGCTGGCCGAGAATGAGAGTGACAAGACTCGCTGGGTCGGTGCACTCAGCGAGTTGCACAAAGTTCTGCGCAAGAACAAGATCCCCGACAAATCGGTTTGTCCTCCACACTTGGTTATCTTGATGCTCCACTCACCCCAGATTTCACAAAATTCATATTCTTTGGTTTCTACATGATTTTATTGTAATTCAGTTTATGTGCTGTGGTTTTGTGATGTTATTCACTGCATTCAGATCTTTACTTAGATATAGTAATAACATGTTATTGTTATTGTACCTTGCTGTCTGTCATATGTTACGCATATGACTTGTGTAAGTGCCGATAATGCTCTGATAGAAAGTTGTCTTCTTTGCAATTACCGTCCGTCCGTTGTGCATCATATTCTGATGTAGAAGATTCACGTGTAATATTTCGTCATATTTCGTGATCTTCAGCTCTTCTTATTATTCCATATCGATCCTGACTTGTCCATTACTTTGTCATTTAACCACATTCTCCTTCCTTGGTCTGCCTGTTGCCTTATTCCACATATTTTTGGTATTATTACCATTGCATTTTCCCCACTATTTCCTCTTAGAACTTAACCAGAAAATGCCATTTCATGTTGTACCATTTGTGCAGATAGAATTTATATGAAGTTATGTTCATCATTGTTAATTTTAAACTGTTCAACTTGTCTTATTTAGTAGCTTTGACTGATCATATCATGTTTTAATTGTTGTGCTGTGCAGGTGATTCAAGCCAGACAGATCTACGACGAACAGCTGCCTTTTATCTCAAAAGTTTTGTCGGCTGCTATCGTCGGTATGTTGGATATGATGATGAAATTGGTTGCAGTTTATGTTAACATAACATTTATGCACGGATTAATACTGAAATGCTGTTAAGGATCAAGTAATTGTTTTTGGCTATAATTAGGTCGATTCTTCTAAGTCGACCTAATAAAGTGGGTCGCAGATGTCCGTCTGTCCGTGTGTACGTACGTCCGTCCGTCCACAAAAAGTTTCTACGATTTTTATGAAATTTGGCTTGTAGGTAGAGGTCGATAAGTGAGGCACAACGGTATGCCATATGACCTGATCCAAGGTCAAGGTCATGAGCGCTTCAAAATTGGAAATCCGTCCATTTTCTAACAATATCTCCTCCGCCATTTACAATGGCAGCTGGCAACTGACCACTGATTCTTAAACTAGGGCACAATATCTAAATTTTATCTGGCCGGATTTTTGATATTGGTCCTAGTTTTGGGGTCACGTGACTTTGATCTTGGCAGAAACGTCAGTTGCAAAGAGTTGACCGTCAGTCTCATACTGGGCTGTTATTTTGCTATTGCAGTTTTAGTTTTCAGTATCGTTTGTTATCACTGTGCTTGTAGGTCATGACCGGTTGCTGCTTGGTACGGAGGATGCACTGTGTGTTGTTGAGCTGAACAAAGACAGTAAGTTGTGAAGTCATGTTGTCGATACCTGAGATTTGTGAGTTATTCAAAACTGAATGTTAGTTATCTGAAGAGGTCCTGAATTCTTTTATGTTACATGATGTTGGCGAACAGTTACAAACATTGTTGCTTAAATTTATTAGGTCGACTCTTCTGAGTTGACCTAATACAGTCAGTCTCAAATGTCCCTCTGTACGTCCGTCTGTCTGTCCGTTCGTCCACAAAAACTTCCTTTGATTTTAATGAAATGTAGTATGTAGTGATGTATGACGGTATGCAGTATGACCTGATCCAAGGTCAAGGTCACGAGCCCTCAAAAGTCGGAAATTTGGCCATTTTTAAAGGCTATTCCCCCCCCCCATTTATAATTGGTCCCATTGGTCCTGTCAAATGACCACGGATTCTTAATTTAGGGGGCAGTACCTAAAGCTTTTCGGGCCTGGTTTTTTGATTTTTGTCCTAGTTTTTGTGTCACATGACTTTGAAGTTGTCAGTAGGTAGGAGTCAACCATCAGTCCCGTACGGTTTAATTTATCACTCTTTCATTCAGTGACTGGATGCCCTTCCTGATGCCAGCTTAGTGGCCTTTATGCTCTTATCATCAGCCGGCTGACTGCAGTGAGAGAGGACATCATTGCCTGCATATTGGCTATCTAATACCTTACCCTAATCATGCTGCAACACAATGATTATTTGCCATTTCCAGCAGTTCTGTCAATTCCACATAAGCTAGCTTGCATTAAATCTTTTGATCTGATATTATGACATTGAAACAAATGAGGCTTTTACGTTTTTGAAACTACTCTAGATGGTTTTGTTTTTTTACCATGCGACGTTATGCTAGCGTGGTATATGCTGTCGTCGTGTGTCTGTCTGTCTGTCTGTCTGTCCATCTGTCAGTCATGCGCAGGTGTTGTACCAAAATGGCTAAACATAGAATCACAAAAACAATGCCGTACGATAACCCAGGGACTCTTCATTTTTTCATGCCAAAGCTCGGCAAAATTCCAACAGGGTCATGCCAATGGGGGCGCCAAATAGAGGTGGGGTAGGTTCAAATTGCTGATTATCGACCAATATCTCACTATATCTCAAAAACGGTGCAAGTCAGGGACATAGTTACTATTGAAGGTTAATAGGAACTTGTATGCGTTTTATCGAATGGCACTATATTCAGTGACATGACCCCTAACTACCTCAAACCGCTCCATTTTCGATATTTTGTATCGCATTTCTTATTTTCATAGTGGGTGGACATAGAGACTTCAAATTTGGTAGATAGGTTGATCGTAGCAAGTGATAGTCATGGATGGCAAACAATCTCTGAAAAGGGCGTGGTCAGGTCACGTGAACCATTTAAATTTTGGTAGGCACCAACCAAATCTCCATAGTGGCTTAAAGCTGGAGTGGTCAAATTTTGCTGGCATGTAGGCTTTGTCAAGTCCCAGCATAAGGATGACATATCACCCTTCAAGGGGACATAGTCACGGTCACGTGACCCACTTTAAATTTTGTCGCCCCAATGATATCTCTGGAATGGCTGAAGCTAGAACCGCATGCAGGTAGACTATATCAAATCCTAGCCTATGGTGATAAACCATCCCAAAAGTTGCGTGGTCAGGGTCACATGACTCGTTTTTTTTAATTTTCCCCCAATCGTATCTTTGTAATTGGTGAAGCTAGACAATCATATTTTGTGTACTGATTGATACAAAGGAGTACGAGTGCATGCGTGATTTATTACTTCCAAAAGGATGTGTTCAGAGTCACGTGACCTTTTTAAATTTTGGGAAATAAGTGACGATATCTCGAAAAACGGTGCAAGCATAGTTGCAATGGAAGACTAATAGGAAGTGGCCTATCGAATGGCACCATTGCCAGTGCCCTTGAATGACCTTGAGGGTCACTTTTGCTATTTGGAACCTTGACTCCCATAGCTCGTGAAACATAGCACGTATTTACTAGCATAGAGCGTTATGCGGTCCCTCTCTGGTAGCTGAGCTACTTGTTTTTGTCTGCAACAGAACAGTTGAGCACATGTTTGTGCTTATGATGTGCAGATATTGTGAAGGTTGGTGACAAGCGGCCGTATTACCAGTTGGAAGTGGTCCATGAAGAACATCTTATCATTGCTATTGCAGGTGACTGCTTACGATGGCATAGCTTGTAGTGAAAATTGCTGTGAATGTACTTGAAGAATATAGACACTAATCAATATGTCAGACTGTTAATCATTTTGATTGTCATTGCTGTCATTATCATGCGGCTGGTCCGTCAGACGTCACCATCTCCACAAGAGTACTTTAAGCTTATCTGTTCCGAATCCAGCGTTAAGGGGGAAGAGATTGGACTCAACTGTCTAGGTCCTTGCGTTGATTGTAGACAGTGTCAAATTGAATATGTTATCTCTATGTGTTAGTAAATGAAAATCCATCGTTTACACTAAATCACTGGAATTTTTGTGTCGTGTGCATACAGACTGAACCGAACAAAGCAGCACATTAGCATAGAATGTATGTTTCTGTAGAGAAAACCCGGTGCGGGTGTGATGGATGATTTTTACCGTGGTTGATACAGTATTTTATGTTTAACGAACAATGAACAGGCAAGCAGCGGTTTGTGCGGCTGCTGCCGGTGGCGATGCTGGAGAATGACAAGATAGAGTGCATCAAGCTTGAGGAGAATCGCGGCTGTGCACTCATTTGCACCGGACTCGTCGGACAGGGAACCACCACGTGTTTGTGCGTTGCTTGTAAGCGGAAGATATACGTGTACGAACTGAACCGAACAAAGCAGCGCTATCGCCGAGTGAAGGAAGTTACATGTCCAGGCCTTGTGCAGTACATCAACATCTGCAACGAGCGGCTTTGTGTTGGTTATCCCTCAAGCTTTGCGATATACAGCATCCAGGGTGATGGAGCACCAGTTGGTAAGCATTACTTTAATGAACAGTTTATCATTTCCACGTCTGTGCAGTTCTTACTGAAGTTTGTTTTTATCTCCGCCACAGATTGGCGGAGGTAATGTTGTTTGTTAGCAGAATAACTGAAAAAGTTATGGGTGGATTTTCGTGGAACTTGGGGAATAGGTAGATTATAGACGAGACAAGAGTTTGTTAATATTTGAAAGTGATCGTGGAACATATTTTGGATATTGTATGTTTATTAGTCCGTCTTAAATACTACCACCCTACAGCTGCTGAGCTTCATGTTGAACAGGGCCTCTGTGCATATCAGCGGTTGGTACAACGGCCAGTAATTAACCTGCTTACTTACCTGCACGCATCTGCTGCTTGCTGGTAGCAGCATTATGCCGATTTCTGTGTGGCATGGTGCAGGTATGCACTCCACTGAGTTACCTCTATCTAGTGCCTTCTAGTTTCATTTTGAGTATAGTGATTTGGTATTTGGTAATCTGGTGTTCGTTTGGTAATAATTTGAATGATTCACAAAGGTATCTTTAGAGGCCTTGGGATCCATCAGCTTGCCCAAGTAAACCTATGAAATGGGCAAAAAAACATTTTCATTTGTATTGTGAATAATGATTCCATTTATTGTTTTTCAGGTGTGATTTTTTCGAGTTTTGTAGCTTTGATGTTTTTGTTTTATGTTTTTGATGCAAATTTTTATATTCCTATCGTTAATATTTGCTGAATATGATAGTAAAAGTTGCTGCGGCTTTCTGTGTTTGATGTTGTCGTTTCAGCTCTAATTAACAGTTCAGATGCAACAATGCAGTTCCTGTTGTACAATCCGATCGATGCTTTGTTAGCCGTTGAAGTCTCTCACAAGGAATACCTGCTTGTATTCACAAGTATGTTGTTGATTTTATTTAGCTTACTAACAAAGTGTTTTACTGTTGTTTATATCAGTATTGCATTGTTTATAACAATATTGCGCAATGAATACATGCAGATTTTGTTGCAAGATGACAATGTTTAACTTGTAGGAACTTAGATAGCTGATACCTTCACAAAGCCTGAAAGCCTGCATTCGGAAGAAATTATTAGTTTGTGTGTATATGTCATGCTACCTTCAGCATATTCAAAGTTATCTTATAATCCAAGTACATGATAGGGAGACAAAGGCGTTTGGCACAGTGGACAGAGGAGAAGCATCCCGCTATGGTAGTGATGGTCAACTGCTGTAACACTTACCGTCAACATACTTTCACCGGAGCAATGTTGACAGTGTGATGAGAAAACTTGAAAAAAATGGAAAGTCATCCTAAGTTTTGGGTAAGGTTGTGGTTAATTACCTTCATTTTTTTTAGGGGGGGGGGGAATGATGCATCTTTTTAACATAATGTCAGAGAGTCTGACAAACTTGACAAGTTCAGAGTGATTCCTCGTCTCCGAGATTGTTTGAAGATCACTGCGATTTTTGTTTTCTGACATGACAGGTTCCACAACATGATACCAGTATTGCTCAGATGACTTTTATATTTTCAGTTCTGTTAATGGCAGAAAAAAAATGAAAAAGTTGGACCAATGTCAAAGTCTACCTGTTTGTTGCATGACCCGTAGCATACACTCTTGTGTATTTCAGATAACACAGTCATTGATACACGGAAAGAAAACTGAATTAATCTCATTACCTTCTTGCCTTTGCAGACATAGTAAAGCTTTTCTTGACACATTTTTTGTAGAGTGCTGTAATTACCTCCACCGTGTACTGAATTTGGTTTTGATTGATTTCAATAAACTTACTTACTTAATACTGCAGGTTACCTATGTTTGTCTCTTTGTTTGTTAGCAGAGTAGCTCAGAACGTTACGGCTGGATTTTGATCAAACTTTGGGGTAGGTAGAATACAGACCTCACAAGAGTTGATTAAATTTTTGAAGTGATCGAGAACATATTAGGGTTAGGACCTAGCATTAGTACCTAGCGTGTTGCAGGTTGCTTTCAAAATTCTTCGCTTACATGCACGCATCTGCTGCTAGCTGGTAATGACATGATGCCGATTGCAGTTTGGTATGGCACAGGTGTTAACTCCGCTGAGTGCTGTTGAATTTTTAATTTTTTCTTTTACTTTTATGTCGCGTGGTATCAAGATGATAACAAGTTTTATTTGAAGGCAAATTATAGTGCCTTGTCTTGTAAATATGTAGTATAATTGTTTTATGCAGTTATTTAATTGTGTTAGACTTGCTTGAAGCATGTTGTTATTTTTCTTTTCAGTAATGCTGTTTTGTGGCAGATGTCGGCATTT
>Ga0209780_1004424_pt1 | contig 10814 bp, 12 predicted proteins | sample WorMetexBAHAMAS2_FD_187384 | JGI IMG/M metagenome (GOLD analysis project Ga0209780, IMG submission 187384) | Marine gutless worms symbiont microbial communities from Max Planck institute for Marine Microbiology, Germany - Inanidrilus exumae... | ecosystem: Host-associated > Annelida > Digestive...
ATTTAAAAGCAATTCCAAACTGCCAAACGAGACTCATCGGGACAAGGTTTGGCACTCTTAGCCTTTCCCAAATCAGTAGCAGCATGTCTGCCCTGTGCCAGCCAGGACTTGACATAAGGCAGTGGCTGCCAATGACTTAAAGGAGGTCCATTGATTGAAATGAAAAGGAGTACAGAAATGTGTTTAACAGTCAAGCATGTCCTAAGTGGCGTACAGATTATGTTCATTCTACTGAAGCCACGTACACACTCTGCAGTGCTAACCGGCAAAGTGTGAACAGCACCAACTAGCCTTTTAAGGTGCTCACCTGACACTGCAGTCCCTTTCACGTCTTTAAAGTCTCTATATTCATCCTTCAACTCTCTGCTGTAGGGTACCAAAAACTTACTTGCAGTTTCCTTTAGCTCTTTCTCGCCATAATCTGCACATACTTCTGCCGGCCACGTAGCTGGGAACAGAACATCAAGACATTGGGCAATCTGCTTTTCAGATTCTGGCATAAGACGTGCAGAAATTGAGTCTGCCAATGCCTGATAAAATTGGAATTTGTTTATCTCTTTGTCAGACTTGGCATTGCTGCGCTCAATTGTTACCCCACAATACTCACCAGCCAGCACTGACAGCTTCACTTGCTATCACATAGTGCTCCCCACCGCCAGCTTTGCGTGACATAAAAAATTGTACTTGCCTAGCAATGAGGCGGTTTGCTTTGTGCAGATTGACTGAATCTGCCTGTAGAGACTCAGACAAATCACTGAGCTCCTCCAAAGCATCATACATAAGTCCTAAATTTAGGAGAAATGCTGCTGATGAAAGCTTGGCAGCCAAATCTTTATACTGGGCTCTGTCTTTGCTATCAAGGCATGTATCTGTTGCTGCCTGGCAGAAATGGCTGTGCAATGCAGGATAGCTCACCCAGACTGCACGCACAGTACGGAAGCTGGAGGCCACCCATCTGACATCTAAGACACGACCAATTTTCAGCAAGGCCACGCCAACCTCTGCTGCTACACGCTCTAGGCAACGCCTGTTTTTAGGTGAGGCACTATACAAAGTGTAAAGCTTCTGAATAAAAAATTTGAAGTGATTCACCTCAGTGCACGATTTGATAGCATCGTTTACAGACAACTCTAAACGGTGATTGAAACAGTGCCAACCAATCAATTGTGGAAAGAGCTCTTTCAGTTTGGTGTACACACCAGTTTTGTTCCCAAGCATGACTGAGGCACCATCTACAGCTAAGCCATACCACTGATCATTAAGTACATCATCAGTCAACCCAACACAATGCAAACAGGTCATTAGTGTGTGAACTATAGTGCTGGCATCGAGACCAGGCAGCTCTAGCAAATCTAAGAAAACCGTAGTAGGTTGACAGTTGTCTGACACAGAACACCGTAAATATACAATCAAGCACGACTTCTGACCTAAACTGGTGCTCTCATCAATTAACACAGAAATTGGTGTCTTTGCACTTATTACAGCAGTGACAAGTTTTTGCTTCATTTCATGTGATATATGCGAGACAATGTCAGTAGCAACAACATTGCTATGTAGCATGCGACCTAGTTCTACACCATTTACCTCCTGTAATTCAATGAGGTCAGGATGATCAAGCATTGGTCGATTGTTTTTCGCAACGAAATACGCAGTACGGAACACTTTACAGGTGCTGTCTATGTGTTTTTTTCTGAGTGTCTGATATCACAGTTTTCAGCTTCTCATTCCCCGACTCCTGCTTCAGTTCAACAGCTACCTTGTGACTACTGGAGTCACGATGATCATATATCTTCTTGCGGAGTGATGTCACCTGCTTGTCACGGACGTTACCATACGGCTGAATATTACCATTGGTCCATTCTTTGGACAGCTGCACACGCATGCCAGTGGTCGACCGATTCGGCCCCAATGACTGAGCTGAGCGGCAGATAGAGCAGCCCAGTTTTCCGTCGTTTGCGAACAGCCAAGTGTGGTCCGATCGGAACTTCATCCACTGATCCTTGGTCCAGCATGAAGGATAGTGACCGCCCAGCAAAAAAATGAATAACTTTAAAAATATGGTCCTAGCAACCACTTGCAAAAAGAACAAAACAAAATAACACAACTATATTTGGGACAATAATATAAACACTGGTTTTTTTGTTCTTAACAACATTTCTAAGACCAACCTTCAAGCTGGGTGGATGTAGTCTGTTTGGAGTCGCTGGCTGAACACGAAGTAATATCAGCATCCGGCTCCAACGACTGCACATCGACAGCTACAACTGTGTTCTCGGAGGATTCTTCATCGTCTACATCCACCGTCGGCTCAGCAATATCTTCATTTCTGCAGGTTACAAGTGAAAACAACTGCATAAATCCTCAGTTACCATTGCCAACAATGGAACATACAGCACTGTACATGACTCACTGTCAATTCAGTTGCATACTCCATAACTAGAGGAAATGATCTTAGGTTACAATTTACAAAAAACCAGAGTTACATACGATGTGTGCACGTATTATTTCACTAACAGGGCTCTTAACACTTGGAACAGTTTACCTAACCTGGTTAACCATGCAGCGGCGTATCAACATTTACCATATACAATCACCCTTTTACAAAAGGTAAGCGGCTTGGGCTATAGAGAAAATGAAATTGATGCTTACCGCATGCATCGCTTCTTGGTGAAGAACTCGTTGAGCCAGCGTTGTGGCGGGTCTTTTCTTTTCGGCATGAGGAGCTATGAGCCAAAGCCAAGGTACCGGTATAATACGCAAAGTCAAGTAATACGCACGAGGTTTTTACAAATATCAACACGCGACGGGTAAATTTCCGTTCATGTCGAAGAATATTTATCGGCTTCGCTATGCTGTTGACCTGACGTAACGTAACGTAACTCGCAACGCCGATGCGATGCAAAACCTAAAAGAGAGACCCTGAGTCCCGGATTTCTCATTATAGGCGGCGGATCGCTTGATTAAGGTGACGGATCGCTGGAATTAGGTGCCGGATCTGTTTATAGAGGTGCCGGATCTCAAACAAGAGGTGCCGGATCTCTGATCCGGCGGGATCCGGCTGAATTTAAGCCCTGCTTCAGTTCCAGTTTCAGTTTTTGTTTTCATTACCTATAACAGATACAGCATGAAGTAGCAAACTGGTCTCTGTTCCAATATATAAAAGAATTATATAAATAATGTATAAATAATACTAACCTGTCAGTGTCACTAACCCACCGCAAAAGCCGAAAATCATAATTCTGCCCTACCCAGGCAACTAGACAGACACCCTGGACAACCTGCAGGTAAACACTTCAAACTGCTAGCTTTGGCATTGGCCGTTTTGACACAAAAATACTATAGCTGGGAAAAGAACCGAACCCAAACTGAACTAGAACCCTCATTTTTGAAAGAACTGAACCGAACCTTCTTTATTACAAAATTGACAAGAACCCGAACTGTACCCAGACAGTGAGGGTTCTTTCCCATCTCTAAAAATACCAGCATGTGATAGACCCATAGAGTATTGCTACGGCTATGCAGCCCACTCACTCCACTGCATGCTAGTAATTATGTTGTATGAGAAATTAAGCGTTCAATTTTCAAACAAAACACCATGTTTTTGCTAACTGACATGCACTATAAAAATTTTGCTTAATTGTTCGATTAATAAAATAGTCGATTATTTTAATAATCGATTAATCGATTTTACTCGACTAATAGGTGTTACTGTTCCATGTAAACAGCAAACAGGAAGTGGTGACAACTGAGTGAGTTTAACTGACAAGTTCATATCAACAGTGAAATCGAAGATTAGTAATTCAAAATGAAAAATAGGTGACACACTTCTTTCAATAAATTTTATACAGGCATAATTCTTCATAGTAAGAGTTTTGAAATCATTTTTATTCCAGTTAGTTTTCGTAGTGATCATTTCTATATCTGTATAGTTTCAGTATTCAAAATCATTATAGTTTCAGTTTTACTACAAGGTTTACTAATGCAGTCATTTCACTATGAGTTTCAGTTTCAGTAACTGGAATATCACTGGACTACATAACTACAGTGCTGCCCTGGGTAACCAGCTGGCAGTCAGTAGTGGATAGACTGAAAATAAACTAAAAAAAAATAAACAGATTATCCTACATATTTTCTCGACGGTCCCAGTTAGTCAGTAACAGATGATGACAGCAACCAACATCAGGGATGTTAACGACACGAAACCTTCGAGACCGAGACTGAGACCAGAAGCATTAAGACCAAGACCGAGACCATCAAAAATTGGTCTCGAGACCGAGACCAGTCTGGAGACTTTAGCATCATTGAGGTTAATGATGGTTAAAATAAGTAAGTAAACTAAATGCAGCAAGAAGTGTGCATGCAATTCAACAAATTCATGCTTTCTTAATTACAAAATGCTTGCATTTCCTGCAACGAGGCCAACGATGCACGTCTAATCTCAATGCTTCTTGAGACCGAGACCAGAAACATCGAGACCAAGACCTGAGCCTTTGACAGCAAGACCAGAAGCTTCGAGATCAAGACCAAGACCGAGACCATCAAAAATTGGTATCGAGACGTCTCGAGACCGAGACCAGTCTCGAGACTTTAACATCACTGACCAACATCACAGTATATTAGGTTCACCAACCTTCTTAACCATAGTATCCTGTGGTACTGTGTTCTGCAACTAAATTCTGAAAACATTTCCCGATAAGACAGGTTATAATACCAGGTGGGAAAAATGAACATAAAGCATAGGATATGCTCTGTGCTATGTCAAGCTATTGTGCTGGGCACATGCACGTAGCAGCATATTTTTTAAGCTTAATATAAAAGAATTATCAGTCATATGAAACCATACTACAAAGGTTTTAACACAAGGAAAATATATTTTACTCACCTACCATACTGAACCAGCATGTGATTTGCCAGGACATCAACAATAATGTTGCGTTTGGCTGCATCCAAAGACCTACTGTTGTCCATCATGCCTTTGCTTAGCACATTCTTCTCTAAAATTCCCTTCAACATCATCTACATAAGCAGCACATTTATGCAAAAATCATCTGTATATGCTTGTACCATCAGCTTCAGCAATAAGTTGTGTCAAGGTATTTGCTATTTTTCAGCTACCTCTCAATGCAATTCAGGTTCAGAATTTAAAGGTTTCAGTTCTATCCCTTAAAACTACATCATGCACAGCATTTAAAAGCCTAACTGACCGAGGCTGCATAGGTGCTTTTACTGACAGTGACTGGCATACTTTTAACAATGGCCAAAGCTTTTATTGTTTGCACATTTTCTGCATCGTGGAACGTATTTGGAGACATCAGCTGAAAAGCTCGCAACATGTTCACGCCTATACAAGTCATGATTTTTTATTTATTTCTCATTATAAATACTCGCATTACCAGATCACAGGTATGCATCCACGGTCGACATCGCTCAGCACTACATGATGTTTCTTCTTGCCAGCTCTACAGCCACATCGAGAGAAAAACGCTCCCACACGTCGACAGACATAGTGGTTTAGCTGAGCGGCATATTTATGCCAGCTGGTCACTTGTGGAGTGCATCAGGGACAACGTGTGATAAACAATGAAACAAATAGCTGAATATCATATAGGGCTTATCTTGCAGACAACACAACCAGTATATTGGACGTAGGTGATACACTCTGCCTGTTTATGAACTAAAAGTTTTGCAAGTCACTCAAGGTCGTTCAAGGTCATTCGAAATTACGCCGAAAGAGTATGGCGTGTGTTAGGTCTTAGTTATACATTGTAGGCCTAAATATGTGTCCATCCGTTTTCGAAATACAGCAAGATATTATCAAAAAAACACCAATTTTTCATACCCCCTTCCATTTAATTTGCACGATCGCCTAGAACCCCCTCAATTTGGGCAATTTGTTGGTGCAAAAATATTGCCAAAAAGTTCAAGTCTCTGGGTGCAACAACGTCATATACAGACGACAGACGGACGGCTTATGACACAAGGCGAACGTAAGCTAGTAATGTTCGCCTAAGAACTTAATAATTATGTTGTCTCTTAGAACATGTCGTCAATGTGTAGAATCATCTATCGATTGATACGGATTTTTTATACCTCTCGGTTATTAATATGTCAGATCAATATGTTTATCTCCAGCCCAACACGTCATCGATGACGTCACTTTACATCATTATGCTGAACATCGAAATTAATATAAAAACCCACTGCACACTTACTTTTGCTTCAGCAGTAGTAGTATCCCGGCTGGTCACACTGGAAGAATCTTGTGCAATAGCAGCTGATGTTCGCTGAGTGCTCATGCGACTGACCGACAAACACGATCCTGGTGAGCTTATCACACTGGATGAATCATATCCATCTCCAGCTGAAGGTCCTGGTGATTGCATGCCTGATAATTGCGGTGAGCTGCTGGTTAAATTTGGTCTATCCACCATCGAGGGCCATGGTGACTGTGAAACAATCATACTGGCTGACGGTCCAGGGGAACTGACTGTGGTGGCTGCTTCTTCTGCAGCCATAGATGACGACCCTGGCCACACTGTCTCGGTCGGTGATTCATAGTCCAGAGCAGACAGATTATTAGACTTCAGTAGTTTCTTCTAAAATACGAAGCAATTATCAACAGATACAGCCATCAACAGTCACTATGCCATCTAGTCAAATACGATATTTCAGGCTGATGAATGATGTGCGCTGAAGTTCAGATCCCTGCTTCTTGTCTGTTATAGCCAGGGGAAATGGGTATCTAAGTGATGCGGGGTCAGCAAACGAAAACTGCTGGTTGGCTTTCACATACTTCCCATGCATGATAATGCGCATTAAACACTTTTGATAGGAGTCTTAACCCATACATCCAGATAATGTTGTCATTTCGCACAAAGGTATAGGTAACTTTCACGAAGAACAGTACATCTTCCTGCACTGAAACTAAAACAGAGCCTTTTGGTTTGTATCTAATTCCGTTAAACTCGATCCATTTCGCATGGAGAATCTCCATGTGCATCCCGATGTCACCAAGTACATCATTCACTGTTTTCCCATCGTAAAACTCTGCAAGCTTAGTTACTGTACCTGGCCCAACAACAAGCTGCCTATATGTAAGCAACTCTGAAGATCTCCTCATCAAGACATAAGCAAAATCTAGCTGGTGGCGCATAGCTATTGATTTTGGCACATTCTTAAAGTTTCCTGTCATGTGCATAAGCTTTTTGGGTCTATGACGTGAAAGATAAACCACCGTTGCTCAGCTTCAGTTTCCCTGACCGGTGTGAAAGCAAACTCCGCACTGAACATTCTTGAGTCATTTCATTCTGCTACTAATCATGTTCAAGATGTAATGCATGACTTGTTCGAAGGTGTGTGCTCGTATGATATGCAGCTCATCTGTAGATACTTTATTGACAGCAGATATGTTACTTTGCAAGTGCTCAACAGTCGAATTCAGTCGTTTAACTTTGGATACTATGACGTGAAAGATAAACCACCGTTGCTCTGCAAATCTGTTTTTGATAGTGAACAGCTCAGTATGGACGCAGTGCAGTCATAGTGTTTTGTGCGTGTTTTTTCAGTAGCTGTTGGGGACTTGATTCACATGTTCATCGTGGAGTTCACGTGTGCGAACACTACATGCTGGCTCAGTAAATGTCTGAAAATCAGCCTTTGACACAGTACAGTGTCTGCATGGAAAATTAGCACTGAATGACTCAACAAATCCTAAAATACTGTTTAGGAACAAGTTGTCACCAGTAAGTACTGACACACACACTCTGAAATTTGTTACAGCATTGTCAAAGTGCAGATCAAGTCCATGTTCCTCCAAATGTTTCAGGTCACGCAGCAGTGGAGCCAGTACCTTCTGCCAGCCAAAATCTTTGACATCTTCAGCATAATAACACAATGCTAATAGAGTGTTCTCAGTTTTAGACAGCAGCCAGTTCGGCAAAGCTTCACACTGATAATAGATACAGATAATAGATCTTATACAAGGTTTTATGAGAACCAATTGGATTAGCAGGTTCAATATCATCCCCATAAAATCTCAGATTAATAACGTTGTCTTTCCGTTCTCTTTGCCACTTTTTGCCATCGCAGTATGACTTCAGCACATCACCATCATCCTGTTTATTACTGGTAGCCATTTTTGCATAATCTTCATTCTTCAGGTATGACTGTAACATTTCCTGAATCGAAATATACTGCCCAGTAGACAGTTCCATTCTGGGTACATTCATGCCAGTTCTCTTATCAGTATGATATACATTTCTCACTCCAACTGTGTATTCCTTCGGCTCTACTAAGAGTCCCCTATCTTTCCAGTACTTGTTTTGCATATATGCAGTATCCATTTTCTTAAACGGTTTTTTGTGCTGGTCAAATTCATGTACAAGCTGTATAACTTCGCTGCTGTCAGCTTGTATACCCACCTTTGATAAAGCACGCAATACCTTTGTCTGTAACTTGCTTACCACAGTTTCCACAAGCACAGTACACGACAAAACAATGTCATTCACAACAGAGAGACTAGTGGACATCTGTTTGCACTTGCAAATGAATTCTGCAGCTAAACTTTCCAAGTCTACATCATCTTCATCGGGGCAATCACCCATTTCTTCTTCAGCTGAAGCGAGTTCCACATCTGCGTACCCAGAACTGCAGGATTCCTCAAATGACTTACTAGTGGATACCTCAACGGGAGTATCCTGCCTGTTTGCAACATCATCTGGGTGTTCTCTGTCAAAGTGTCTAGATAAAACATACTTATCGTTAAAACTCCTTGAACACTGTCTCTGCGCACAGCGAAAAGTGCCAAACCTCCCAGTTATACCATGTGTCTTCTTGAAGTGAGCAAACAGTCCCTTAACTGTGCAAATGTCAGTCTTACAGATGTAACAAATGAGCATGGTTAGACTTTATAGTACCTGAGCAGACAACAGCAAGGCACGTGGCCCAGCTTTCGGTATCACGGCAGACAATGTTTCTTCTGTCATCACCAAAAAAGCGTCAAAATCAATTTCTTGCTCTACACGTCATATGCAACAGAACAATCAGCTCAGCTACAGTACATCTTAATGCAGACAAATGCATGCCTCATGGTTTATAATGAGCTGAGGACAAGTATACTATTACCATACACCAGTGGTCGAACTGATTTCAGTAGTGGTATTGGACTGCTGCTGATCCAGCCATTGGTTACTACTGCCTTGCTTGACAGTAGATAACATCGTTCAGGGCATGTAAGAAATACCTGGCAAGCCACTCACATCCCACACATCCTAATCCCACATGCACGCACACACACAGATAACACACTACATGCATACACCATTTGTACCATATGCAGCCAAAGAAATGACACATTAACCGATTATGCCTCAAGATTTGCTTGACTTGCAACGCTGACATGGAAAATTGGAAATGTAGGCTAACATCATCGTTGTCATCCTGTGTCATCGTTCTATGCCGTCGTTAGTAATTCAACGAGTGGAAGGTAGCACAAGACCTCGCCTGTCTATAGTGTGCCATCGTGATGTCATGTCATTGCCTTTTAGTGAGACCTGTCATAGACACCTACTGAATAAGCAAATTGTGGTGTGAAATTTGAGAACATCCCAGGGACGTGGGTGGCTTTGAGGGCCAACAGCTACCTGAAGGTTCCGTTTAGCTGAAGACAGTGATGGCAAAGCTGACTGAAAGATGGTTCGCGTCATAACGCGAAACCTCCAAGCAACAAAAAATGACACCGTGTGTGCATACCTGAATTGCAGACACATATGACGGAAATGTCACTGCGTGAAATCGTGAATTAGACTGGGCCCTAGTGATTACAAAATGAATGTAAGATTGATCATTTACACCCATATTTGTACCCTTAACCGAATAGTAACCGAAGTTTGAATTTAAAAAGCAAAAACCGGTAATCAAAATTTTTGGCAGTCATGCCCAGCGCATGCTATTTAGCCTCATCTGCTGACTAAAACATACAATTCATCAACGCACAGCGTTACACTAGAAGTGCATTGGCAGCAGAGAACTGGGAACAGAAGGAAACCTGTTACATGTTCATTATTACGATCACATGCATCAGATAAATTACAACTGAAACTCACATGTTGTTTCACTTTTACGCATTATAAACAACGCAACTCCCGGGATGCGTCACTGATTATCCCGGGTACGATGTCCTATAGAAGAGCTCCTAAACTGGATCTTGGATTTTCAAAAATGGTGTAATTTTAACACTGTGGTACAAGGAATGACCATTATGATTTGTATGCAATAAGACTTGATATCTTATATCATTTTGAAGATATGCCTTTTTAAGTATAATCCGTATAATACACTGCTGCCATGTTAAATATCGCTGAAAGTATGAACGTGCCATTTGTAGCAGAATAATGTACTACATCTAAGTGCTAATAATGTTACTATTCCTGATATACAAAGTCGTATTTGTATTCACAGTATCAGCTCCTCCAGCCTTTTGACGTATATATAGGCAAACACTGGACCACCCATGAAGACTGTTTGGTAACCTATATTTGGTCACTGGCACTAAATTTTGTGAAGATCCATTCTGCTAATCTAAATTCCAGCAACATTAGCTTTTTGCCAGTGTGGCTATAATATGGAAAGTTCTAGTCATGCTCCATTTTGCGAGGTTTTGGGATCGCGCGCCGGCGGCAACAACGCATGAATACATGAGTCAGGCTGCATGATAGCCTGAAAAAACTGCCTTGCTTGATCTATTCTACGAGTGTGTAACGATGATAGGGCTGCACAGTGCAAAGCACTCCTGTACGGCATGCCCCTGGTGCATT
>Ga0209780_1004425_pt1 | contig 10814 bp, 6 predicted proteins | sample WorMetexBAHAMAS2_FD_187384 | JGI IMG/M metagenome (GOLD analysis project Ga0209780, IMG submission 187384) | Marine gutless worms symbiont microbial communities from Max Planck institute for Marine Microbiology, Germany - Inanidrilus exumae... | ecosystem: Host-associated > Annelida > Digestive...
GGGAAAATAGGGGAAGGGGTGGGGCGATATTGACCCCCAACGAACTCGTTCTTACTTTTGGGGGTTTACACGTCTGTGTCCAATTTGGTAAAAATCGACTAAGAAATGCGACCGGGAGAGTGTCCACAGACGGACACACACACACACACACACGGACAGACGCAAAACGATTTTATTATCTGTCCCATGCTATATGCTATAGCTATGGGGCAGATAATGATTCCGATTGCGACGGCTCGCTTAAGGGACGTTGCTATGGTAACCGATTTGTGGCGCGTGTTGGTGAAAATTGGCACACCCCGTCTTCATTCTGTGCGATAGCATTTAACAACGGATGGGAATATCGCAACGTGGATTGTTGAGCCCACATTGACAGTGATTTCTCTATTTCTCTTTTTGTCTCTTACATTGCATTTATTGTTGTGTTGTACTTTATTAGGCCTAGTACTGTAATAATCTTCGTTTATTGTTATTTAGCTATTCAGCCTTTGGCTGCATGAGTGTTTTAATAAATCAGTTCAGTTCAGTACGACTGATAAAAAATTCGTGAACTTTGGTCCAGTAACCCATAAGATCTTGTTGCTCATTTGCAAGGTGGGTGGGGTGCACACATGGCCAAAATACGCTGTGCGCTGGTTTAATATCATTCGCCAGGTGACAGCAGCACAGCCAGTCTGTAAGTAAGTAAGAAATAAACAGTCGCGTTAGCGCATGCCGTGCGGGCTACACGTTGGGCTTTGCCCCGCCTTCTAGTTTTGGTACATTTGTGCAATTGTGCTGGCCCACCAACATCATCATGTCGGCAGTGTTCCAGTGTATCCACGCTGCACTACGTCCCTAAACCTAACTCGCTCATAATGCAACATGAATACAACCATAGGCGTAATTTCAAGGGGTCGAGGGTCCGGGCCCCCACTTTTTGAAGTGAGGAAAGGACCCCCACTTTATAAGTACACCTCTACCTTGGTCCCCCCCCCACTTTTCAGACCAAAGTTACGCTACTGGATACAACGGAACATTATGAACATAATGGTCCGTTACACGCATTTTATACATGACGAGCCAATGGCTCGATTTGGGCCGTCGGCTTGCCCGTCTGCCCGCCCGTCTATTCCGGCCCGCAGCTCGCCGCTTGCCGCCTGCAGTGCGTGCCGCGCCGGACCGTCCGTCCATCTACGTAAGCCACGCCCAGTGACCATCGCGACAATCCTACATAGATTGACTGAGTTAAGGTCTTACGTCCCACTTGACCCAGAATGGGTCATTTTGGAGACGTCCTTCCTAGCCATTCTCAATCTAATGAAGAAGCTAAACCCAACACAACATAAGCAAGTAACATAGGAATAAACTGATCAAAGCTAACATAAAAACACGAACAGACATACAAAACGAAATCTAAAACTAAAACAACCCGCAAAAATAAGTACTGTTTACATGTCTGTGCGTATCATTGTGCAATGTGCACAGCTGTTTTACACAATACAGCACAGAACAGGTACCGGTATGACTATTTTCCTTCCTAACCTCGAGACAATTATCAAAGCTCGGATGCTGTTTAATGATGCTGTTTAATGGAGGGAAAATGGGAGAACATGTCAAGAAATGTACGGTCATTGATAAAAGAGCATCCATAAATACTTTATCAAAAGAACATCCATATCACAAAGGATTTAATCAACGGGCAATGTGAAGCAGGACAAACAGTTACAACTCCTCATTCTTCATCTCATTCATATTTTACAACCACTCAGCTGTCTAGGAATTAGATTTTACCACGCCGCACTGCATGGAAAAAGGGAAATGCTGTCTGATTCTTTCTGTTTCTCACACTTGTGTGCCCTGCCAAATAATTCAATAAACACGTATCGCCAACTGCCACAACGGGAGCCCATCATTTCGGTTTTCTCACAGGAAACTAGTGGTGAGAAAATCGATTCATATCGCCCAATCGAATGAATAATTTCCGATTCAGCACAATCTGTGCTTTTGTTAAAAGAATAGCGGATTTTCATTGCCAACACGCAGCGATTAGTGTCTCGCATCAGACCCAAGACTACAGATAATGCCAACGGTATGGACTGCGACTTCCAACCGCCCATCAAAAATTCATTCTTCGCCGGAAAGAACGACGGCCAGCACCATTGATTATAGGCGTATACACGCAGCCTTTTGGTTGAAAATAAATGGCATAATTATTATTGCCATACGTCGTCCTTATGCAATTACTGGATGTAAAACGCACAACGAATTTCACGTCAAACGTGTGGATGAACATAATAAACCAAACGAATGTTCAACTGCCATTACTAATTGAGTGAGTTAAGGTTTACCGGCGCCGGGTTTACAAATGCGGGATCCCGTTTGATACAAATGGAGACCGGGGCCCTGGCTGGCTCTTACTTGCTTTTCTGTCACTTTCTGTAGTTTATATAGAAAAACTAGAAAAATTACTGTTCAAAATGTGAGGCATCTAGATTTGTAGGACCCTGTTCGGCTGAGGGTCTGAATCAAAGACCGAGGTGTGAAGTGAACACTCTTGAAAGTACCACCCCTGGATTGGTTTTATATCCAACGTGACACATATACAGAAGAAAGGATTTAATAATATTCTTGTACTTTAGCCACGTAGAGCTATTGTCTTAAGCCCCGTCCACACCAGCAACAATGTCGAAGCAACATTGTCGAATGCTATGTCAAACGATTCTTTCGATAAAGTCGAATGTTGCCGTTTTGGCTACAATGTCGAACGAAATTTCGTCCTTTCGACAAAAGTCGAAACAAACTGAACATGTTCAATTTCTTTATACTTTGTCGAAAGGACGAAATTTCACGACAAACTCGTTCGACATTGTTGCCGTTTTGGCAACGAAGTCAAACGTTGCTTCGACATTGTTGCTGGTGTGGACGGGGCTTAGTTGAATATGGATTGGATTGGATTTTAAAAAATGGACCCATGCGCCACTCTGGGGGCTTTAGGGTGTGACGTTAGGCTTAGTTTCCATTACTTCACATTCGGTTCTGTATCACTGCAATTTTTGTTTTTATGTGCTGCCTTTTCGTGTAAAAGTGGCGCTGATAATAAAAATCTATATAGTACATATGAAAATTTTACGAAAATTTTCCACGAAATACATGGATGCCCCGAGCTGCCCATCTTGCCCATTCCCAAATGCGGCCGTGTTGCCGAACAAGTCTGATATGGAAGCCTCTTCCACAGGTTTCTACCGATAAATTACTCACCGACCATCAACGTACAGCATGGTCGACCACCTGTAACGTTTAATAAAGCTGAAAGGCTAGACAGTAACATGCGCAGAACGGCTGGAGTCGCGCAGAAGATCTAATTCCGTGTTCACGGAATGCTTTGACTTCCGCCGTCACATTACGTCAACTAATTGTAATATACGTGTACAGAGATAACGAGCATCGCCTAAGATCATCAGTCGCAGACGCGACCTGTCTTGTAGCCTACATACGCTAAAAGCCACTTTACGGCTTAATGGAAGTCTGACATTTCGACACTTTGATCACACCCTTGCCTCGTGTGCAGGTGCCACGCGCTAATGCATATTACTGACATGTCCACACAGCTGCCCAGTTTACTTTTATTTCCGTTACACGGAAAGATTCGTCGGCGAATTTTCCGCATACTACACGGTGTCGTTTCCGATTCCCCAAAACTGGACTGAAAGGGCACCGTTTGCCAATCACGACTACAAAGCACTGGCAGCAAAGTGCATTAGTAACTATAGAAGATTGATTTCGACTAGCGTCGACGTAAATAGCTTCGCCACCTCGCCGGCCTACTGTGACCTTGACCTTCGACCTCCAGAATCTGATCAGGTCATCAGGAGCTAATCAATAGCTCCCTGTAAGTTTCGTCAAGATTGTTCAAGCCGTTCATGAGATAACGTGGTAACAAGATCTGTCCGGACGAATGAACGAATGAACGAACGAACGCACGAACAAACGAACGCGGCGGACGGACAGCCCGAAAACAAAATGCCTTCGCCGACAACGTGGGGCGGCGAATGCATAATAACTTATTTGTGAAAACAAACTAGACTGCAGAGGGACCGCGCGACGCCCACGGTAAAGTAAGTTGTATACAAATGTGAAATAGCCTATATAGGCTTTACGTGCCTTGGCAGAGTCCACAACGCTTTAATGTACAGAACTATGTACTGTATTAATATGTTAACTGCTGTATAACGAAGGGCGGAGCCTACGACAGAGGCCGGGTCACGTGATTCGGTAAAGTCAAAGTGGGCGGTAGGCTTGGAGCAGCAGCATCGGCGTAGGCTATTCGTGCTGAAGGTAGAGGTCGATCATAATATATGCCAATTAGCTATAGCGCCCGTCCAGGGTATATGTGGCTGAAGGAAAGTAGACAGCGTTTGCATTGTACCTTGCAGCAGGCGGTCTAGTCAAGTGTGCAGGCGATGCGGCCTATTGCTACAGATGCCGCACGTAGCGTGTCTGTGTTTAGTCTGTTGGGCACATGGTTCAACTGTAAAAAACGGCTGAAGCGATCGAGTTGCCGTTTGGGGGACTGACTCAAATGGGCTGAGGGAAGCATGTTAGATGGGGATCAAATCAGACGAATCTATTCGCCGCCGCGAAGTGTGACAAAACGGGGATGCGGTTTTCCAACACACTTTTCCAACTGCTGTGAAATAATTGTTAGAGAACAGAAATAGGCAGAATACGACGAACTAGTGGCGCAGATGTTACGGTGCGTCACGGTGCATGACATGCACATAGTCTATTTTATGTCTTCATATACACAGCGAAGCTTAGGCCTATTATGCATGTCTCCGCGATCTACATGCTCTTTCGGATGCAATGCGCAATAAATGTAACTATAACTATACTCGCAATTTACTGACCATTTCCGACATTACAACTGTACACCAACTCGCCAGCAACAAATAATATTAAAACATCAATTACCATCAGGTAGTCCAATACATCACCTGTTGGTGGCGGTTTTCATGTCTAAGCGGTGGCGGCGCCAGGCATGACATGGGCATGATGGGCTAGGGGTAGGGGGAGCGAAGCTCCCCCAAAATATCACTTAGCCCCCTCCAAGTGGAACAAATGAACAGACTGTTCACGAATCACGGGTCAATTATCATCACTTTTTAGTGCAGAAATCATGCCCAGTATTTAACACCACTTGATTAATTTGTCGTTAAGATCCTTGCTATTGCCAAAAGTGGTGACAAATTTGACGAAACCAATTGCACTTGCACTGCTGACGACGGCGATATAATTTGCTTAGATCGCAACTTTGTTATTCTAGTTCTACATCACAAAAAAGTCTAGTTTTAGACCCTACAAAATAAACATAAAGGGACCAGTGGCGGCACCAGGCGTCGATATTTATCGTTTCTGCAGTCACAATTTGTAAACCATGTATCAAACTCATTCAGCATCTGGGGGATTTCGGCCCCAGATCCCCTACCGGGGCTTCTCCCTGGACCCCACTGGGAGACTTCCATCCCCCCCCGACCCTCTGGCTATAGTCCCCCAAATGAAAATTCCTGGCGTCGTAACTGGGTCAAGGCTCCCGCGGTAACAGTAGTCGTGTTTATACCCATACCTTCTACCCTCAACAAATTGCAACATTGACTTTTATCTTCCACGGCCGTAGTGTGACCACTGTTTTACTAATTTATTACGCTGGCCGCGTCCACAACGGAAACCGTAATGTAACGGTCTGGCGTCCGTCCATCCGTCTGTCCCGTCAGCATACTCACCGTGACTCACCAGACGACAGCATGCGACGCGGCCAGCGCGCATTTCGGCCCGACAATAAGGACTGACATACTTAGCATGTTTACAGCGCTCCAGCGAAGTCTGGCAGCTAATATTTTGAGAAACTTGAGCAAAAGAACATTTTCTTATGAATTGCCATGGTGACCACCGAACTTGCCAAAGCGTCGGATATTAAACCCCGTGCGCTTCACGTTTTCGCAGTTCAACTTTGGACTTCCATGCTGACCATTGCAGTCACCACATGCTTTTGTACCGGCCGTAAAACGGACCAAGAATCAGCCAGACACGACTATACCATCCAAAGTTCACTTAAGTCTGCAGTATGTATGGTTACGCCTGACGTGACTTGAGGTTAAAGTTTAAGATGACTCCTATGCATTACTTGCTTCCCAGTTGTTAGCAACCTTATATACCTCTGGCAACATCGGCGCCATACGGCGATTTATGAATGTTTTAGTTTTTAGACAAAAGGACTGATTAAGTTAATTGATTGAGTTAAGGTTTAAAGTCTCACCCGACAAAAATTGGTCATTTCGTAGACGTTCTTCCCAGCCAATCTCTCGGCTTAGTACTAAAAAACTAAAAACCGAACACAATAAAAGCAAACATGCATCGGCAACAAAATATACTACAACATAAAACGAACCCAAAAGACTAAAGCCAGGCTTCGTCGTCTCCTACGACCTACGGCCTGGAAACTGAAGGGGTCTATTCTAGACGAAGTAGATAGATAGGTAAGAAAGTAAGATACGTAAGAAAGAATGTGGAAGGAAAGGTTAAGGAAGTAAGTTAAGTAAACAAACAAACAAACCATTTATATACCGCCAAAATAAAAAAATGAACCAGGTCGCATTACCGCCCCGGGGACCGCACGGGGCGATTGAATGACTGACTGACATTGTTTTATAATCAGTACGAAGATTAGCAAGTGTCCAAAGTAATTCGACAAAAGGCCGCATCGCCGTCTTGTCACCCCTTGCGGCTACGAGTGAATTCGTCCAATCTCGACTTCCATCTAATGCTTGGTTGCTTGGACCCACATGAGTCAGCTACTCTCCAAATTGCATCTCTGATTGGTTCAGCATCGGTTCAGCTATTTTTGCACAACTCGTCCGTGTGTCCAACACACAGACACACGCGCACACAGACAGACAGATACAGAGACCACGCTACGTGCAACATCTGTAGCAATAGGCCGTATTATGCACTGAACGCAGGCGATGCGGCCTAAAACTCAAATGCCAAGGTCGCTACGCGTTCTGAAGTTCAGTTGCATCACGAATGCTGGCAACGAGAAAAACAACAGGAATTGGACAAACAATCGGCCAACGTTCTGTCTATTAATCGGGACTTTTCAGCCACAGAACGCCTCGTAGGCTGGCCGTGGGGTATATACACAGATAAAACCAGTATCAAAACCAGATTCAAGTATCCGAAAGCAGGAAAAATACTGGTTTTGACAGCTAGTCTGATACATATCGTTCGTTCGTTATTGCCGGCAGGGGGTCAGCCTACTCTGGACCCCAGCGCTGAGACCTTTCTGATATATATCACCTTGCATGCAATTACTAAGGAATACGAAATCACACACCGGCCATCACTTAACTGACACGCCTGCCGCACGTCAGATTTGCTTCTCGCCCTTGTTTTCAACGGCAATATACGGTTTCAGTAATTGGCAAAGGTCGTCTGCTGTCACGTACACATTTTGCTCATAAACAAGTGACCGTCTATACATCACTAACAGGACGTGTCTGCTCCATTAGTTAAACTCAAAGGACCTGAATGAAGGCCACTTACAGTTACATGTCATCTAGAACCACTGCTGATGACCTGAGTGCAGAGTACGCAATGTGTTAATGTTCAATTGGTTAATTTTTTCGACCGGTCACATGGATTATGCGTCTACTTTGATCCATGAAGATATTCAACATACAGCGAAGTATCCATATCAGCAAACGGAAGCAAATCAAACGATGGGCTAAAAGATATGAAATTTATGACGGATTGCGTCAAAGCTGTTAAATAGGAGCTTGTAGTCAAACGTTTGATGAGGTATACGTAGTCATTTTACACAGCGCATTCGCGCGACGGATATCTCTGCCTGAATATGTTAACGGTTCTCAAGATACTGCATTCCGGTACTCGTAACTGGCAGCTAGAATGACCTTCAGAGGTCACTCAAGCAAATCATGCAGTGGATCATCAAAAGTGACCCATGGCCCAGTGACAAACTCAAATACTAACCGACGAACCACTATGCATCATGCGTGCCCACTGCCAACCCATGAACCATATTTAGCCAGTAACAATAACACAACAAACTGCAACATCATACTGTAGATATCAAATCCTGCTATAGATATCAAACAGTATTTGACAGCATACATGTAAATGTACAGGTGCCCTCAATATTTAACCCACAACACTAGAAAGCCCTCTTTCAATGTTACATCAATCATTAATGCAACATTTTCAGCCGACCGCGATTACAAACAGCTATCGTTGTTTATTATTTTAGTTTTAATTTAAATTCAGGTCTACTCTATTTTTCTATATTATTTGACCTTTGAAATTGACCTAGATAGGGTCAAGGTGAACCAACAAACCAAATATCAACTAACTTCCACGACGACCAACGTTGTTGATGATACGGCGTATCTTTCCGCCAGCGCACCTTGGACTACGCGGACCACCGTGGCGGAGGGACACAAAATCTAGGCCGCCCTGTCTATCACGCAAGCATTTGACCAAGTTCTGAGAGTAACACTCAAGCGAAGACCTGAAGACCTGTCGAGGCATCTTACATAATCATTGTCCAGAAACTAGAGAAAATTGACTTGGCTAAGGCTAAACTTCTCGTGTAGACATCCACTCTAAACTGGCCTTCAACAACCACGTTGACTCCATCTGCAAACAGTAGCCGTGCCTTTCTTTCCCGGAACCAGAGGTCCTGCACCAAAGATACTCGCAACATAACCTACAACCTACGTCAGGCCGACTGGGACTGTCGAGTACGCTTCCACTCTCTGGGATCCCCACACATGCAGGAACACCAACAAAGTTGAACAGGTCCAACGTCACGATGCATGTCACAGGCAACCGAAAATATAACTGCAGTGTCACCAGAATGATCCAAAACCTGGGCTGACCAACCTTGGAACAGCGTCACCGAAACAGCCGCTTGACTATGATGTACAAGATCTTTAACCAAAAGGTCGACATTGCCTTCTCATCCAAATGCAGCCTGTCACAGTCTGTTACCAGAGGCTGTGCCTCTCGCACTGTACAGCCGCAATGCAGCTGTGTTGCATACTCAAACTTCTTCCCATGCACTACCAGGGACTGGAACGTGTCACCTATTGATCCATCAACATTCAGTACAGTTGACGCCTTCAAGAGTAACCTGGACATCAAATCATCGACTCAGCATTGTTTTTAACCTCATCGTGTTATCCTGCTGAAAACGTGGCGTGCCTGGCTGCTGTGCGTTCATCCTCCGTGAGAGGTCGCACTTTTATGGAAGAAGATCCCTGGTGTGATCAAAGAAACCAATTTAGGAGGGGATAGTTAGCTTGCTTGCTGAACTGCTATTGGCACTGTCGACATACGTATGGTACATTAACGGTGCCAATCTGTATTTTCATCCATGTATATGTATTTGTTCAATAAATAAAGAATTTTGTTGTGCATCACAAACTTTTGTGATGTTCTCAAAATGCTAGCAACTCAGGACAATAAAGTTTCAGCCAACATTAGGAGATCAACTGAAGCACACACTCTAGAAGCAATTATCAGTAGAGTCAGTAATTTGTGACATTAATCGTGCAACACTAACAATTCTTCAACTGCTGCAGTGGTTTGTCAATGACAGCTTACAGTGGGATCTGTCCCTGCCACTGTATCAAACAACAGAGTCACGCCTGAAATCAAAACAATTAAAATCAGTAAGTAATCGGTGACAATTGTTTCGCTACAATTTCAGTGTTCTGGTGTGGTACATCGACTTCATCCACCTCCTGTTACAGTGCATCACGTGAGACTGAACTGCCTTCGTACATGGGTGTTCTTCTCTATGTCTCTGACAAACATCTCCTAGTCCTGATTCTAAGTAATCCAAGTATCTTCCAATCCAAGCTATACTGAGATGTTCATCTGCAGCATCAGGACACCCTCACTGGCCAGTTTGAGCACAATGTACCAGAATCAAAATATGCCAATCTGTAAACGACAAAAGGGTTTATTCCAAAATCACCTCATAATTTGTTTATCATTTTTTATGACACTGAGATGTTTCTGCGAATCTCCAAGCCCTCAAAAATAAAATTAAAATTTTGCAACTTTCCAGGATCTGTGTGAACCTTTAATATACATGTCAGATGAAGAAAAATGCGAGGAACCATTATACAAGCATCAACAATAGAGCATGCTCAAATTACACATTATAATTGCTTCCTATTTCTTCATTATCAATGATAATTAACTGTAATTCAACATATACCTCAAATGTATTTCACAACTGGATTGGCAGTATGAGCCAGACAAACATTTGTTAGTGCCGCTGAGTGACCTCTGCAGGTTCAACTGAAACGTAGTTTATACCTTGTGCTACTACACAACACATTGTACTCACTAGCATTTTCTAACCCATACTGGGGTCAGAAAAACCTAGATTCTCCAAGCTTTGTAAGAAAATGATCCAATTCAGAACACATTTCTCAAGTGTGGACAACAATGTAAACTTAAAACAACAGCTGATATGTTAACAGACAGTAACACGTTACTAAAACTTGTACATGAGTTTGTTTCTCAACCGCACAAAAAGTACAAGTGGTTAAAGAATTTTGATAAAGACCACATCGCAGCCATCTGCTGCAGTCCCAGTGTCTCCGTTATTCATTTTTTGCTGCTTAAAGTGCTGCAGCACTGAATCACAATGCTTTTCAATAGGCCGGACAACCCCTCAAAATTGTCCCTTCCCGTCAGGTGATCTCCATCTATCTAATGGTCCTACATGGTTCCTTGAGCCCACC
>Ga0209780_1004426_pt1 | contig 10813 bp, 4 predicted proteins | sample WorMetexBAHAMAS2_FD_187384 | JGI IMG/M metagenome (GOLD analysis project Ga0209780, IMG submission 187384) | Marine gutless worms symbiont microbial communities from Max Planck institute for Marine Microbiology, Germany - Inanidrilus exumae... | ecosystem: Host-associated > Annelida > Digestive...
AGAAATAGGAATAAAAACTTTTTAATTCCGTTCACAGAAATAGGAATGAAAAGTAGAAATTATTCTGAGAATGGAAATTGAATAAAAATAGGAAATATTGTGCAAGAACAAAATAAGGAATAAAAATAGAAATTTTTACGGATGAAAATTATTAACAATTTAACTATTTATGCGCTACTCTAAGTCTGTTTCCAGTAATTAAGGTCAACAATCATGCTTAAATATCGAGGTCAAAGGTCGGCCGTCTCAGCAGTCGCGTATTTTTAGTTTTTCTCTTGTGACCTTGAATTCTGATTTTTGACCTTGGACCTTCTAACTTGACCCATAGATAGTGTCAAGGCGAACCAGCATTTCAAATACGTAGGTCAAACAGACACACATACCTGACCCTCTGCTCTACTGGACGACTAAAAGGTTTGGCCTACTGGACATGGAGACGCTGATTGCCAAGCGTAAGCAAAGGTTTATGGCCAAATATGTTCAGTCTGACAACGTATTATGTCAACTGTTCGCTCATGTTGAGAGTGTGTAACATGTGGCAATTTAGACATTATTTGTTTGTTTTTCTTTTCTTTTTTTCTTTTTATTTATTGCGTTTATTCTTTTCTTGTTTGCTGCCAATTAACGTCCTCGGCTTTGAGCATCTGGCCCCGTTTAACATCCCGGCTAATACCTCATTATTTTATGCAAACATCACAAACATCATTAATATAGTATGCATCTGTCAGTGTCAAATAATGCAGAAACATTTCGTGCACTATTTGTACTTGCAATAAAAAATTAAAATATGCCGACAAGCTGTAACAGTGTAAAAAAAATAAGCCAGCAAACGGCATGCACAAGCAACAGCGTAAAATTAAACACAACGACATGCCAACAATAAATTTTAATTGCCAAAACAAGGGAAATTCCATCAAATGCAGCTAACCGACGACGACAACATAGGCCTACGGCATTAAACGAAAAGAAATAAATGCGTTGAAAACAAATGATATATTTATATTGCGAAATTAAAGTTAGCGTATAAGTTAGTTCGCTTTATGTACAAAGAACTCATAATGAGGTCAGACTGTTTATCTGCGTACGTCATGCATTACTATTATATGACTCTTCACTCCACTAATCGACTTCGTAATTGTTCAAAGTTCTCCCCTGACTTTGGCGGAGGCGCGAGAATCGAGCGCCGTAGGCGCAAGGTATAACCAAGCACCGTAGGCGCGAGAATGGAGCGCTAGTTCATTATAAATACTTGTCTCCAATGTGTCTAATACCAATGTCAGTTATTTTACTGAGTTACTGAACCCTTTGCAAACCAGCGAGATGACTTCGTCCCTAACCCCCACCAGCGGATCTGTCTCTAGACCATGCTGGGGCTTTGCCCCCAAGCCTCTATTATAGGCACGCGCTTCGCGCTCGCCACATCGCCTGCACATGGGCCCAGCCCCAGAATTTTGGGGCTAAAACCGCCAGCGGTTAGCCTACTGGTGAGCTGTTGGCAAAAAAACGCAAAATGAGGCGACTTACGAAAATGCAGGAAAGACTTTGTGAAATCGTGTTTTGGTGAAAAGTAGCAGAGAAAACACGGCGGTGAAGTGAAGTGAAGTCTCAAGCAGTCATCGGAGTGGCATCGTCATCGGGAAAGTGTTCCGTGAGACACACCACAGCCTCCCGAACCTGTTACTGTACCTGGATATTTCGCACAATACGGCGATTGGCTCCAATGTGCGTCTCCGTCGCGTGTACCCGTTTAGCCTGTTGGTCCAGCTTCCACAGCCTCAACGTGTTGCTGTGGAGAAAGCCGGCCATCGCGGTTCACCAGCAAACAAAAATAACACTCGATTCTGACCACTAAATATCACAATTTCGCCAGCCCGACATGGCGTGAGAAAGGCTACATGTTCTGCCGATGTTACTCTTTCATCCTTCTAACGGTCCCCTTGGAGACCAATTATCTCAGAAAGTACTGGACCGCGATCTTCACCAAACTTTCCCACATGGTGTTCGTTTAGCCACAGTAGAAAATCTGCTATGCCGATTCTCTGAAAATATCCCCGAAAATAAACGAAGGGCAGAAAAGTGCACTCTGCTGCGAAGGCCTCTGTACCGGGTGCATAGTGCACGCAGCAGCGGCGCCTTTGCGCCGGGGCGGGTACATGCCGGGCTTTGCCACGCATTTCTAGTATTTACTGGTAAAAAGCGCGAAACTCTTGCAGTCCAGATCAGTCATCTGCACGTTCGGTTCATGCGTTCCTGGTACGTAAACGGTGGCGCAAAAACACGGACGTTGGATAGCGAGTCAAAACAGGTGGTGCAAAATATTTCAGAAGGTATAGTGTAGCGAAATGCTTACACGTATAGCGGGTCTTCAATAATAAATTTACTAGGAATTTACTGCCGAGTTTGGGCATGTAAGAAGTTCGACCAAAAGTTCAGCTATTGCCGAGAGACCCGCGCGACGCTCTGTGTCAGTTGAAATATTGTCCTACTGATGTACGAATAACGCAAACGGACCGCGCCTCAGAATGAGCAGCACTTTCAGCAACTGCCGCGTTTTATTCAGCTACCTACATAGTTTCGCACACGCATCGTTCAACTATCACACAGCCAGCAGTTTTGTTTCATCTATAAGCTATACGGGGTCACTGCTATGCCGCGCGGGCTACACGCTAGGCTCTGCCACGGATTTCTAGTTTAGCATGTACTTTCCAGTCAGACAAAACTGAAAGGTGACTGACACTCTGACACATGACGAAAGGTGTGCATGGGGCAAAAGTACCTGTATATCACTATTACTGTTAACAGTAAATAAAGGTGCGACTAATAAAACCATGCAATATAATTTATGTAACTAAAAATATTAAAACATGAAAATTAGCCGCAAAAGCGTTAAAGGTAACTTCATGATGTATACACTACTTTTGTGGACTTAAGTAATTAACCTTGCACAATATATTTAGGCAATAAAACTGCAAAATATTTCATGAAATCAAAGGTGTGTAGCCTACGTCGTCATAAAACAGGACCTGGTACAGAAAAACTTGATCCAATCGAAACCAATTACGACAGGAACAATCTGACATGCCAAGCAAAAGCAAAGCTATAACTAATGAACGAGAATCACGTATCGCCGCAGCACATTCACTGATACTGCCACCTACCTCGAGAAAACGGGTACTACGCTTAGTCTGTCCCATCTTGATGTCAACTGGGCGAATTTTCCGATCGGCGACCGAAAGATGCCAGATCCTAAGTGTATCTCTGTAACAGTGACGCGAGAACCAGACTACTGCAAAGTATGCGATCTGTTGTATTTTACGACAAAGACATCTCACCTTCCACATTTTTTTCTAGAGACGGCTGGTTGGAAATTTTAGTTTACAACGTTTCAATTAAAAACAAGATAAATTCCAGGACAGCAGACTTCGCCCCCGATGCGGCCAATTGGCGAACTCGACCAAACAACGTTGTCGGACGTCCGTCCTGGCGAAATGGACGAAATATAAGCGTCGTCGTTGATTCTGGCCCATTTGCTCCATCATATGAAAACACGACGTCATCCACAAAACTGGAAGTAAATAACGTCCAAGCCACGGCCACAGGTAACAAGCATAGAAATTTTGGTGAAATTTGGACGTGTGGTTTTGAATTTTGAGATATGCGAGTGGACAGTACAGACATAAATAGACATGCTAATCGCAATGCTTTGCACCCCTACCAGAGGCAAAGTAATGATAATTTTACCGATACTGATTCTATGGGAAAGTAGGTTTACAGACAGTAAAGTTTGCAGCCTTTCATCAACGCATGTAATTTTAGGTGCAAAGTCTCTGTTTTAAAAATAATGCTTATCGTGAGCCACAGCAGAGGAAAAAGAGACATGTTTACCTATTCCAAAACTGTGTAAGACCGATGTCACACCTGCGATTTTGTCGCGCGATTTTGTCGCACAACTTTATCGCGCGACAAAATTGCAAGTGTGACATGCCGTGTCGCCTATGCAACTTTGTCGCATAAACGAGAATTGACCAATCAGCGTTCACCGCATTTTCGCGACAAAGTTGCACAAAATAGAACGCTGCTGTATTCGGAAAAGGAGTTGCGTGGCTGTTGAGAACTTGCGCGACACGCCATGACACACTTGCAATTTTGTCGCGCGATAAAGTTGCGCGACAAAGTCGCGCGATAAAATCGCAGATGTGACATCGGTCCAAAAGCTGCCTAATTCAGTTAAAAAGCACAGGAAAATGATAGTGTTGCCGACTTTCCGCCAGTTATGAAGACGTCATCGCTGGTGTTGGAGTAGGCGACGGCATGTGTCAAGCCGGAGCTCGGAGCCTGTGCCGGCGACCCGCAGACCGCTTCTTTTTTGGCGATGTCCCACACGACCACACTGTAACACCATACACACCTCGACACGATACGACATCATAGGATACGATACGATACGATAGGGAACATTCAACGCGCGCTGAAAAGCTGATGGCAGCCGGCATAATCTACCGCATACATCCAAAAACAGAAAAGTAATCAAAGAATTTTGACGAAAGACCGCATTGCATGTCGAGCCATTATTGGAGATTTTTGCTGCGTGCACCGCAGCAGATATTCCCAACGATTTTTTCCATGGGCCGTACAAAACCCCCAAAAAGCCCCGTCCCGTGGGCAGGATCTCGACCCTACCTAATGCACGGTTCCTTGGGCTCATGCCAGAAAGCCCCAAATTGTTCTATGACTGTTCTGTGCGACTTGCACTGGCTGCGCGTTCCTGAACGCATCCAGTTCCAAACTGGTTCATCCATTTTGCAGCGCTCACAAACGTGACAGACAGACAGACAGACAGACAGAGTGACAGACACACAGACAGACCACGCTACTCCGTCTGTAGCAACAGGCCGCATTTAGCTATTGCTGTGATGCCCCTAAGAATAAGAAAACGAATTTAAACAACAACTGATTTGTCCATAACATACGATCCAGACAATAGTCCGTGGAGGTAGTTCAAGGGTAGAAGAGAGTCTATGTTTGGAAAGGTTTGTGAAACAGGTGGGTTTTAAGCTTGGAGTGAAAGAGTGAGTGAGTGAGGTGAAGTGATAAAAGCTAAATGCAACGAAAGTTAATGAGTCCGTTAACAAATTTCAAGGTTAACTTAAAAGTTAAATAGTTATTAAAATGTTAACTTTGCTAATTAATGGACTGTTACATGGCTTGATAATGGAAGTTGTTGTAGTAGTATTTATACGACAGCAAGATGGCTGAGAATCAAATCAGTCTTAAAATAGTAAAGTAGCGTTCTCACTGCGGCCGCTTACGGTGCGTTACGGCCGTCGACGAAGGCCGTAACGAGCCGTCTACGACAGGTTACGGCCGTAACGTGCCGTAGACGGCGGTCGTGAGAACGCTACTTTACTACTTTAAGACTGATTGTTGATTCGCAGCCATCTTGTTGTCATCTAAATACCTCTACAACAACAGTCATTATCATGCCGTGCAACAGTCCATTAATCCATTAGACGTCGCCATCGAATGTGTGCGACCGAGGGGGACGGTCTCAAAAAGTAGCGTGCGCACGCCGTCGACGGCCATAGCACGCCGTAAATGCTAGATTTTTAGACCGGCCCCTGTGTTCGCACACGTTCGATTGCGGTCGAACGCCGTCGGCGGCCGTCGACGGCGTGCTACGGCCGTCGACGTGCCGTAACGTGCTGTAGACGGCACGTTACGGCGGCAGTGAAAACGCTACTTAATGCGGTCAACAGATTTATTGACCTTTAACGACTATCTTGGTTGAAGCTAAAAAATACAAAATAATGCCAAAAGCCGTGAGTAATAACCTTCCATCATCTTGCCCACCAAGTGAGACGAGGTACTTGTCTGACGGTGAGAATGCCACTGCCTCCACACTGTTGCGATGCAGTGTCAGTTTGCAATAAATGTCACGCCGATGATAATCCCAGATGATGATGTCCGCCTGTCACAAAACACTTCTTCATAATCACGTTAGACGCCAATGCCGCTCGGTGACGAACAAACCTCGTCCACACCGCAGTGAAATCGGCACAGTGTCATTACCAACTGGTCTAAATCTTCTCGTATTACACTGTATCTAGTTTTTCCAACTTCATTTACACATTTCATATCGAACTAGAAAGCGGGACACAGCACAACGTGTAGCCCGCCAGGCATGCGCATTGTGCGACTGTGCATTTCTTACTTACATACAGACCGCTGAACTATAAATAGTTATTTATCAGTGCTACAGACCGGCTATGCTACTGCCACCTAGCGGATGACCTTTAACCAGCACAGTGCATAAATTAGCCTCCCTGCAGTCACCACCCATGCAAATGAGCCACATCTCAGGGGTTACTGGACGAAAGTTCAACAAAATTTGTAGCCGTAGTAAGTTTTTATTGACAGTGTTAACTCAACAATCCGCGTTGCAATCCGTCCACACGTTGTCGAATATGAGGGGCGACATTTAAAAAAGAAAGTAACATCGGTAAAACATAACCCCGCCAGTGGCATCGCGATGCTGAATGGGCTAATCACACTGAATGCCATTCAGTAGCGTGCAAACCTTATTCACACCACATTGTAATCGGCACAGTGTCATTACAACTGGCCTAAATTTTCTCGCATTACACTGCATCTAGTTTTCCCAACTGCATTTACACATTTCACATCAAATGACTATTGGATAATCTATGAATAAGATAAAATAACCAGAATGTGTTCCACATCACTTTCCACATTTAATCCACCCTTCTGCAACCATAGTCTCCCGATCCCCCCAATTACATAAAATCAACTCATAGCTGTTTCAGCTATATAGCTAATAAACGGGCTGACAAACAAACAGACAAACAGGAGTGAAAACATCATCCCCGGCTTAAGTGGAAGAAGTAATTATGGCAGAGTGATAGCAAGTCAATCAAATTACATTATTGCACTTTGTTACAAAACATTATGGCCACTAAGTATCTCAATGTACATTCAGTGTACTTTTATAAATACCGTACCAAAGAATTATGATTTTTAAATTTATGAATTTTCGATCTTTGTTTTGCTATTATGTGTCATTTCATGTATCTGTGCAGCCAGAGTACAAGTAACTTCAGTCATTAAAGTACATTGATTTGTATGTAATTAGGAAGGATGCAAGAGTCAGTTACCTTAAAGCCCATGTATGTCACTTGACCTGAAGCAATGAAGTCTCCACTCTTAGACAAGGCAAGGCAGGACACCGTGTTTGTGTGACCCGTGAGAAACTCCTGTTGCTTGTTTGCAACTTTTTCTACCACTATCGTGCATCCGACTGGATAAATGAGATTCAATCCGCCTGGATGCAGCTTTAAGCCCGATGACACAGTACCTGCAATGCAACAACAGACAACAAGAAAACACAGTGCTGTAATCGAAAGACCTCGGTCTTGGTATCTGGGCTAGAGTTGCCATATTTCTTATGTCAGAATACGGGAGATTTTTAGTTACATGTTATCGTCGGTGAGCACAACGCAAAAAGTACAAAATTCATGTCAGTACAGTTGATGCAAATAGGGAATGCTTTAGTACGATGACACAGATTGTGTTGGTACCGCTTATTTTGGCCTAACCAGTATATATTTTGAAAACCGCTTAGGAAAAATGCTTAGCTGTCACTTGATGGAAACTAGCAAAGAAAGTGCTTACATAATAAATATTTGATGACCTCATCAGTAAAAGTTTAATGGCAGAAAGCAAGTTTAATGGCAGAAAGCATTAAGTGCTTAGTTTCCTTAGCTAAGCTAAGCACGTGTGTCGCGTGGACTTAATGGCACCCTGATTAATGATCATATACAACTGTTGTTTGTCTGTGGAACTGCTGGACACACACTGGCCTGGATTGAAGGACAGAAGGGTGAAATGGTCATATCATCATATCACCATCATATGCAAAGTGTTGGGACACCAACACCACATGTTATGGTTTGCATTCTCAAAGTCATTTACTGTCTTCAAAACTTTAGTAAAGTCCCACCTTTTATCATCTTAGCTGTGATGGTAATAAACCGATCTAATTTGTAAGCTAGTCCTCATTAATTTGTAAGCCTGTCCCCATCAGATGCATGCCTGAAACCTGATATCATTCTTGTCATTTTGTGCTGCATCCCATCCTTGTATCCGTCGGCCGAACGTCCTACCCGTCGCGTCCAGATATCTGTCACCCAGATCCTATGTCGCGGTCGCCCAAACGTCTGTCGATCATGGCCGGCCGTCGATTACTTGTCATCAGTAAAGTTGGAGGCCTTTTTTGAGGTGGATTATGGCAGCAGAACTTGCGGACATGATCGGAAACGTAGAAAGAAGAGATATAATATGCACTTTCTCAGAAAAAAAGTAATCAACTGGTGGAACCGTCTGGAAAATTCAGCAGTTTGTGCATCATCAGTCAATAGTTTTAAAACTCATTTACAACGGATGTGGCACAATAATCAATTTACATTTGGATGAGGAAGATACGATAGGCGGATGAGCTTGTGGTTGGACACAGTCCAATAAACTCCGGAGGCTGATCCTGTGGGAGAGGCCTCATCAGGTGAATATCAGGTGAATATCACATCACGGTGACTATTTGTCTGGTCACCAGAACAATAGCTTATGTACTATATATCTGGTTACCGGAACTTTAGCCATTCAGCTATTCGTTTGAAAACGAGGCAATATGCAGTTAACACATATTATGTCAGTGGCAGGTGGTGTTGGATGAATGGTTCATGCATTTGGTCAATTAATGCATAACAAATCATTGAAATCACATTAAATAACTCATTTTGTAACTCATCTTGTGTGGCCTCACTGGCAAAAACTCCAACCAGAGAGGCCTAGGGCTTAGCGGATTAGTCCATGAAGAAGCCCATGTTGGTCTTTCTTAGCTTGTCAAAACCAATTTTTAAAGGCGTTGACGTTGAGGTTGGCAACTGCAACTATCTGCTGATCCAGCTTGTTCCACCTATTGACCACTATATTAGAAAAGAAATAATATTGCATAGTATAAACATATATAAATATACTATTATTATTCTATTTCTTCCTTTGTATGGTTATCTAATATATAATAAATTCAATTAGTTGCCAAACACATATCGTCCTGGCAGTAATATTTCCGGCTGCCGGAACAATAGCCGGTTAGCTATGTTTAGCTATGTTTACGGCGACCGGACGAACAAAGCGTGCATTCATGTTCCGGTTGCCGGACAAATAGCGTCGTGGCTATTATTACGGTGACCGTAGGAATAGCGTCTGCCGCAGTTGCAGCTATCTTTCGGAAACAATAGTCTGTTGGCTATGCTTACGGTGACCGGATCAATATCACCTGCCATATCAAATGGCTTGTTGTCTAAACGTCCGCGCACCATTTATGCGAATAAGCTGTTTACCTCCAAATCCAATCATTGTCTCCAACCGGAGAAGGGGAGTGTCTGCATCGAATTCCATTCTAGTTAAACTCACAGAACCACACTACAGACTACCGCAGTATACGAAATTAATCCAACACAATTTATTGCATCGAAGCGATAATTATGCTGTTGCTATTGACAACAGTTGACTCGGAAACGCGCACCAGCTTAACGTAACGTAACCTGGAAAATATCCATCGCATGGAGAAAACGGAAGCAGGCATCAAAACGCATATGTATCAGAGAAATAATGACAGAATAACATATTACTGATATATAACATATTATACTATAATACTATGATTTCCGATGCCATGAAGATCTGCTTTATAATTATACAACACATCTTCATCAGACCAGGAAGGCTGAGAAAGCGCCGTTTAATGGTGTCAACTGTCAACCGTTTCTGCAGGAACTACATAATCGGATAAATTGTTCCATATGAATATGGGTATAACACGGTTAATATAAGTATATTATCTTAAGTCTACATTACAATATGGTGTTGAGCAAGTTCAAATTTGTTACCACTAGTTCTAAAAATAGGAAGTCTTCTGATTGAAATCGAAATAAGGAACACACGTCGGACTCGGATCATCATGCATTCCAGTATACAGCAAAAGCAATAGGCCTACGGCATCATCATCATTATTATTTGTTTAAGTAGCATTGGTGCACGTTGACTCGAATGGGACGTGCCAGGAATTTATCTAAGTGGCTGCTCTTACGGCAGCCCAAAAACGAGTGTAGAAACAAACAACACAAAAATACAAACGATACACAATATACAAAAACATCAGGAAAATTCAGTGACTCAGTGCAAACAAATTAATCGATGTAAGAGATTTTTAAATTTGGATAGAGAGATAATCAATGCGATCGGTAGGTAGGTTATTCCATAAATTGATAACGCGTTCAGAAAAGGATGACCTAAAGGAATGTTTGCTTAAATGCTTATAAATTTTATACGGGTGACATGATCTAGTAGTTAGCTAGTACTGACACGCAACATTATGGGCTAAATACGTCGACGAAAGGACTTTGGTGAACTCAACAACATTTGTAAGATTTGTCTCATGTGAAGTGAAATTTTCCAATACACGACAGCTCGGTTCATTCATAAGTTGTATAGTATCGTAACTTCGTAAGAATCACACAGAGACAACGCGCCGCGCTGTGTCAGACCGTCAGTAAAACTGAAGAACTTGAAAGCGTGTCAACTACTGCATGATTGTATGACAAGAACTCATCAGGAAATGAGATAGCAAACGTCAACGTTTTACGATGATATGGCACGTACGTACTTAAAAATACTAAAAAAGAGAACCTACTTCGTTTAACCAATTAGACGATAGCTAGCCAAGTACTGCGCATTC
>Ga0209780_1004427_pt1 | contig 10813 bp, 6 predicted proteins | sample WorMetexBAHAMAS2_FD_187384 | JGI IMG/M metagenome (GOLD analysis project Ga0209780, IMG submission 187384) | Marine gutless worms symbiont microbial communities from Max Planck institute for Marine Microbiology, Germany - Inanidrilus exumae... | ecosystem: Host-associated > Annelida > Digestive...
TGTGAGTGAGTAGGTGAATAGATTCTTAACGGCACCATCTACACAGGTACATAACACACAGTAACTGATAGTTATGGGCGAAATAGAGATGTGCATATGTTAACATATTTTTTTCAGCTTCTGGGGGGACTTCGTCCACAGCCCCTTCGATATTGTTGCCATTTTTGGCGACAATGTCGCGGGTTTCGGCGACATTGTCGCGGCTTTTGGCGACAATGTCGCCGGTTTCGGCGACAATGTCGCCGTTTTTGGCGACATTGTCGCTGGTGTGGACGGGGCTTAAGCAGTCACGAGTGCAAAGCCACGTGACTACAAAATGTTTACATTCTTATATTCTGTTGCAGAATGCCGTTGGACACAATTCAGGAGTCGATAAATCTACAACAGGCTTCCTGTGGACACCCGCTTCTGATTTTACAGAAGACGTAGAATTTGTGTGAGTTTCGCTACGCATCGTCGCCAATATTAGGCCAACCGCTTCTCTGTCGTTCTGTGTAAGCTACGAGTCATCAACACAGTTACGAATTGTACTGCAAAGTTGATATCTAAGCATATCTGTCTTGTCTTTTAATAGTATTGTTTTGTCTGCTGTATATTTGCATGTGTTATGTCTGTTTTCTTTTTCTTCCGAGTGATGGCGAATAAACTTCATACATATTATACATCACCAGTTAGTCAATTAATTTCTTTTCAGGCCTATGGTGCAAAGTTGCAAACGTAGTGAGAACAATACCAACAGCGATTTACGATGATCGTGTATGAATGCAAAGAAGGAATAAGCGGAACTGAACAAAATCTCGTACACGCGGCGCTGTAGTGTACACAACGGAACACAAAGAATCGGCACGCAGGCAGGCTTCAACACAGCCAAGCACAAGAACGTTTCGCACGTGCGTAGGCTGCTACATACATGTATAATATATTGTAGAGCCTATGCCAATGCGCCATGTTCACCACACTGACATTTAAATACAGGGTAAACTTACCGGGTATTTCAAGCAAATTCCATCAATGCTAGACTATTTTGCAATCTCATAGAACCTGGCGTCTCTTGAGATGTTACTTAACAACGCTATACCACTCGGATATCCGTGTTAATACTCGATCAGTCATGACTGTCGAATTGCTCATTTTTGTCGGAAATACTGCAAAAACAAGGAGTCGTTTAATTAGAGATGTCTGGACTGTACTGTTCTTGCAGAACGACCGTTGTGCAAACGCGTACGACGTACTGGGTCGCGGCGGTCAAGAAGACTCTTCAGCCATGTGACTCGATGGGAACGGAAACTAACGCAACAACAGTTACAGCAGCTGGTGAAGACTCGACGTCGCCGGCGAGTTCTGCTGGTCTGTTCGTCGTCAACGGTCTGCTGCTTCTGCTGCCGATTATGAAGCTCGTCCTAGCTTAGAACAGTACCAGTATACTGCTTAACAACCATACCTTGCGATAACGGACGTTCTGCTGTCTGCAATGAACTTAAGATCACATTAGGTTTATGAGTACTTTGATGATAATTCTCTTAACAAGAACACTCACATACGCTGTTAGTAGATTTTACCCGCTATATTGCTTTAGTAGGCCCCTATATACGATGCACGTTTATGTTTTGTCCTTACACTGTCAAGTGAGTATATATACTTTTTGTATCCACGCGATGCTATATAGTTTATTTCGCAGATGTTACTTAACAACGCTAACCGCTCGGTCGGTATAAACATACACAGTACACTATGGGCGTGTGTATCCGCGTGACTGTCAGAAGTCGGAATTCTATCGAAATGGTTGGACAGATCGAGCTAGTTTTTGGCAGAGTCTATCCTCCATACCGTCGCAAATCATCACCCTGAGCGTTCAGCTGTTTACAGCACGATTTGCATAACGCAGCGCGTCGTGCGGGACCGTCTATTATAGCTAATTATTGTTAATAAGTGTCATGGCGTCGTTTTGTATGTCTGCGCTTGTTAGCAACCGTTCACAAGTAGTCTGTAAAGGTTCGTCCACACCGGATGCGGTGCGTTGCGGCATGCTGCGCTGTCTTTGCTGCATACCGCAAGACGCCGCAACGCATCAGGTGTGGATGAACCCTAACGCCGTCGCTATTACAATATCTTAACACGCTTTCAGACACTTGATTAGTTGGAATTTAACGGCGCTTTCAACACAATAATTGCTTTCAGTCATTTGACTCTGTTGGTTTGGTTGTCACCGTGGAGAGCATCAGATCTGGTCTACACAAATTCTGCTCTAACCAAATAAATTATGAGAACTAGAAAATGGACTTCGACTAGCGTCGACCATCGACATGGATGCCTTCGCCACCTGAACGGCCTGCTGTCACCTTGACTTTTAGAATCTAATCAGGTCATTAGTAGGGGCTAGAAACTATTCACCAAGTTTCATCAAGATTGCTAAAGCCGTTCATAAGATATCATGTAACGAGATCTGCCGGATGAAGAAACGCGGCGGACAGACAGTCTGAAAACCAGGGGTGTGGAGTCGGAGTCTGGATTCTAGCCCAGGGCCGGAATCCTAATATTTTAAATCCCGGAGTCTGAGTCCTGTCGAAAAAGAAGACTCCGCATAGGCCGTAGCTGTTTTCACAATCTTACAGAATATAATGAAATAATGGATAGTGCGCAATGGACCAAACCGCGGATCACGGTCGCTTATTTGCATCTTTCACTCAGTACACTGTCACAATAACACAGGTTCAGGAGTCGGTGTCCGACTTTAACCTCAAGTTATTAAGGGCTGGAGTCTGAGTCCCAATATTTTTAAACCCTGAAGTCAAATGAAGACTCCGCATTCATGCTGAAATCACAATGCCTTCACCAACATTGCTGGGTGGCAAAGGCATAAAAACTAGAACTGACATCCCTATTGGCGCTGCAACCGCGAACCAGAACTAAAATGGGTAGTTGCTGAATCAGCAATCGGATTCGTCGACAAGTTTAGTTATGGCACATCAGGATGTGCCATAACTAAACTTGTCGACGAATACAGGAACAGCTCATAGAAAATGGTAATTGCCAGCAGGGGCGGAGCTAGTCCTATGTACCGTCAACTTGTAGATCAATGAATTGAATGGGCGTGCCAGTTTAGTGTATTTTTGGAATTTCTTTGGCTTGAGCATTAGCTGAGATTTCCTTAGAGACATTTAGAGGACCTTGCTTGTTATAAGCAATGTACAGGGTTAGTTGAACAAAACTTGGAAACATTATTCGGCACCTCCATCTGTTAAAGAGTGTACAAAATAAACAAGTTCTCCATACAAATAGGTAGTAAGAAAGCAAAAATTGTAAAATTATCTAACTTGTAAAGGATTTGACTTTCAAAAAATTAACATACCAATCTGATCGAAAAAATGAAAAGTTTGCAACATTCTCAGCAAAAACTGCAGTTTCTCAAATGGCTAATTTGTAAGAACAATTTCGATATGATGTAAAATGATGTAGCGCCACGGAAGTCTTTTGACGTTCTGGCGCTTTACAAATCGGATTATTATTATTATTATTATATTAAAAGCCAATTATCAAACTGATCTTCAACCGGCAATAATAGCTATCCATGTTTATCTAGGCACGTAGTCAACGGCGACAGCCTTGCTGGTGGCAGACAAGGAAACAAAAAATTAAAACAATGACCATTTAAACATTTTTACTCGCACTTAAAACTACAGTTTTGCATAAACACTGCTACAAGTACAAAAAATAACAAATCTAATCACAAAATGTAGCACATACAATAGCTTTGACTTCAGTCAACAACTCAATACTAAATAAATCATAATTATTGCTCTTCATGCTGTAACTTTTCACCAACCACAAAGTATGTGATAAAAATGTAATTTGACAGACGCACGCGTTTTATGCAAGTTACAAACAAGCAATAATTCACTGAATTAAGTTCACCCAATTAGCTTCCCAATAAGCCATAAAAGCAGCAAAAAACGATGAACAACTAAACCTGTATGGTAAGTAACACGACGTTACTGTTTAATACTGTATGACATTTTTAGTTATGTACGTTTCTCTAACAATTTGGTGAAAAATGGCATGGAATCTTGTGATTTAACTGTCATCAGCAAGCAACTCAAACGGATTTCTGGATGATAGCGAGGCGCATGTGACGTCATAATCGTCGTCAGCGTCATCCTGGTGGTCGTCGTCATCGTTGTCAGCCGCTGAAGCATCACTGCTTTGATCTTCATCATCCACCTGTTCACTGCCCGATGATGCACTCCCATCATCATCATCTGACTCCACCTGGCCAACGTCAGGTCTGAGAAGCCTTGACAATTCCGCAGTGTCATCATGACTTCTCCAGGCATCTACAACGTTGAAAGACACAAGAGCTAACGACCAAACAAAGTCACCAACAACACGAGTAAATAGCATGCTGGCATGATAGGTGCATAGCTATGCAAATGTGCACGTCGTTGTCTGTATGAAACTGTGACACGGCGAACAACAACACTAATACATGCAAATGTTCACTGTATGGGAAGGGATTACACTAAGCAGGCAACATTGGCCTTTGTGCATATTATGAATTGCCACATCACACTACAACTACAGTTTCTGTTTACCAAGTGTCACTCGGATTGGGACAGGCCCCTTAAATGTGAACAATTGCAGGATAATTGGCAACATTTTGTTAGGTGGGACGCCCTTGCTGTTGCCCAACCACTAGTGCCAAGCATTGAAATCATCGCCTCATCTTCTCTTCATCGACCAAATGGCTCATGACAGAACAGACCACACACCATTATGCGGGCTTTCCAAGACAGGTACCCAGTGTATCACAATGCACAAACCACAATAAATTACACTGAACACGTGATAAAATACAACAGTCCTTCTTCAGTGTGTTGATACTGTTGTCAGGTGTCAAGAGGGGTATGTTGCCAGTAAAAATTATTCCGCTGTGATGATGCCCTCCACGTCTCCAGTAAAACCTCCAGGGACATGACTTAAATTGCAGTGATCACAGAAGACAAAAATTCAGCTCATTTTTCACAACATACACAAGCCGTAAGTTGCTGACAGCATGGCGACGGACATGAACAGTTTCACCAACCGTGATGTGATGTAAAATCTGGAGGTCGCAAGCACAGACAGAGCCGGCCTTCAAGTGCTATCCGCAGAATGTTGTTGGCCGCTCGGTAAACATCAGGTCGAGCAGCTTTTGCTGTCAGGAAACCTCGCTTCAACGCCCATGCTGTGATACAAACCAATACAAGCTTCATTGTTACCGACATATAATGACTGAAACTTAAGGCAAGCAACTATGACTAAATTGTATGCTGTTACTGTGTTGATCAGCTGTTTATCTATCATCCGAGAGACAATGACGACTCTTTTCTTCACAGTTTTGTAATGTTACAGTTGGGAGGAGTGGAATATACAGCACAATGAATGCTGATTCAGTGTACTGTACATTCAAATTTCAGTTCAATTTTGCCACCATTCGTATGACTGCATCACAGGGAATTAGTGTCGGGGGCCACTTGCCCAGTAAAATGTGTAAAGTGCTAAATTTACTGTTGTACGAGTATGACAGAAAAGTTCTCGGAATACAGAAAAATTAGAATGGAACTTCAAAATAGAGATCATCATGAAACTCATTTCACTTCATCAACAAGCAAAATTCCACAACACATGAAACAGCAGAGTACATTAATTAAATTATTACACCTGTGATGCAATGTACAAGCAAGGGTTAGTTAGTTAGTTGGAGTTTAATGTCCCATTTCAGCACAAATATGGCTATATCAGAAACAAAAGGTCAGGAGTGGAGAGCTATCCCTACCCAGTGAAGCAAGGCCAGCGATATATTAACCTCAACCCTGGTCGCCTTTTTGTTCAGCAGCCACCCAAAAGGGAAAGGGATCGAGAGGCTCATTTAAATTATTACGCCAGCGCTTACAACGGGAAGACAACTATCACACTGCAAGACTAAACTAAACCAAATACAACAAAACACCAGAATAAATCTTAACTAAGCAAATACAGATAACACAATCATAAACATAACAAACTAAACCCAGGTTCGGTCGCCTCCTATGACCTCACGCCTGAAAACGGAGTGGGACGATTCTGGTAGAAAGGGATCAGATGGACAGTAGAAGAAAATAAGTAAAGTGGATGAAAAAAAGAACAATGGAATAAGTAATAAAGAGCAAAAGATGAGGAAGTGAATGGACAAGGGAGGAGCAAAGGCGGAAAGGGGGTACCCCTGCCCCACGCGGGGTATGTACAACCAAGATGAAGATACCTTCACAGATTTCGAAGGCAGTCCACTGACAGCTTTCATCTGTGCTAGACTCTGGATGCTTCAGCTGCAGCAGATCAGTCAACGGCAATCTCTCGGCCAAGTATCGGATGGCAGAGTATGGTTCTCGTAGCTGTGCTATGGGGTATATACCGGCCAACACCTAAAAAAATGTACAGCTCAGTTCACGTAACTTACAGACCAACACCTCTTTTAGCAGCCATCAGATTCAGTCCTTTTAGCTGTTTATTTGTCTGTTATTAAAGCTAACTATCTACCGAGTCACAAACACAATGTGCAATGTCACAAAGTAATAAAGTGGAAATCACAAATCAATTGTACATCACATCATACTGAATCACTTCAACACAAGTATACAATCAGCAACTACACATAAAGCATCAATAAGTGATGCAGCTTTTTGGCTCATTCGGCTTGCATTACACCTCATAGAAGGATGAAAATGACAACGTCAGCAGTGCATACCTGGAGCGGGCGTGCAACGACTGACGGAAATACGAGTCCTGGAGAGTCACATAACCGCACATTCCTCGTCAGAAAGATCGTCTGGAAATGCTTCGTGTGGCCCGGTGTACGCGATACACTCACTACCTTTACAGCCACACAAAACCCTGATAAAAAGTTCATTTCTAAAGGAGCAAACAAAACTTAAATGCTATTAAAATTCAGCACATAATGCCTCTTAAAAAGCAACATAAAACAGTGACAAATTAATCTCAGTGTTCACTCTATGCTAACAATCATGCAAAACAGACTCCTCCAAATCAAGTACCTGTACTGCAACACAGGTATCGGCCAGTTCACAACAAATACAGCAATTACAATAACAATATGGTGGAAAATACTCACCTTTTTACCCATCAGACCGTTGATTACCGACGACTTTCCAACATTGGGATAACCTGCACATATTAGCCGATAGTAATATCACTGCCCAAGCAACTGTGGTTTTTGAAACATGTGAGTAGACAGACAGACAGACCAACACATGGAGACGCTGATTGCAATAGTTCACACCCTTACGAGAAGCAAAATGACAATAGCAGTTGATAGGGTGGCATCTCTGTAGCTCTCAGTGAGACAACAACAGACACTGTGAGAGAATGGAGACGGAGGAAGTGTAGCATGTGGTCTGCCTGTTTACCTCCCAGCTTTGCAGCTTTGTACCTACTCCTGCAGGGACTGCCAGGCTAAGTTCACCCAAGTAGCTGATTACACATCCACACGACAGACAAAAAATTAGCCCCTTAGGGGAAATGATGGTTGTCTCTTTGCAATTGACGTCTGTGCCAACTTCAAAATCACGTGACACAAACATTAGGCCGAATACCAAAAATCTGGCCCAATCAAATTTAGATACTGTGCCGTAGTTTAAGAATCCGTGGTCAGTTGCCAGTTCCCATTGTAAATGGCAGAGGAGACAGCTTTTAAAAACAACCGGATTTCCAACTTTGAAGGGCTCGCAACCTTGATTTTTGATCTGGTCATACTGCATACCGCCGTGCATCACTCGTCGACCTCTATGAAAATGCCAAATTTCATGGAAATCGAAGAAACTTTTTGTGGACTGGTGGACATACGTATGCACGTACGTACGGACATTTGAGACCGGCTTTATTAGGTCGACTCTGTCAAAGAGTCGACCTAACAAACAGTTACCCACCACAGCAGCCAATAGTGAGAATGCCTCCATCATATGGCTGTTGCTGCTGCTGCTGTGGCCAAGTGTTGCTGACAGCATCAACAGCTCCTATTTCACACTCCTCCACTGGCTGGCTATCACCGCTGTCATCCGCAACCTTCATCTGCCAACTTGTCATGTCCACTAAAATCACACATTACCGTCAAAATCACGAACAATCAATTTTAAAAAAATCCACAGTAAAGTTGGTACAATAACATAATTCAGAAAAACCATGTATCATAAAAGCCAATGTTGAAAAACAGCAAAAACTGAAATAAATTATAAGCATAAAACAGATAAAACAATTCACGAACACATTCAAATATGTAAATCGCCAACTTGAAATGTATGACATAGCACGTGTTTTATACTTATCGTAATTAACAAGCAGTAGTGCCCAAACAGCGGCAAAACAATACGGCCCCACCGATAGCCATATCAGTCCTTTCCGTTTTTAAGCTATAGACATGGGACAGATGGGTGGACAGACAAGACAGCAGCTTTATTATTATTATTACTATTACTAAAGTGTACTGATTAGAGTGACAATGTCATGAACATGCTGCACGGGCACTTTTACACTTCGTTTAAAGCCCCAATATTGGTGTAGAGGGCATAAGAAGAGTTTTAGTTCAACACAGTTTTTCTTTCACATTTACCAGAATACAACTGGACACCGAAAATAACATCTGTGAATGGATGAACTTTTTCACACTATGTTCTTCTAGGTTTGCATCATGATGCAGAAGAGTCAACATAAATGCAGTAATGTCTTCGCTGTCAAGTGTCAGTTTTTGTATGAAGAAAGGAAGAAGTTCACCCACTGATTTTTCTGACTAACACCAGACATGGTGGTATGCAGACAGAATTATGCACTGATCACCCCTCTGGGCAACTGGCAAACCCATCCAGGTTCATCTGGAAATATGAATTCATAAGAAAAAACGGGCGAAAAAAGGAGATGAATTGTTATGTAGCAACCAACCTGCGCCAGCCACAATCTGTTCACAACATTCCAACAACTGTCGAGGGCCAACCGCATTGCACATTCTTCCAGCACGTCTTCTCTTTTGTAGAACTGGAAAAATTGCAATGAACAAACACTGTTAATTGACATCAACTTTATAATTGTTTAAAAGTGACCGTTAACAGAACGTCATTGAGTAATATTTGATCAAAAAAAGAGAAAAGGAAATATTTTTTGATTGTAAATGATGCAAACATTCAGCAGCATTTCCATCAAACAAAAATTTGGCATTCTACCACAATTTGTAGCTCAGTTTTCTAAAACAATATCACCACATTCATACAGAATGCTAATTCTAGCATTAGCATGTTGCAAATATATCGAGAATTATAATGAAACTCCAGTGAAAAAAATGTAACATGACTAACAAACCCCGAAATATCAATCAAACAGTTTTATAAAATAATAGTAATACAACTTTATATGGTGTTATAACACATAAGTGTGGTGTAATTTTTAAAAACTCATAATCTGTATTTTATGTAGCTTCCTCCTTCATCAAGTTGACAGTGTTAGTCAGGCATCATGTACTAAAACTGGAGTAATGTTCAGTAACAAAAGCAATGGCAGCCTACCACTGGGTGGATCACTGGGTGGATGACTTAAGTCACGTGTGGGGTGACTGCCTGTACACCGGGATCAGCTCCGGACCCAATGCTCAGTAACAAGTATGGGAAGCCTTTACCTTTTATTACACACATCATGGCTAACAAGTATGTCGAGCTTCCTTCTTGTCGGCCGGAATGTATGCTGGCTACGTCGCATGCTGCCCCCTGGTGAGTCATGGTAAGTATGCTGATGGGACAGACAGACAGATGGACGCCAGACTGTTACATTATGCTTTCCACAATGGACATGGTCAGCATAAAATGTCTTGACCAGCACAGACAACCATACTGACCACAGCCAGGATCAGAACCAGCAGCACACATGTCTCTTGGACGAGACGTAAAGCACACAATCCAAAGCAGTGGATATTTCTCTTGGAAATAGGACTTCCACGCCGTCACTAATTCCACCGGAGCAACATCCACTTTGTTCAACACAAGAATAACGTTCTTCTTCATCTCATTCACCACGTAATTGTACAATGCTGGACAGAAATGAATCATCTGGACAAACGCAGCATACACCTCAAGAAAACCATTAGCCCTGTGTACTATATCATAGACTATGAAAAGTGGTAACGTGTTGGTCTCGATCAACAAGGTTAACCTATGCTGAGCCCAGTTAGTAGTCTCAGTACTGGGATGGGTGATCGTGTCCGGGTTCGACACCTGGAGGCGGCACTTTATTTCGGTATGTAACAAGATACCTAGGTTGACTCAGCCTTCTATCTTCCATGGGTCAGTAAAATGAGTACCAGCCAAAGGGCGGCGATGCTCTGCGGCTGGGGAGTAAAGGCAGGTATAGCTTGTTTGCAGGTAACACTGTATGTTGCCATACCTAAGCGCTTTGGAAAATGCTATAGTATTTAAAGGCGCTTTACAAATGTCCAGGTTTACTTTACTTTTACTTTACTTAACACATGTGAATAATTTTGCACCGTTTTAACCACGAAGAAAATAGTACATGTGTCAGAGAGCCAGCATAAAGGCAGCAAGGCTCCTACTGCCAGCAGTCTGTTGGTGGATAAAAAAGGATGGGGCCAGACCATTGGCTGGGGTTACTGCTTTATTTTCAGTGCTCTAACAATGTTGGTTGAGTGACATAATGATGCATAAAATCCTGTGCCACTTATACCCAAACATTCTCTTCTAAAACAAATGGAAGAAGGAAACAGAGCGCGGGGGGGGGGGGTTGGGGG